>Ga0256914_1000124_pt1 | contig 73358 bp, 65 predicted proteins | sample HulkmetaG_FD_191571 | JGI IMG/M metagenome (GOLD analysis project Ga0256914, IMG submission 191571) | Hydrothermal chimney microbial communities from Main Endeavour vent field at the Juan de Fuca Ridge, Pacific Ocean - Hulk | ecosystem: Environmental > Aquatic > Marine > Hydrothermal vents ...
ACCCACGCACCACGCAGCACACCCATCGTCCACAGCGTCCCCACCACCAGGAACCCGGCCAGCGGGAACAGCGGGATCAGCCAGATGTACGGCAGCACGTTCATCGCACCGTCTCCTCTACCACTTCATTCGCGCCGCCTCGTCCACCATCACCGTGTCCCGGTTGCGGTAGAGGGCGAGCACGATGGCGAGGCCGACCGCGACCTCGGCGGCGGCGATCACGATCACGAACACGGAGAAGACCTGGCCGACCGGGTCGGGCAGGAAGCGCGAGAAGGCGATGAAGTTGAGATTCCCCGCGTTCAGGACCAGCTCGACCGACATGAACATCACGATCGCGTTCCGCCGGACGAGCATCCCGATCGTGCCGATGCCGAGCATCGCCACGGAGACCAGGAGGACGTGGTGGAGTTCCAGCATCGCTTCCCTCACCGCTCCCTGTGGGCCAGGACGACCGCCCCGATCATCGCGACCAGCAGCAGCACCGACGCCAGCTCGAAGGGGACGAGGTAGGAGGTGTAGAGGAGCTGGCCGACGTGCTCGAGGTTCCCCAGCGCGCCCGCCGCGCCGCCGCCCCGCAGCACCTCCTCGAGGGCGGCGGCCCCGGGAACCTGCCGGGCCGGCTCCTGCAGGAGGAGTGCCCCGACGAAGGCGGTGAAGAGGATCCCGAGCATCGCCGCGGCGATTCGCCACCCGGCGGAAGGCTGCGGCCCGATGCGCCCCGCGTCGGTGTCGAGGCCCCGCTGCTCGAGGTCGACCAGCATGATCACGAACAGGAACAGCACGAGGACCCCGCCGGCGTAGACCATCAACTGAACGACGGCGAGGAACTCGGCCCAGAGCACCACGAACAGGCCCGCGACCGCCGAGAGCCCGAGCAGCAGCCCGAGGGCGGAATAGACCGGGTTCCGGGCGAGGATCACGCCGAGGGCCCCCGCGAGGACGAGGCCGGCCAGGATGGAGAACACCAGCAGTTCCACGGTTCCGTCCTCCCCGCCGTCAGGACCGGCGGCCGTAGACCACCTTGTCCTTGCCGAAGTAGAGCTCCCGGAGGTCCGCCTTGAACTCGTCCCTCCGGTACCGCGCAAGCTCGTAGTCGTGGCTCATGTAGATCGAGGTGATCGGCTTCGTCGGGCAGGCCTCGACGCAGAGGCCGCACAGGCAGCAGCGCTCGTAGTCGATGGTGAACACCCTCGGACGCTTCCCCCGCCCGGATGGATGCGGTTCGTCCTCGATGTGGATGCACTCGTCGGGACAGATCCGCTCGCACTGGTGGCACGAGATGCAGAGCTCCTCCCCGGTCTCGGGGTGGGACCGCAGGCGCGGGACGCCCCGGTACCGCGGCTCGAGCGGCAGGCGCTCGTCCGGGTACTGGATCGTGAACGGCTCGCGCAGCGCGCGGAAGTTGTGCACGAGGGTGACCATCAGGCCCTCGATCAGCTCGCCGAGAACCAGCCGCTTCCAGAGCGGGGGGCGCTCCGGTCGCGGGGTGCGCTTGACCTTGATCGCCACGTCCGCCTCCTCAGGCCACGAGCGCGTCGAACGCCAGGAGCGCGACGCCGGTGAAGAGGATCCAGGCCAGGCTGACGGGGATCATGAACTTCCACCCGACCTCCATCAGCTGGTCGTAGCGGTAGCGCGGGAAGGTGGCCCGGAGCCAGAGGTACACGTAGAGGACCAGGAACGTCTTGAGGGCGAACCAGAAGAGCCCCAGCGCGAGCTGGACCCCCGGGCCGCCCCAGGCCCCCGAGAGAAGCGCCGGGACCGCGGGCACCAGGTGGCCGAGCCCGAGGGTGATCGGCAGCCACCCGCCGAAGTAGACGGTGACGACCAGCGCCGAGATCACGATCATGGCGATGTACTCGGCCAGGAAGAAGAAGGCGAACTTCATCCCCGAGTACTCGGTGTGGAACCCGGCGACCAGCTCGGTCTCCGCCTCCGGCAGGTCGAACGGCGCCCGGTTGTTCTCCGCGACCCCGGCAACGTAGAAGAGCAGCACGCCGACCGGCTGCAACCAGAAGAGCCACGTGTGCTCGGCCTGCCACTCCACGATCTTCACCGTGGAGGCCGTCCCGGCGATCATCAGGGCACCGATGATGGCGAGCCCCAGCGGCACCTCGTACGAGATCATCTGCGCGGCGCTCCGCAGGCCGCCCAGCAGGGGATACTTGGAATGGCTGGCCCACCCGCCGAGAACGATGCCGAACACCCCGATCGAGGAGATCGAGAGGATGTAGATGATCCCGACGTTGACGTCGGTGATCACCGGGCGGATCTCGTAGCCGAAGACGTGCAGCGTCGCCCCCGTCCCCGCCCACGGGATCACCGCGAGGGCCGCGATCGCCGTCATCGTCGCCAGCACCGGCGCGAGCCAGAAGACGAAACGGTCGGCCTTCGCCGGGATGATGTCCTCCTTCAGGAGGAGCTTCACCACGTCGGCGATCGGCTGCAGCAGCCCGCGGGGGCCGACCCGGTTCGGGCCGATCCGCACCTGCATGAAGGCGATGACCTTCCGCTCCAGGAGCGTGATGTAGGCCACGACGCCGAGCAACAGCATGACCACGACCAGCGCCTGGATCGCGGGAACGAGGAACGCTTCGAGGAAGGTCTGCACGGCCGCTCCTCCCCGGTCAACGGTCCACGCAGCCGAGGACGATGTCGATCGTCCCGATCAGCGCGATCACGTCGGCCACCATGTGCCCCTTCGAGAGCACCGGCAGCGCCTGGAGGTTGTTGAAGGACGGCGAGCGGAAGCGCACGCGGTACGGCCTGTCCGAGCCGTCCGCCTGCAGGTAGACCGACATCTCCCCGCGGGGAGACTCGGTCATGAAGTACGCCTCCGCGCCGGCGGGAGCCTTGATCCGCTTCGGGACCTTCGTCATCACGTCGCCGTCCGGCAGGTTCGCGAGCGCCTGGAGGATGATCCGGCGGGACTGCCGCATTTCCTCCATCCGGACCAGGTAACGGTCGTAGGTGTCGCCCCGTTCCCCGACCGGCACGTCGAAGTCCAGCTCGTCGTACACCTCGTAGGGAAGGTGCTTGCGCACGTCGTAGTCGATGCCCGAGCCGCGCAGGGACGGGCCGGTCAGGCCCCACGAGATCGCCGTGTCGGCATCGATCACGCCGATTCCCTCGGTCCGCTTGCGCCAGATCCGGTTGTTGGTCAGCAGCGTCTCGTACTGCTGGAGCCGGACCGGGAACTCGTCGAGCATCCGCTTCGCCGCGTCGGCCCAGCCATCCGGCAGGTCGAACGGCATCCCGCCGATCCGGACGGCGTTGTACGTGAGCCGCGCCCCGCAGTACGCCTCGAACAGGTCGAGGATCTTCTCCCGCTCGCGGAACGCGTAGAGGAAGATCGTCATCGCGCCGATGTCGAGGGCATGGGTCGCCAGCCACAGCAGGTGGCTCGCGATTCGCTGGAACTCGGCGAGGATCACGCGCAGGTACTTCGCCCGCGGCGGCGGATCGATCCCGAGCAGCCGCTCGACGGCACCGACGTAGGAGTGGTTCTCGGCAAAGGAGGCGACGTAGTCGAGCCGATCGGTGTACGGAATGATCTGGGGATAGGTCCGCGTCTCGGCGAGCTTCTCCACTCCCCGGTGCAGGTAGCCGATGATCGGCTTCATCCCGACGATCGTCTCGCCGTCGAGCTTCAGGAGCAGCCGGAGCACCCCGTGGGTGGCGGGATGCTGCGGCCCCATGTTGATCTCGAGCTCCTGGGTGCGGAACACGGTCGCCTCCCGTCAGCGGTAGCTCTTGTGGTCCCCCGGCTTTCCCTCGAGGGGATAGTCCTTGCGCAGGGGATGCCCTTCCCAGTCGTCCGGCAGGAGGATCCGGGCGAGGTCCGGGTGCCCGGAGAACCGGACCCCGACCAGGTCGTACGCCTCCCGCTCGTTCCAGTCGGCCACGGGGAACACCTCGGCGACCGAGGGGACCGGTTCCTCGTCGCGGGTCCAGGCCTTCACCGTCAGCAGGTGGCCGTGGACCGTCGAGTAGAGGCAGTAGGTCACCTCGAGCGTGCCGTGCTCTCCCTCCGGCCAGTGGGTGGCGAACAGGGTGGAGAGGTGGTTCATCCGGCAGTCCGGGTCGTCCCGCAGGAACTCGAGCACCCGGGCCACGTCGTCCCGGCGTACGCGGACGATCGGGACCCCGGCCCAGTAACGGACCTCCTCGACGGACTCCCCCATCGCCGCGCGAAGGCGGTCGACGGGCGCCGAGGGGACCTCCGCCGCGCGGGGATCGCCGGGCTGCTCCTCGGGGGTTCCGGTCTTCTCGTCGGCCATGGTCGCGTGCCCCCTACGCCGCCCCGGAAGGGCGGGCCAGGGTACGGGTCTGCTGGATCTTCTCCTGGAGCCGCATCAGGGCGTAGATCAGCGCCTCCGGCCGTGGCGGGCAGCCGGGAACGTAGACGTCGACGGGAATGATCCGATCGACCCCCTGGACCGTCGAGTAGGTCGGGAACGGCCCCCCGGAGGTCGCGCAGATTCCCATCGCGATCACCCACTTGGGCTCCGGCATCTGCTCGTAGAGGCGCCGGACCAGTGGCGCCATCTTCTCCGTCACGGTCCCGGCGACGATCATCAGGTCGGACTGGCGCGGCGTGGCGCGGAAGATCCCCGCCCCGAAGCGGTCGAGGTCGAACCGCGACGCGCCGGCCGCCATCATCTCGATGGCGCAGCACGCGAGCCCGAACGTCATCGGCCAGAGCGCCGATTTCCGCGCCCAGGCGAAGACCGAGTCGACCGTCGTCGTCAGGATGCCGTCGGGCAGCTTCCCCTCGATCAGGCCCATTCGAGGGCTCCTTTCTTCCAGGCGTACGCGTAGCCGAGGACCAGCACGCCGATGAAAAGGGCCATCTCCACGAAGCCGAACCAGCCGAGTACCCGGTACCGGACCGCCCACGGGAACAGGAAGATCGTCTCCACGTCGAAGATGACGAAGAGCACCGCGATCACGTAGTACCGGATGGAGAACCGCTCGCGGACCCCTCCGGTCGGCTCGACACCGCACTCGTACGACGTGTACTTCTCGGGCTCGGGCTTCCGGGGGGCGAGCAGCATCGAGACCCCGAACGTGACGAGGGGCAGCCCCGCCCCGATCAGGATCATCACGGCGATCGGAAGGTATCCGGTCATCCCTCGACCTCGTCCCGGCGCGGGGCGCGGCACGGCCCCGGCCGGCGTGGCACGGCCCCGCGGCCCGACGGGCCGGGGACCGAAAGCTCCCGTCCTTCCCGCTCGTGGTGCACCGGCCCCCGCAGCTCCCTTCCGTCCCGTCACCGGGGGCCCAAAAGGGGGGCAAGCCTAGCAAAGCGCCCCCCGCGGCTCAACCACGTTTTCGGGCGCCCGCACGCGGTCCCGGGAAACCGGCAACCGCGTCCGGGTCAGCCGGGTCCCGCGGGACCGAGCCGCTCAGCGGGGAAGGCGCGGGAAGAGCTCGACCGTGACCTCGGCGCCGCGGATCGCGACGACACGGGAACCGTCGGGAAGGGCCGCGAGCAGGTCGGCGACGGCCCCGTCCTCGACCAGGAGGGTCGCCCGGATCCGGCCACCGCCCGGCCCGACCTGCCAGCGGTCGTCCAGGAGGCGGTCGACGAGGGGGGCGTCGGGGTCCCCCGCGAGGAGCAGGCCGGCGACCCGGGGGCCGAGCCGGCAGGTGCCGCTCCCGGCGGTGGTGTGGCCCCGGCGGGCAGGGACGAGCAGTTCCGCCGGCCCGATTCCCGGGCGTTCCAGGGCGGCGGCCAGCCCCTCCCATCCGCCGCGCAGCCAGGCGTACGCCGCCCAGCGGAGCCCGTCCCGGAGGTACGCCTCGGCGAGGACCCGCCGGACCGGGTCGAGCCCCAACCGGCCGATCGCCGCCCGGGGCCACCCGGCCCGGTCCCGGTCCAGCTCGGGGAGGGCACGGCCCACGTCGTCCCCCGCGAGCCCCGCCCCGGTCACGGTGACGACGATTCCGGCGAGCCGGGCGACACCCTCCGCGCGGGCGGCACGGGCGGCCCGCAGGAGCGGGTCCGCCACCGGCGGACCGAGGTGGCGAAACGCGACGGCCCGGGCCCGCTCCCCGGTGGCGGCGATCTCGAACGGGACGAGCCCGACCAGGCGGAAGAGCTCCAGGTCCCCTGGGGAAAGGGGAGGCAACGCCTCCGGGACGAGGATCCGCCCCTTCCCGCCGTCCTCCGCCACCGGCCGGTCGGCCGGCCAGGCCGCGCCGACGACCCCCGCCCCCGGCCCGGAGGACGGCAGCCCGAGGGCCGCCAGCACCGGCCGACATGCCGGAGCATCCGCCGGGGCGAACGCCTCGGAGAGCCACGACGCGGCGACCCGCGCCCGGTCCACCGCCGGGGCGGCCTCGACCGGCACGTCGGCGCGGGCGAAGTCCCCTCCGAGACGCTCCCCCGCTTGGGCGGCAAGGGCCGCCGGGGGCGTTCCCACCCGGACGGTCTCCCGGGGAACCGGTCCGGTCGCCGCGGCCGGCAGCGCGGCGACCGCGGCCACCGCGAGCAGGATCGGACGAACGGGGCGCCTCACCGGTCCCCCCCGAGGGGGGCGAGCAGGACCACGGCCCCGGGGACGAGGCCGAGCCGGCGGGCCTCTCCCGCCGCGACCTCGATGACGTAGGAAGCCGGCCGGTCCGGGGCCCAGGTCGGGCACGGTTCTTCCCGGCACGGGGGCAGCCCTTCCTCGAGATGGACCACCCGGCCGTCCCGGTCGAGCCAGGCGATGTCGAGGGAAACCCGGCACCCCTTCATCCAGAACGGCTCCGGGGCCGGCCGCGGAAACACGAAGAGCATCCCGGTGCCCGGGGGAACCTCGTTCCGCCCGGCGAGCCCGCGGGCCCGCGCCCCGGGCGTCGCCGCCACCTCGAGGACGAGGATCTCCCCCGCGGGAGTGGCCGCGGTGGCCCAGCGGGTCCCCGGCGGCACGCCCGTGGTTCCCCGGGCCGGGGGTACGACCAGCAGGACGACCAGGAGGAACAGGGCGACACCCGCCGGGGTGAGCCGGCCCCGCTCAGGGCGACGGGTGGCCGCCCCGGTGCACCTCGTTACCGTTTTCCACGACGAGATCGGTCGCGTCACCCTGTCCCCCCGGGAGGCCGTCGGAGCCGTAACAGACCACGCGGTAGCCGTCCGGTGTCGGCGCGTACCGCACTTCGTTGCCCCACGGGTCGTGGACCGGCCCCGCGAGCCAGCGCGGGATCATCTCCTCGAGGGAGCGGGGATACCGTCCCTCCGCGAGGCGGAACTCCTCCGCCGCGCGGGACACCTTCCGCACGGCGTCCCACGCCTCGAGGGACGGCCCGTGGGCCGCCGCCTCGAGCACCGCGTTGATCCATTCTATCTCCCGGCGGGCGTCCTCGGCGGCCGGCGTGTCCGGCCAGCGGCGAACGACCTCCTCGAGCTTCACCCGCGCCGCCTCGAGAGACGCCGTCTCCTCGAGCGCGACCGCCTCGCGGAACGCCTCCTCGGCCTGCCGGGAGGAACACCCGACGAGGCCGAGGAAGAGCACCGCGGCCAGCAGCCACGCCAGCGCGACGGGCCGCTCCCATCCGGGCATCGCGTCCTCCTGTCCCCCCTGTTCAACGTCGGTCCGACGGCCGCGCGCCGCCACCTTGCCCGGGCGGCCGCCGCTCTGCGAGAATGCGCGCGGTGGGTGTCCGGTGGGCACGGGAGGTGGGAGCTTGTCCTCGCGTCCGCAGCAGGGTTCCCCGGCCGACGAGGTCCTGGGGACGCGGGTTCCCCGCGGTCCGGAGGCGCGGCTCCGTGCCTGGATGGAAGCGATCTCGTCCGGGGACGCGGCCGAGGCGGAGGCCGCCCAGGAGGGGCTCGTCTCCCTGGGAGGACGCGCCGTCCGGCCCCTGCTCCGGTGCCTCGAGCGGGACGACGACCGGACCCGGTTGCGGGCGATCGGCCTCCTCGGGCTGCTGGGCGACCCCAGGGCCGCGGAGCCGCTGGCCGCGCTCCTCCACGATCCCTCCGAGAAGATCCGCCGCAGCGCCGCCACGGCGCTCGGCCGCATCGCGAGCCCCCTCGTCGTGCCCACGCTGGCGGCCCTGCTCCGGCGGGAGACGGCGCCCCGGGTCCGCCTTGCGGCGACCCGGGCCCTGGTCCGCCTGGTCCAGGCCGGGCACGAGGATGCGCTCCCCCCGGCCCTCGAGCGCCTTGCCGACCGGCGGGAGGAATCCCGCGTCCGGATGGCGGCGATGGAGGCGATCCCCTGGGCGCCGGGCGAAGAGTTGTCCCGGGAGGGCCGATCCCTCCTCGAGCGGCTCGCCCGGGAGCGGCGGGGCCCGGTTCCCCGCAAGGCCCGCCGGATGCTGGCCAGCGCTCCCCGCCCCCGCCTCGATCCCTGGGTGCTCGAGCGCCTTCTCGGGGACCTCGGCAGCCGGAGGCTGGCGACCTGGCGCCAGGCGGTCGCCCAGCTCCGCCGCGCCGGCTCGGCGGTGGTGGAACCGCTGGTCCAGGCGATGCTGGACCGGCCCGGGGACCGGGAGTACGCCCGCCGGGTCGTTCTCGTGCTCCGGTCGCTCTCGAGCCGGCAGCTCGGGCGCCTCGGACCCTACCTCGACCTGGTACGGGATCCCGTCCACCTGGAAGCCCTCGTCGAGGTCGTCGAGGAGGCCGGCAGCCGGGCCCTCCTCGCCCGGCTCGCCGGGTTCGTCGGGCGTGTCGCCCGCCTGCGGGAAGGGGTACCGGCCGACGAGGCCCGCGCCCTCGACCGGGTGCGCTACCGGGCCCATCTCGCCCTCGCCCGGGCCGGCTCCCGCCTGGGGATCGCGGACCTTCGGCGGATCCTGGAGGACACCGCGCAGTCCCTCGCCCCGGAGGTCGCCGAGGCGATCGGCCTCGTCGGGACGCGCGGCGACCTGCCCGCGATGCTCCGGGCCTACCGGCGGTCGCGGGGCGTGACCCGCCTCGCCCTGCGGGACGCGGTCCTCCAGGTGGCCCGCCGGGAGCGGGTGCGCCGCACCGGCCGCTTCCTCGACTCCCTCGAGCCCGGGGAGCGCCGTGCCGCCCGCGAGATCCTCGGTGCACCGCGGCCGGCGGCACGGCGGCGCGGGGGCCGCACGCCGCTCGTTGACAGCCCGGAACCCCCGCTCCTACCCTGAGCCCCCCGGGGGACCTCCCGGCAGACCACCCCGCCCGCCGGGGGTCGAGGACGTCGATGACCACGCTGCGCATCGGGCTCAACGGCGCCGGCCGGATCGGTCGCGCCCTGCTCCGCCTCCTCGCGGGCCGCGAGGACGTGGAGATCGTCGCCGTCAACGACACGGCGGGAGTGGAGACCGTCGCCCACCTCCTGCGCCACGACAGCGTCCACGGACCGTTTCCCGGCCTGGTGGAGACCGGGGATCGCCTGCTGGTGATCGACGGCCGCGAGATTCGCTTCCACGAGGAACCGGACCCGGGAGCGATCCCCTGGGAAGAGTCCGGCGTCGACCTCGTGGTGGAGGCGACCGGGCGATTCGCGGCCGGGTCGGCCGCGCGCAGGCACCTGCGGGGGCCGGTGGAACGCGTGATCGTGACCGCGGTCGCCCCCGAGGCGGACGCGATGGTGGTCCCCGGGGTGACGCCGGTCGTACCCGGCCGTGACGCGCGGATGATCTGCCTCGGATCCTGCACGACCCACGCCGCCGGCCTGCCCCTCGCGCTGATCGACCGCTGGTACGGCATCGAGGCCGCGGAGATGACGACGGTCCACTGCACGACCGGGTCCCAGGTCACGATGGACCAGCCTCACCGGGACCCGCGGCGGGCGCGCTCGGCGCTCCTGTCGATGATCCCGACGACGACCTCGGCATCCCGGGGCCTGGTCACGGTGCTCCCCGCCCTGGCGGGTCGGTTGACCTGTCTCGCGATCCGGGTGCCGGTGGCGGCCGGCAGCCTGGTCGAGGTGGTCGCCGCCACCCGCCGGCCTGTCGATCCTCCCGGCCGGCTCGCCGATCGTTTCCGGGCGGCGGCGGAGGGAGACCTGGCCGGTCTCCTCGGCACCAGCGACGAGCCCCTGGTCTCGATCGATTTCGTCGGGAATCCCTGTTCCTCGGTGATCGACCTGCCCCTGCTCGCCCGGCCGGGGGAGCGCCTGGTGCGGGTGATCGCCTGGTACGACAACGAGTGGGGCTACGCCAACCGGGTGCGGGACGTCGTCCTTGCCCACCGGGACGACACCGCGTGGAAAGGAGCTGCGCGATGACTTACCGATCGGTCAAGGACCTGGACGTGCGCGGCCGGGTCGTCTTCTGCCGGGTGGACTTCAACGTACCGCTCGACGGCACGAAGATCACGGACGATCGCCGGATCCGGGCCGCCCTGCCGACGATCCGCTGGCTCGCGGAGCACGGGGCCCGGGTGCTCTGTGCCAGTCATCTCGGGAGGCCGAAGGGGAAGCGCGTCCCGGAGCTCAGCCTGGCCCCGGTCGCCCGCCGGCTCGGGGAACTCCTGGGCCGGGACGTGCCCTTCGCCGAGGACTGCGTCGGCGAGCCGGCCCACCGGCTGGCGGAGGCACTGGCGGAGGGAGGTGTCGGCCTGCTCGAGAACCTCCGCTACCACGAGGGGGAGACGAAGGGGGACGACGCGTTCGCACGGGCCCTCGCCGAGCCGGCGGACCTCTACGTGAACGACGCCTTCGGCGCGGCCCACCGCGCCCATGCCTCCGTGGTCGGGGTTCCCCGCCACGTCGGGGCGAGTGCGGCGGGATTCCTGATGGACCGGGAGATCTCGGCCCTCTCCCGGCTCCTCGAGGCGCCGGAGCGGCCCTACGTCGCGATCCTCGGCGGCGCGAAGGTCTCGGACAAGATCGGTCTCGTCGAGCAACTGCTCGCCCGGGTCGACCGGGTCCTGGTCGGCGGGGCGATGGCCTACACGTTCCTGGCGGCGCGCGGCATCGAGGTCGGCGCCTCCCGGGTCGAGGCGGACCGGCTCGATCTCGCGCGGGAACTCGAGGAGAAGGCGACGGCCCGGGGCGTCCGGTTCGTGCTGCCGGTGGACCACGTGGTCGCCGAGAAGGTCGACGGGAAACGGGTCTCCGGCCTCGCGACCGTGGACGGGGAGGCGATTCCGCCCGGGCTCGCCGGCGTGGACATCGGGCCCCGGACGAGGGAGCTCTTCCGGGCGGAGCTGGGTCCCGACGTCCGCACGGTCCTCTGGAACGGCCCCCTGGGCCTCTTCGAGGCCGAGGGGTGCGAGGCCGGCACCCGGGAGATCGCCGACCACCTGGCCGGCCTGGCGGGTGCCTTCCGGGTGCTGGGAGGCGGCGACACCGCCGCCGCCGCCGCCCGGTTCGGAACGGAGGAGAAGTACGACCACGTCTCCACGGGGGGCGGTGCGGCGCTCGAGTTCCTTTCCGGCATCCGGCTTCCCGGGATCGTCGCCCTCGAGGAGACCGCGTGAACGAAGGGAGGTGTCCGTGGACCGCATGCCGCTGATCGTCGGCAACTGGAAGATGCACCACACCCGGGCGACCGCGCGGGCCTTCTGCGCGGAGCGGCGGGAACGACACGTCGAGAGTCCCCTCCCCGCCGGTACCGAGATCGGGATCGCGCCGCCGTTCACGTCCCTCGACGTGGTCGGAGAGGGCCTGGGCGAGCTGCCGGTCTTCCTCGCCGCGCAGGACGTCCACTGGGAACCGTCCGGCGCGTTCACCGGGGAGATCGCCCCGGGAATGCTGTCGGAGCTGGGATGCCGGATGGTGATCGTCGGCCACTCCGAGCGGAGGCACCTGTTCGGGGAAACGGACGAGCGCGTCGCCCGAAAGGTGGCGGCGGTCGTGGACGCCGGGATGGTGCCGATCCTGTGCGTCGGCGAGACGGAGGACGAGCGGGACGCCGATCGCACCCGGAGCGTCGTGGAGACCCAGCTCAGGAAGGGCCTCGAGAGGATCGAACCGCGGGACCCGGCGCGGCTGGTCGTCGCCTACGAGCCGGTCTGGGCGATCGGGACCGGCCGGGTCGCCACTTCCGGGCAGGTCGAGGAGGTCCACGGGTTCCTGCGGGACGTGCTCGCGTCGATCGGGGGCCGCGGGTTCGCCTCCGGGGTGCGGATCCTCTACGGGGGCTCGGTCAAGCCGGGAAACGCGGCGGGTCTCGCGGGGCTGCCCCACGTGGACGGGTTCCTCGTGGGGGGCGCCAGCCTGGAGGCGGCGACGTTCGCCCGGCTCTCGCGTCTCCTCGGAGGTGGGCCGGGGGCGGAGGAGGGCTAGCGATCATCCCCCCGCTGGCCGGGCCCGGGCGACTCCCTTCCCGGGTCCGCAGGGGGGGCGACCGATCCACTCCCACCGGGATGCCGCGGAGGCGCTCCCGCCCCGGGGCCGTCGCCCGCAGGTTGCCGGGCCCGGGGGCCCGTGCTAGGGTTTCCCGGCCCCTCACCGGGGGCGGGAGGTAATTGTGCTCTGGTTCACGCTCGTGCTGGCGGTTCACGTCGTGGTGTCCGTCTTCCTGATCCTCGTGGTGCTCCTCCAGAGCGGGCAGGCGGGCGACATCGCCAGCGCCTTCGGTGGCGGCGGTTCCCAGGCGGCGTTCGGCCCCCGCGGCTCGAGCAACGTCCTGACCAAGGCGACCACCTGGTCGGCGGCGATCTTCATGGTCACGTCGATCCTGCTGGTCTTCCTGTCCCAGGACCGGGGTGGCTCAGTGCTCGACGAGGTGGAGACGCCGGCGCCGACTCCCGCCGTCCAGACCGCTCCCGCGGAGCCCGGAGGCGAGCAGGAGGCCGGGCAGCAGGCCCCGGCCACCACCGGGGACGAAGCCCCCGCGCCGGCCGGGGAGACGCCCGCCGGAGACGTGCCGGCCGAGGGGAACTGAGCTACACTACGGCGCAGCGCGAGCCGGGTGCCGAAGTGGCGGAATTGGCAGACGCGCATGGTTGAGGGCCATGTGGGCGCAAGCCCGTGCGAGTTCGAGTCTCGCCTTCGGCACCATTCCCCGGACACCAGGAGAACCGCCCCGCGGGGCGGTTCCTTGTCTTTGTCGCGCCGGGATGATCTGCCCGGCGGCCGGGAGGGGCGGATCCCCCCGGCCGCCGGGGACGGAAATCTCTCCCGTCCCACCGGGCCCGGGGAAACCGATGGGGGTCGGCGGCTCCGCCGCCCGCGGGCCCGGTGCAGTCCGTGCTCCCGCGTGGCGCCCCCGGCTCCCGCAGGAAACCCGGAACGCCCGAGGGGCCTTCGCCTGAGAAGTACGCCCTTCCGCACCGGCCCGCAACGAGAACCCGTGGCAGGATCACCGCATGTCACGTTCCGGGATCGCCCGGGTCGGTTCGCCTCGGCCCACGGGGCGGCCCCGGGCCACCCCGCTCCCCGGAGGCCCGCCCGATGAACGGTTCCCGTCCCCACCATGTCGGCATCGAGATCCGTACCCTCGCCGGCGCCGACTTCTGGTTGCCCGAGGAGTTCGAGGGGCTGCGCGAGCTGGCCTACAACCTCTGGTGGAGCTGGAACCCCCGGGCGCGGATGCTGTTCTCCAGCATCCACCCGGCCCTGTGGAACCGGTACCTCAACCCGGTCGAGGTCCTGATGCACGTGGACCCGCCCCACTGGGAGTCCCTCCAGCTCTCGGATGCCTTCCAGGCCGCCTACGACATGGTGCTCTCCGAGTTCCGTCGCTACATGGAAGGCAGGCCGGAGCCCTGGTTCCGGCGGGCCTTCCCCGGGTGGGACCGGGGTCCGATCGCCTACGTCTCCACCGAGTACGGCATCCACGAGAGCCTCGGGATCTACTCCGGCGGGCTGGGGGTCCTCTCGGGCGACCACGTCAAGGCGGCCTCGGACCTGGGGCTGCCGTTCGTCGCCGTGGGCCTGCTCTACCGGCGCGGGTACTTCCGGCAGACGATCGACGCCGAGGGACGGCAGCAGCACTTCTACCCGGACTTCGACCTGGGCCGTCTCCCCGTGCTGCCCGTCCTGGATCACCACGGTCGCCCGCTGGTCGTCTCGGTGCCCCTCCTGGACCGGAAGGTTCACCTCAAGGTGTACAAGGTCCAGGTGGGACGGGTCCCGGTCCTCCTGCTCGACTCGGACATCCCCCAGAACGAGCCGCAGGACCGCCCGATCACGCACATTCTCTACGTACGCGGCCGGGAAATGCGGCTCGCCCAGGAGATGTGCCTCGGCATCGGGGCGGCCCGCGCGATCCGCGCGCTCGGGATCGAGCCGAGCGCGTGGCATCTCAACGAGGGGCACGTCGCGTTCCTCGCCCTCGAGCGGATCCGCGAGGAGATGCACGGCGGGGAACGCTTCCACCGGGCCATCGAGCTGGCGCGGCGGAACGTCGCATTCACGACGCACACGCCGGTTCCCGCGGGCAACGAGACGTTCGACGCGGACCTGGCGCGCCTCTACCTCGGGGGCTGGGCGTTGCAGCTCCGGGTCTCCCTGCGGGACCTGATGGCCCTCGGCCAGGTCCACCCGGAACGCGACGGCGAACCGTTCAACATGACCGCCCTCGCGCTCCGCGTCTCCTCGTTCCGCAACGGCGTCAGCCGTCGCCACGGCGAGGTCTCCCGCGAGATGTGGAGGGACCTGTTCCCCGGCGAGGAGCCGCCGATCACCTCGATCACGAACGGGGTCCACGTCTCGACGTGGGTGGGCCTCGAGCTGCGCGACCTCTTCGTCCGGGTGATCGGCACCGACTGGGAGGAGACCGCGGGCCGCCCGGAGGACTGGCGCGGGGCGGTGAGCCGGATCCCGGACGACGAGCTCTGGACCGCCCACGAGGCACAGAAGCGGCGCCTGATCCGCTCGGCACGCGAGAACCTCCGCCGCATGTACGCGCGCCACGGCGCCTCCCCCCGCTTCCTGGCATCGATCGAGCAGATGCTCGACCCGCGGGCGCTCACGATCGGTTTCGCGCGTCGCTTCGCGACCTACAAGCGGGCCGGCCTGGTCTTCACGGACATCCCGCGCCTGCGCCGCATCCTCGGTGACCCGGACCGTCCGCTCCAGATCATCTTCGCCGGCAAGGCCCATCCCGCCGACCTGGCGGGGCAGGACCTGATCGCGAAGATCTTCCGCATCGCCCAGGGAGACGACTTCCGCGGCAGGATCGTCTTCCTCGAGGACTACGACACGCGGATCGCGCGCCTGATGGTCCAGGGAGTCGACGTCTGGCTGAACAACCCCCGGCGTCCCCTCGAGGCGAGCGGCACGTCCGGCCAGAAGGCGGCGGCCAACGGTGCGCTCAATCTCTCGGTCCCGGACGGCTGGTGGATCGAGGGCTACTCGCCGGACGTCGGCTGGTCGATCGGTGGTGTCGAGGCCCTCCCGGACGAACGGGAGCAGGACGAACGGGACGCGGCGGCCCTCTACGAGCTGCTGGAGAACGAGGTGATCCCCCTGTTCTGGGACCGGGACGAGGAAGGACTGCCCCGGGGCTGGATCGCGCGGATGCGCGCCTGCATCGGGGAACTCGTCCCGCGGTTCAGCGCGGCGCGGATGGTCGGGGAGTACGTCGACCGGGCCTACGCCCCCCTCGCCGGGGCCGGTGCTCCCGGCGAACGGCCCCCGGGAGCGTCCGCCTAGCGGGCCGCCTTGCGGCCACCCTTCCGCGACGCCTTGCGGGACGTCCCGGGGGCCCGCCCCCCGGCCTTCTTCCCGGCCGCGGCCTTCGCCCGGTCCACGATCGCCTGCAGGTCCTTCCGGCCGCGACGCCACTGCTGGTAGTGCCGGCTGCACAGCCCGAGGGCGTAGTGGTCCGCGCCGCATCCCTCGACGAGACACCGCTCGTGGAGGGGCGGTCGTCCCGGCTTCTTGCCCGAGGCCGTCCGCGACCGGGAACCCGACGCCAGCCGCGTGACCTTGCGCTCCAGGGCATCGAGCCGCCGCTCGATGGAGCGAAGGAGCCGGGCCAGCCCCTCCGCGCCGTCGAGCTTGCGCAGGCGGGCGTCCACCAGTTCTCCGACCAGTTCGCGGAACAGGCCGTCGACACGCTTCGCCGTCTTCGCACGCTTCGCCATGAAGAGGATCCTTTCCCCGGCCAGTCGATGCGGGGACAGGCCGGACGGGCCCGCGAGCCGAGGGCGGGCAGGCGGACAAAATATGTCTATTCCCTGCGGCCCGCAAGCGCCCCGGGTTGCGGGGAAAGGATCGCCGACGTCCTACCAGTCGGAGTAGCGCGACCCGTCGAGCGCGTAGTCCTGGGACTTCGAGAAGACGTCGTACAGGTTGTCACAGGAATCGTTCCGCTCGTCCGGATCGTCCTCGTACCCGCGGCAGTCCCAGGACGCCTCCCCGGTCATCGGGTCCACGGGGATCCGGCGCAGGAACTTGAGCACGACCGGCTCCTGGTCCGCCGCCGGCTTGACCTCGACCCCCTCCACCAGCATCTCGAGGTCCTTCGGGTACATCATCCACTCCAGGTCCCAGGGCTCGATCTGTCCGTGCACCGCGTACTCGTGGTAGAGGTCGATCGCGTCCCGCATCATCCGCAGCTTCCGTTTCAGCTCGATCTCCTTCAGCTTGCGATGATGATGGTGGACCAGCGGCTGGGCGGCCAGCGCCAGGATCGACATCAGGGCGAGGACCACCAGCATCTCGATGAACGTCAGTCCCCGTTCGTGCCCCTCGCGTTCCGTCGTCATCGATCGCTTCCTCCGGTCCTTACCTACGGGGCACCCCCCCGCCGCGTCCACCGCGTCGGCCGCGGAACAGCTCCCGCAGCCTGCCGCCGACCCGGCCGAGGAACGAGCGATGCCGGGGACACGGGCCCGGAAGCCGGTCCCGCGGGAACACCTCCCGGACCCGGGTCGGACAGCCGGGCGTGGCCCGGCCGCCGGTCTCCGGGTCGATCTCCACGACCGCAACGCCGGCCGGCGCCTCCGGCAGCGGCGCGAGAAGGTCGGGAGCGGGCGCCCGGACGATCTCGCCCACGACCGGCAGTGCCGCGCCCGCACCCGACAGCGCGGCCGGCTTCCCGTCGTCCCGCCCGACCCAGGTGACGACCACCGCGTTGCCCGAGACCAGCGCGAACCAGGCGTCGCGTCCCCGCTGGCTCGTCCCGGTCTTGACCGCGGGCACGCGGTCTCCCGTCCAGGCCAGGATGCGGCGGCCGGTACCGCGGCGAGCCACGTCCCGCATCATGTCGAGGACCATCCAGCAGGCCTCCGCCGGCAGGACCCGTTCCCCGGCGGGCACCGGCCGCAGGGCCGGCGCCTCCTCCCCCGCTCCCGCGGCGAGCCCCCGGACCAGGTGGGGCCGGACCCGGCGCCCGAGGGTCGCCAGCGCACCGTACGCGGCCGCCAGATCCAGCGGCGACACCTCGAGGGTCCCGAGGGGCAGCGACGGGACGTCCGGAACGCCCGGGAAGCCGGCGGCCGTCGCCCACCGGGCCAGTTCCCGGTGCCCGAGGGCGAGGCCCAGCCGGACGAACGGAACGTTCCAGGAGTGCACGAGCGCCTCCCGGAGGGTCACTTCGCCGTGCCAGGCCCCGTCGTGGTTGCGGGGTCGCCACGGGCCCCGCGGGGTGGCGATCTCGAGGGGAGCGTCCTCGAGGCGGCTCGCGGGAACGAACCGGCCGGAGGCCAGGGCGGCGAGCGCGACGAACGGCTTGAAGGAGGAACCGGGCTGCCGCCGGGCGGCGAGGGCCCGGTCGAATCCCCCGGGAACTCCCCGTCGCCCACCGACCAGCGCGATCACCTCCCCGGAGGCCGGGCGCAGGACGATCACCGCGCCCTCGAGGGGGCGCCGGGCGGGCCGGTCCCGTTCCAGCCGGCGCAGTTGCCGTTCGAGGGCCCGCCGGGCCAGGCCCTCGAGGAACGGATCGATGCTGGTGTGGACCGTGACCGGTACCGGCCCGGGAGCCGGCTCCCATCCCCGCCGGGCGAGCTCGCGGCGAACCGCGTCGAGGACGTCCCCGCCGGGGTCGAGCCGGCGAGGTGGCGGTGCGACCCCCAGCGGCGTTCTCCGCGCCGCCTCCGCCTCGGACGGATCCAGCCAACCGAGTGCCGCCATCCTCCCGAGCACCCAGTTCCGGCGCTCCCGGGCCGCCTCGGGATGGCGGCGGGGATCGAAGCGCCCCGGCGAGGAGATCATCCCGGCGAGGGTGGCCATCTCGGGAAGGCGCAGGTCCCCCACGTCCTTGCCGAACCAGAAGCGGCTCGCCGCGGGGATCCCGACGATCGAGACGGAACCGTCCTGCCCGAGGTAGACCTCGTTCAGGTAGGCCTCCAGGATCTCCTCCTTGGACATCCGGGTCTCGATCCACGCGGCGAGGAGGGCCTCCCGGAGCTTGCGCCCCAGCGTCCGGCGGCTGCCGACGACGCGGTTCTTGACGAGCTGCTGGGTGATCGTGCTTCCGCCCTGGAGCGGTCCCCCTCCCCTCAGGTCGGCCCACAGGGCCCGCAGGATCGCCCGGGGGTCGATCCCCCGGTGTCGCCAGAAACGGCCGTCCTCGGCGGCGAGCACCGCACGAACCAGGCGCTCGGGGAAGGCCGCGAGGGGGAGCGGCCGACGTTCCTGCAGGTGCCGACCGTGGAATGACCCGAGCAGGAACGGCTCCAGCGTGAAGGCGCGGAGGCGTCGCCCGTCGGCCCCGAGGAGCCGCTCGATCCTGCCGTCCCGCACGACGACGCGCACCCAGGCGGCCGGGAGGCGGCCGCCCGGAACCGGGCAGGCCCGCCGGTGGATCTCGAGCCCATCCCCCCGTTCCCGCCAGCTCCCCGGCAGGCGGGCGGCCTCCCGCGCCTTCCGGTACCCGAGGGCCCGGAGCGCCGCGGCGAGGCCGCGCGGGTCGAGGTTCATCCCCTCCTCGAGGACGGGAGGGGCCGAGAGCACCCGGACCGGGGCCAGCCGGGGCGCCCGGCGCAGCCGCCGCACGGCCCGTTCTCCGCTGACGGCGAGGGCGAGGAACCCCCAGGCGGCCAGGGCAAGGGCAAGGGCGATCCCCCCCGCCCACCAGCGGGCCCGCGACGGCCGGGAGCGCCGAGGCGATCGCCGGGACGATCCCGCCACCTTCCGCCTCCTGGTCGTCGTCTTCCGGCCTCGCGCCACGGGTCTCCTCCACCGGCGCCATCATGGCACCGCCCCGCCGGCGATCGCCACGCCCGCGTGGGCGCCCGGCGCCCCCCGTGGCAGACTGGATCGCACGTCCACGGAGGATTCGCGATGCCCGCTTTCCGTCTCGTCGTTCCGGCAGTCCTGGCCGCGCTACTCCTCGTGCCGGCAGCCGTCCTTGCCCAGCAGTCCCCCCGCGCGGCCTGCGAGCCCGGGACCGGTCCCTCCGTCGACCGGGAGGACGTGCTGGCCCTCTCCCGCGGGGGCAACCCGGTGGAGCTGGCGCCGGGCGCCACGCTCCTCGCCACCCTGGACCGGGAGACGCTCTGCCCCGACCTGCCCGACGGGATCCCTTGCGTCGTTCCCGGGCCGGTACGCCTCGCCTGTACCCGCGTCGCGGGAGACGTGGACCTCGCGGGGATCGTCGTGCGCGGGGACCTGGTCCTCGACGGGGCGGAGCTCGAGGGCTCGCTCCATCTCGCCGGGGTGCAGGTCCTGGGGGCGGTCCGGTTCGCCGGGGCCGAGATCGCCGGCGACGTCCTCCTGGACGACGTGCTGGCGTCGCGCGGGATCGTCGGCGACGACGCGGGGATCCGGGAGGGGCTGAGCCTCCGGCGCCTCCGCGTCGTCGGCGACCTCTCGGTCTCCGGCTGCGAGACCGGTGGCGCGCTGCAGGTGGCGGACAGCCTGGTCACCGGGGAGGCCGACCTCTCCCTCGACCGGGGCACGTCGATCTCGGTGACCAACGTCGCGGTGCTCGAGGACCTGGTCCTCGAGTCGACCCGGATCGACGAGGACGTGCACCTGGAGCGGGTCGGGATCGGTGGCTCCCTCGACACCGACGAGCTGGACGTGCGGGGCGACATGGCGATCGTCGGCGCGCAGGTGGCCGAGGACGTCTCCATCGCCGGCAGGATCCGCGGCGGTCTCCGCGTGGCCGACACCAGCCTCGAAGGAGACCTGGAGCTCATGGAGGCCACGGTGAAGGGGCCGGTGGAGCTGCAGGCCGTCCGCACCGAGGGAGAGGTCTACCTCGACGAGGCCCGGCTCGAACGCGGCCTCCGGGTGACCGACTCGTCGATCGAGGAGGGTATCGACCTCGGCGAGAGCACGATCCACGGAGACGTCGTCCTCTCGGGAAGCCGCTTCGGGGGACCCGTCGATGCGAGCGAGGCCCGGCTCGACGCGGCGCCCCGCGTCGTCGCCTGCACGCCGCCGGATCCCCTGTCGGACGCCGCCGGGGACGACTGAACGGGCGCGAACTTCGTCGCCGCCAGTGACTTGCCTTCCGGGGCGGCCGGACCCAGCGTCTTGCCGGGGAGGTCGCACGCCGGGCGGTGTCATGCCCGGAAGGAGCAGCTCGCCATGACGACGAAGACCCTCGTCCGGATCGTTCTCCTCCTGGTCCTCGCCGCGGTCCTCGCGGCCCCCGTGCCGACCCTGGCGGCGGACCTGGCCGGCACCACCTGGGACCTCGGCGGCAACCTCTACGGGAAGATCAGGAAGGTGGACCAGATGTCCCTCGACCTCTCCTCCGCCGAGGTGCGCCTCGAGTTCCACGAGGACGGTACGTGCCTGCTGACGATCGACCTGCCGGAGCGGTCGGCCTTCTCCCTCGCGTCCGCGAGGACCCCGCTGGGGGCGACGTCCTGCCCGGTGGACCTCTGCGTCTCCGGTCGCTGGCACCAGGGCAGGAAGACGCGTTTCACCGTGGACTTCAACGACACGGACCTGGTCGCCCTGATCCAGCCCCTCGCCCTGATGATCTACCGGACGACGGCGGACGTGCCGGACGTGAGGATCCGGACCGACCGGGCCAAGGGAAAGGTGGCGAAGGACGGGGGATCCCTCCGGCTGAAGGTGAAGGTCAAGGCGCAGGTCCGGGCGTCGGAGGACGCGAAGCCCCGCAAGTTCGTCACCCGGCTGGCCCTGACCGGCCGGCCGGTCCCGGGAGAGTGACGGGCGCAGAGCGCACCCGCACCGGCCCTACAGGGTGACCTTCTGGACCCGGCTGCCGGGCACGATGTCCCTCCGCCCGTCGGCGAAGCGGACCTGGGCCTTGTGACCGCCGTCGTAGTCCTTCGCCCAGACCTCGATGGCGACCCGCTTCCCCTCGTACCGCCCCGGGCGCGAGGAAGGGCGGTCGATCCCTCGCCACACCCGGACGAACGGGTTCCGCTCCAGCTCGTGGGCGACGGTGGTCGGCTCCCCGTGCCCGGGATAGAGCGTCGTCTCCCCGGGCAGGGCCAGGACCTTCTCGAGGATCGTCTGCTGGAGTTCCTCGAACGTGCCGTGGCCCGGGTGGACGGTGCTGCCGACGCTGCCGCGGAAGACCGTGTCCCCGCACCAGAACCCGACCCCGGGGACGTGCAGGCCGAGCTGGCCCCGCGTGTGCCCCGGCAGGTGGACGACCTCGGCGGTCCAGGCCGCGAACTCGAACCGGTGCCCTTCCTTGACGACGCCGGTAGCCCCCGGGGTCCGGGCCTTCTCGAGGGGATGGGCGAGGACCGGGGCGTCCAGGTTCCGCGCGAGGAACTCGTTCCCCGCCGAGTGGTCGTAGTGCCCGTGGGTGCAGAGGATCGCCACGATCCTGACCCCGTGACGCCGGACCATCTCGAGGATCGCCGGCGGGTCCGCACCGGTATCGACCAGGAGTCCCCGTCCTTCCTCCCGGCCCGCGACCAGCCAGCTGTTCACCTTCCAGCCGGCATGCTGGATGCGGTCGATGATCACGCGCAGCTCCCGCGGATCCTCCGCCTTGACCGCGTTCAGCATACCCGAAGCCCCCCCCGGCCGGAAGGGGTCCGGGAACCGGTCCCTAGCCGCCCTGGAGCCGTCTCCAGAACCGTTCGAGGTCGCGGCGGATCGCCTCGTCTCCGGGATCGAGGTCCCGGGCTGCCTCCAGCACGTCGATCGCCTCCCGCACCCGGCCCCGCTCGGCCAGCAGGCTGGCGAGGGCCTTCCGCGGGTCGACGGCGAGTGGATCGACCTCGATCGCCTTGCGGTAGGCGGCCTCCGCCCCGGCCAGGTCCCCGAGGTTGTCACGGACCTGGCCCAGCCGGTACCAGCCGAGCCCGAACTCCGGGTCGACGGTGACCAGGCGCTCGTAGACCTTCCGTGCCTCGGGAACTCGCTTCGCCAGGATCAGGGCCTGGCCCCACTGGAGGAGCAGGGACGGGTTCCGCGGATCCTCCCGGGCCAGGGCCTCGAACACCTGGATCGCCTCCTCCACTTTCCCCCGGCCGAGCAGTGCCATCGCCCGGTCGTACCGGCCCAGGAAGTCCACCCGGTCCTTCGGATCGGGACGTCCCGGGTCGACCAGCCTCCCGCCCCCCCCTCGCCGTCCACTGGCCGCGTATCCCAGGCTGCGAAGCTCGGCCAGGTCCTCCTCCGACACCCCGCGCCCGGCGTCCGCCGCCGGGGCCACGGCCCGGGCCCTCCGCAGCAGGTCGGCGAGCAGCTCCCGGGCGGTCCCGACGATCGCCGGGCGACGCAGGGCCACGTTGTCCGTCTCGCCGGGATCGGCCGCGAGGTCGTACAGCTCCTCCCGCGGGGCGTCGATGAAGCGCCAGTGATCGAAGACCACCGTCCGCAGCCCGGACCAGCCGAACTCGAGGAACGGTTCGTGGCTCTCGGCGAAGGCCGCGAGCCGGGGCTTCTCCTGCGCCTCCCCCCGGAGCCGGTCCGCCCAGCTCACCCCGTCCGCCCCGTCGAGCGGCGGCATCCCCAGCAGGTCGAGGAGGGTCGGCGCGAGGTCCGCCGTCGAGGCGGGCTCGGGAATCACGCCGGGGCGGACCCTGTGGCCGGGACCCCAGACGATCATCGGCACGTGGATGGTGGCCCCGTAGACGAAGACACCGTGGGTCGACTCGCCATGCTCCCCCAGGCTCTCCCCGTGGTCCGCGACGACGGCGACCAGGAGCCTGCCTCCCTTCCGGAGGGCGCCGATCCCGTCGACCAGCCGACCCACCGCCGCGTCCGCCGCCGCCACCTCGCCCTGGTACGGATCGTCGGCATACCGCTCCCGGAACGGAGGGGGCGGCGCATAGGGGTAGTGCGGCTCCCACAGGTGAACCCACAGGAAGGCTGGTTTCCTGCGCGTCGCCAGCCACGCGAGCGCCCGGTCGACCGTGACGCGCCCCGGTCGTTCCCCGTAGTGGACGACCAGGCCCGCCCGCGCCGACGGCCGGGGGACCCGGTCGTCGTACACGTCGAATCCCCGGTCGAGCCCGTACCGGCGGGCGAGCACCTGGGAGGACACGAAGGCGCCGGTCTCCCAGCCGGCGGCCCGGAACACCTCGCCGATCGTCTCCACGGCGCCGGGCAGGGCGAACGTGCCGTTGTTTCGCACGCCGTGGGCGGGAACGGTGCGCCCGGTCAGGATCGAGGCGTGGGACGGCAGGGTCAGCGGCGCGGTCGCCTGGGCGAGGGCGAACCGCGCCCCCTCCGCCGCCAGCCGGTCCAGGTGCGGGGTCCCCGCCCCGTCCCGTCCGTAGCAGCCGAGCCGGTCGGCCCGGAGCGTGTCGATCGTCACCAGGACGACCGTCGGCGGCGCCGGGGGAGACGGTTCCTCCCGGGGGCCGCAACCGGCCACGAGGGCGAGCATGGCACCGAGGGCGAACAGCAGCCCCGCCCGCGCGGGACGGAACGAGGAATCGCGTGGGGACATCGATCGGTCCTCCCTGGTCGTCGTCGTTCCGAGTATAGGCCGCGCCGGTGGTAGCATCTGCGGGCACCGCGGAGGAGAACACCCCTTGAACGCCGAGCGCACGTCCCCCGGGAACTTCCTCGCCCGGGCCCAGTCTCCCGCCCTGGCCGGGGCGGCGATGGGGATCGGCATTCTCGTCGGCCTCGGGCTCCGCCTCGCCCCGCCCGGGCTCGCCTCCGGGCTGCTCGCGGCCTGCGACGTCGTGGCGGACGACGTGTTCCTCCGGCTGCTGAAGATGATCGTCGCGCCCCTGGTCCTTTTCTCGATCATGGCGGGCGTGGCGGGTGTCGCCGACCCGTCCCGCCTCGGGCGCCTCGGCGTGCGGACCTTCGCCTACTACGTCGTCACCAGCCTGCTGGCGATCCTGACCGGCCTCGTCCTGGTCAACGTCATCCGGCCGGGCAGCGGGGCGACGCTGCCACTCGCGGCCCCGGCCGAGCTTCCCTCGACGGGACCCGGGGGGCCCGGCGAACTGGTCTCCCGGGTGATCCCGGACAACGTCTTCGGCGCCCTGGTCCGGGCGGACATGCTCCAGCTGATCTTCTTCGCCCTTCTCGCGGGCGCCGCCCTCGCCACGCTGCCCGACCGCTGGCGGCGTCCCCTGGGGGAGGTCGTCGAGGGCGCCTTCCAGCTGATGACCCGCGTCGCCCAGCTGGTTCTCGTGCTCCTGCCCCCGGCCATCGTCGCCCTGCTCGCCCGGGTGGTCGCCCGGAGCGATCCCGCCGCGTTCCGGGCCCTCGGTCTCTACGTGCTGACCGTCGTCCTCGCCCTGGCGTTCCACGCCCTCGTCACCCTCCCGCTCGTCGCCCGTTTTCTCGCGGGGATCTCTCCCCTGCGCTGGGCACGGGCGGTGGCGCCCGCCCTCTTCACGGCGTTCTCGACCTCGAGCTCGAGCGCGACCCTGCCGGTCACCCTCGAGTCGGTCGAGGAACGCGGCGGTGTGCCCAACGAGGTCAGCTCCTTCGTCCTGCCCCTCGGGGCAACGATCAACATGGACGGAACGGCCCTCTACGAGTGCGTCGCCGTGGTCTTCCTCGCCCAGCACTACGCGGGTGCGGCGGGCTACGAGCTGACCCTGGTCCGCCAGGCGATCGTGGTCGGCACGGCTCTCCTCGCCTCGATCGGGGCCGCCGGGATCCCCTCCGCCGGCCTCGTGATGATGACCATCATCCTGAAGGCCCTCGACCTGCCCCTCGAGGGAGCCCTGCTGCTGCTCGCGGTCGACCGTCCGCTCGACATGCTGCGCACCGCGACGAACGTCTGGTCCGACACGATCGGGGCGGCGACCATCGCGCGCCTCGAGGGAACGCCCGCACGCCCGCTCCCGGGCGACTGAGCGGCCTCAGCGACGAACGCGGGCGAGGAGGATCGCGGCCACCGACTTGGCATCCCGGATCTCTCCCCGGAGAACCATCTCCACCGCCTCGTCGAAGGGAACCTCGAGGACCTCGATCACCTCGTCGGGATCGAGGTGGCGGCTCCCGGCCGCGAGCCCGTGGGCCTCGTAGAGCCAGATCACCTCGTCGGTGAACCCCGGGGTGGTCAGGATCGAGCCCAGGGGAACCAGGCGCTCCGCCCGCCACCCGGTCTCCTCCTCGACCTCCCGCAGGGCGCAGGCCTCCGGGGGCTCGCCGGGATCGAGCTTCCCCGCCGGGACCTCGTGGATGAACCCGCCCGCCGCGTGGCGGAACTGCCGGATCAGCACGACGCGGCCGTCCGGGAGAAAGGGGAGGACCGCCGCGGCTCCCGGGTGCCGGATGGTCTCGAGCACGGCCCGTTTCCCGCCCGGCAGCACGACCTCCTCCCGGTCCACCCTGATCAGCTTCCCCTCGAAGACACGCTCCGAGGAAACCACCCGGCCCTTGTCCTCCCCGTTCACCGCTGCCTCCTCCCCGGCGGACAGTCCGCCGCCCCGGGAAACCACGGCAGGAGAGCGGTCAGCGGACCCGACTCGATCACCAGGTCGGCCGCCGCCCGTACCCGCTCGTCCTTCGGGTGGAAGGCGATCGCCGTCCCGACCCGCTCGAAGGCGGCCAGGTCGTTCCAGTGGTCGCCGACGAACGCGCACCGCCGCGGCGAGAGCCCCATCTCCCGGGCGATCATCTCGACCGCTTCGCCCTTGCCGTCCACGTCCCACGGGGTGGCCTGCCACCCGGTGATCCGCCCGTCGGGGCCGAACTCGACCCGGTTGGTGAGGACCCGGTCGAACGGCAACCCGGGCAGGAGCGTCTCGATCACCACGTCCAGCGTGCCGGAGATCACGGCGAGCCGGTAGCCGCGGCGGTGAAGCTCGACGACGGTCTCGCGGGCCCCCGGGGCCGGGGCGAGCTCCCGGCGGATCACCCGCACGATGTCGTCCCGCCGGACGTCCCGTTCCATCCAGTCGCCCACGTCGAGGGCGACCCAGTCCGCGTAGGCGAGCTCTCCCGCGAGGAACCGCCGGAACCGCTCCTCGTTCCGCGCGTCGTCCCCGAGGAATGCGCGGTTCAGAACCTGCCAGACGGTCTGTTCCTCCGGGTGATGGACGAGGGTTCCGTCCACGTCGAAGAAAACCGCACAGGCGTCGACCACTCGCGTCAGCATGCCGTCTCCCCGGGGCCGGCGTCCCGGCCGGCAGATTGTGGCACGGGCGCCGACCGGCCGCCGCCTCGTTGACCCCCGGGGGATCCGTCTGGTATCGTCCGGATCCGGAGGGCGTTCATGCCGTCCATGGTCTCGGAGAGCTCGTCCCCCCGTCCCGGCGCCCCGTCCCGCGTCTCCGCCGCGGCGTCGGCCCATCCCCACCGATCCGGGAGACCCAGGAGGGAACCGTGAGCATCGTCGTCGCCCTGGCCAACCAGAAGGGAGGCTGCGGGAAGACCACGTCCGCCATTCACCTGGCGGCCGCCTTCGCCCGGCGGGGACTGCGCGTCCTGCTGGTCGACCTGGATGCCCAGGGGCACGCCACCCTGGGCCTCGGCGTCCGCGTACCGCCGGACCGTCCCTCCCTCTCGGAGATCCTGTCCCACACGCCCCTCACCGGGCTCGGCCCGGGCATCGAGCAGGCGATCGTCGCGGCGCGTCCCGGTATCGACATCGTACCGGCCAACCTCGGGCTGGCCGGCCTCGAGATCAAGCTGGCCGCGGTGCCCGGCAAGGAGGAACGGCTTTCCGAGCACCTCGCCCAGGTCCGCCGGGGCTGGGACGTCATCCTCCTCGACTGCCCTCCCAACCTGGGGCTCCTGACCGTGAACGCGATCACCGCGTCCCACGAGGTCCTCGTGCCCTTCGACGCGACGCCGTTCGGCCTGCACGGGGTCGGGCGGGTCCTGGCCACCCTGGAACTCGTCGAGCGGCACACCCGGCACCGCGCCAGGGCCCGCGCCTTCGCCACCCTCTGGAACGCCCGGGACTGGCACGCACGGGTCCTGGTCGAGCGGTTCCGCGAGGAGCACCCGGGCCTGGTCCTCGAGCCGCCGGTCCGCCGCAGCGTCCTGTTTCCCCGCGCCGCGGCGCGGGGACGCACGGTCGCCGAGCTGAACCCGCGGGCCGGTGGCTGGAAGGATTACCTGGCCCTGGCCGACGTGCTCGCGGAGGCGTGGGCCGAGCACCTCGGGGCGGCGGCGTCGGCCTTCTCCGGCCTCCGGGTCGTTCCCGGCGGGGTCGCGTTCGGCCACCCGGACCTCCCCCCCGAGCGGATCCGGATCGCCGGCGACTTCAACGACTGGCAGCCGGACGCGGGCGTCGAGCTGCGGCGGGACCGGGACGGTTCCTGGGAGAAGTTCCTGCCGGTCCCCCCGGGAACGTACGAGTACAAGTTCATCCTGGACGGGGAATGGATCCCCGACCCGGCCAATCCCCGGGTCCGTGTGAGTCGCCTCGGCACCCAGAACTCCCTCGTCGACGTTCCGCCGCCGCTGCCGGCCGAGCCGGCCGCGGTCCGTCCGGCGCCCCGTCCCGACCATCCGTGAACCTCTCCGAGCGGGACCGGCGCGACCTCGAGGAGCTGGCCGGGATCTTCCTTTCCCCCGCGCCCACCTCGCCGGGTGCGGCGACCACCCCGGCGCCGGCTCCCGCGGCGGGCCTCTGCCTGCTGACATCCCTCGACGGGGGCGATGAACCGCGCCCCGCACTCCTCCGCGCCGCGCGGGACGTCGCGCGCCCCCTGCCCCTCCCGTCCGGGAAACCCGGCGCCGTCCATCCCCTCCTCCGTGCCAGGACCGGCCCCCGGCGGGTGCTCATCGACGGTCCCGGCGTGATGCCGGTCCCCTCCACCGACGGGCCGGTGCTCCGGTGGGGCCTGGCCGCCACGTCCCGGATCCTGGCCTGGTTCCCCGCACGGACCGGTCTCCTGCGCGGGGTCGAGGACTTCCTGCTCGTCCTTCACGAGGCCTGCCCGGGACCGGAACTCGGCTGGCTCCGGGCGCCCGACCTTCCGCCCGCACCGATCGAGGCGGTGCTCGCGTCCTGGCGACCCGGGGTTCCCGGGGCGCGGGCGGTCGCTCTCGGCACCTGGCAGCCCGGGGAGGAGTTCCCCCCGGCAGCGCGGGAGTTCCTGGTGACCGCGCCCCCCGCTCGGCTCGCGCCCCCGGTTCACACGCCGCGCCAGGCGACGTAGGCCCAGTCCAGGGCGAGCAGCACCGCGAAGGCCGCGGCCGCAATCCACCGGGCCCGGGCGGAGCCGAAACCGATCCGCCACCGGGGAAGGCGGAAGAGCCACTGGACGGCCGCCACCGGGGTCCAGGCAAGGAACGCGAGGAGGCCAGCGGCCACCAGCGGGTTCCACGCGAGCGCCTCGCCGACGTGCCCGCGCGCCAGCGCGAGCAGCAGGCGCGTCGTCCCGCAGGTGAGACAGGGGTGACCGGTCAGGCGATGGAACGTGCAGGGGGGAAGGAGCCGCACCAGCGGTTCGAGGGGCAGGAACGCCAGCACGAGCACCACGAGCAGGCCGACCGTGGTGATCGCCACCTCCAGGTCGGCCGTCGGGTGGTCCGGCGGGAAGGCACGCAACACCAGGGGGCCCACCCGCCGGACCCGGAGGGGTTCGTTCCGTCCCCGGTCTTCAGTCACCCCGTCCACCGAGGAGCCCGTCGAGGACCCCCTCGAGCTTCCCGTCCTTGCCGAGCTTCTTCTCGAGTTTCCGCCGCAGCTTCCGCTCGAGGTCCTTCTTCCGGTCTCCGCCCAGGGCCTTCCCGAGGTCCGGCGAGAAGGACGGGGAGAGGAGCGGTCCCTCGACCCGGAGCGGGATCACCAGGGGCCCGCCCCGCTGCTTGAGCGGCTTCAGCCAGGGCCACCTGGCGACGAGCTGCTTCGCGCGCGCCCGGGCCACGCGCAGCGAAAGGTCGAGGCTGACCCTGCCCTCCACCGGCAGCAGGGAGCCTTCCCCCGAGGCCACCAGGTCTCCCGCGGCCAGCTCGAACGAGGGGATCTTCCACCGGGTTCCGCCGAGGGAGAGACGCAGGGAGGCCCGGTCGACGACGACCCGGGTGCCCGCCTCCTCGACGGGCCTCGCGCTCCCCCCGGCCCCGAGCGCCTTCGAGCCACCCAGGGCACCGGCGAGTCCCCCGAGCGGCCCCTTCCCGGCCTCCGCGAACCGGGACAGGAGGCTCTCCTCGAGGTTCCACCCGGGCAGGCCCCACCCCTCGCCCGTCACCGTGATTCCCCCCCGCAGGGCGGCGAGATCCAGGGATTCCCGCGAGAGGTCGAGCCCGATGTCCACGTCCAGGTCGGCGCGACCCGACACTCCGCTGGCGGCCGTCGGCGAGGCGAGGGCGGCGAGGCCGGCCAGGTCCACGCCGACCGCCCGGCCCTGCACGGTCAGCCGGCCGGGGGGCGCGACCGGGTCGAGCACGACCCGCCCCCGGAACCGGCCACCGGCCACCCTGGCGACCAGCGGATCGATCCGCAGTACGCCCCGGCGGACCCGGAAGGGCGCCTCGACTTCCTCGAGGGGGGGCAGCATCTCGTGGACCCGGACCCGCGCCGCCGTGGCCCGCCCTTCCGCGGACCAGGAGAGCTCGCCTCCCTCCGGGCGGCGGATACCGACGCCGAGCCGGACGATGCCGGGAGGCTCGACCTTGATCGGGAGCGGAAACGCGGCCCGTGCGACCCGGAGGGCGTCGGCCAGGGGAACATCCACCGCCTCGAGGCCGAGCTCCGTCGCGGGCAGCAGCGGGCCGGTACCCCTCAGGACGAAGCCGTCCGCCGTGACCCGGAGCCGGTCGAGCGCCAGGGCCTCCCCCGCCTTCGCCAGCTCGAACTCCACGTCCACCTGGTCGAGCGGCGTCTCGCCGGCCAGCAGCAGGATCCCGCGCCCGTGGAGAACCCCTCGAACCACGAGCTGCGGCGTGATCGTGACCTCGCCCGACAGCTTCCCCCCGCCGTGGAGCAGGCCCGGCCCGAGGAGGGGAAGGAGCACCTCCGTCGCCACGTCCTCGAGCTCCAGGGTCACGTCGTCCCCGAGGGCGCCGAGCCAGTTCAGCCGGCCCCGGTCCCCGCCGAGGAGCGCCGTCCCCCACAGCCGCCCGGTCGCCGGGGTGACCACCGCCGAGACCTCCTCGAGGCGCACGAGGTCCCGCCCGTCTTCCCGGACGACGAGGGAGCCGCCCTTGACCCGGACCTCGTCGACCTGGATGTCGTACCCGGGTCCCTCCGCCTTCACCGCTCCCTCCGGCGGGCCGGCCCCGGCGGCCAGCGCGGGAAGGACGAACCCGTCCTCCGCCCGGGCCAGGACCACCTCCGGCCGGAGAACGTCGATGTCCCGGACGACGAGCCGGCCCCGCAGCAGCGGGAGGAACTCGGCCCGGGCCGCGATGCGCTCGATCTCGATGCGGGTCCGGTCCCGCGGATCGTGGACGACCACGGGGCCCAGGACGACGGCCGGGCCGCCCCAGAGGGAGACGCCGATCTCGCCGAGCTCCACCGGCCAGCCGAGCCTCTCCCTGGCCAGCGCCTCGAGCCGGGGCCGGTAGCGTTCCACGTCGAGGAGGCGCGGCAGCACGATGACCGCCACCGCGACGAGCAGGACCAGCAGGACGACCAGGCCGACCAGGATCTTCCGTCCGCGCGTCATCGATACCTCCCGGGGCGGCCCGCCGCTTCCGCCCGGTCCCATGATAGGGCGACCGGCCGATTCCGCCCGCGCGGCGTCAGGACTGGATCGCGGCGACCAGGGCCGGCACGACGGTCCCGGCCGGTCCGCCGAGGAACACGTCGGTCACCGTTCCGGTGTAGCGGGTCGGCTCCAGGTTGACCTCGACGATCCGCGCGCCGTGGGAGCACGCCAGGTCGGGCAGGCTTCCCGCCGGGTGGATCTCGCCGGTCGTCCCGACGACGAGCCACGCATCGGCCTCCCGTGTCTCCGCGAGGGCCGCCGCCATCGCCCCGTCCGGCAGCGGCTCGCCGAAGAACACGAAGTCCGGCTTCAGCACGTCCCCGCAACGGGCACAGCGGGGCGGGAGCCGTTCGAGCAGCTCTTCCCCGGCGGGGAACCGCGCCCCGCAGGCCGGGCAGACGAGCTGCCGCGAGTTCCCGTGCAACTCGATGACGCGGCGGCTCCCGGCACGCCGGTGAAGGTCGTCGATGTTCTGGGTGATCACGCCGGCAAGAGCGCCGGCGCGCTCCATCCGGGCCAGCGCCTCGTGGGCCGCGTTCGGCCGGGCGTCCCGGAAGTGCCCGTAGAAGAGGTCCCGGATCAGCGGCCAGCACTCCCCGGGCGCGGCACGGAACCGGTCGATGTCGAGGAGGGAGGGGTCCACCCGGGACCACAGGCCGTCCGGGCCCCGGAAGGGCGGGATCCCGCTCTCGACGGAGATGCCGGCCCCCGTGAACGCGACCGCCCGGCGGGCGCCGCGCAGGATCTCCGCGGCGCGGGCCAGGGCTTCCTCGTCGAACCGCGTGTCCCCCTTCTCCATCGAATCGCCTCCTCCCGGGAAGGGTACCGCGAGCGGGGCCGGGGATGCGCGCCCGGCGACCTTCCCGTAGAATGCGCCGCGCGTGCAGCCGTAGCTCAGCTGGCAAGAGCGCCTGACTGTGGATCAGGAGGTCCTGGGTTCAAATCCCAGCGGCTGTACCAGTTCGCCCCATCACCGCCACCAGGCGGGGCGGGCCGGGCCCCCGCGGCACCCGGGGACCTCTCTCCGGCGCCGCCCCGGTCCCCCCGGAGGGGGGTCCCATGGCCGGTCAGCGCACGAAAGCCCGGATCCTCAAGGGATTCCGCGACATCTTCGGGGCGACCCTCGTCCGGCGCCGGCGGATGATCGAGACGATCCTGGGCGTCTACGAGCGGCACGGCTTCAGTCCCCTCGAGACGCCGACCATCGAGTACGCCGAGGTGCTCGGCAAGTACCTCCCGGACGCGGACCTGCCCGCGGGCGGCATCTTCGCCTTCCGGGACGAGAAGGACGAGTGGGTCGCCCTCCGCTACGACCTGACCGCCCCCCTGTCCCGGGTGGTCGCGATGTACCCGGACCTCCCCCTGCCCTACAGGCGCTACCAGGTCGGTCTCGTCTTCCGCCAGGAGAAGCCGGGCCCGGGACGTTTTCGCGAGTTCACCCAGTGCGACATCGACACGGTCGGCACCGCGCAGATGGTCGCCGACGCGGAGATTCTCGAGGTCCTGTGCGAGGTGTTCGAGGCCCTCGGGATCCGCCGCGGCGACTACGTGCTCCGGGTGAGCAACCGGAAGCTGCTCAACGGCGTGCTCGAGAAGGCCGGGATCGACCTCGCGGACGGCGACCGCTGGTTCACCGTGGTCCGCGCCATCGACAAGCTGGACCGGGTCGGCATGAGCGGGGTGCGGGACCTGCTCGGGCCCGGCCGCAGGGATCCCTCCGGCGACTTCACGCCAGGCGCTCGCCTCTCGCCGGACCAGGTGGACGCGGTCGTGCGGCTCCTCGCCGTCCCGCGGGACGACCGGGCCGCGACCATCCGGGAACTCGAGCCCCTGGTGACCGGGTCGGCCATCGGAGAGGAGGGGCTCGCCGAGCTCTCCGAGATCGACACGCTCCTCGCCGCGGCGGGGCTCGGAAGCGACCGCGTGATCGTCGATCCGACCGTGGTTCGGGGCCTCGGTTACTACACCGGCCCCGTCTTCGAGGCGGAGCTGACCTTCGAGATCACCGACGAGAAGGGCCGGGCTCGCCGGTTCGGCTCCGTCGCGGGCGGGGGACGCTACGACGACCTGGTCGAGCGGTTCCTCGGCCGGAAGGTTCCGGCCACCGGTGCCGCGCTCGGGGTCGACCGCCTCCTCGCCGCCCTCGAGGAGCTGGAGCGGGGGCGGGAGAAACCCTGGGAGGGCCCGGTCCTGGTCACCGTGATGGACCGGGACCGCCTGCCGGAGTACGTTCGGATCGCCCGCGAGCTCCGGGACGCGGGGATCGCGGCGGAGGTCTACGTGGGCAGGAAGGGCGTCGGCCAGCAGCTCAAGTACGCCGATCGGCGCCGCCTTCCCGCCGTCGTCATCGCCGGGGAGGACGAGTTCGCCGCGGGGACCGTCTCGATCAAGGACCTGGCCCGGGGCCGGGTCCTCGCCGAGCAGGTGGACGACCGGGAAACGTGGCGCCGGGAACGCCCCGCCCAGGTCACGGTCCCGAGGGATCGGATGGTCGACACGATCCGGGAGATCCTCGGAGGCCCCTGACGGGAGAAGCCCGCTCAGCGCAGGGTCGGCTGGAGGCCGGCGGCCCGCGCCTCGATGTCGGCGGCGCGGGAGCGCACCGCCGGGTCCAGGTCCTCCCGCCCCAGCAGGAGCCGGGCGGCCGCCCCGGCGAGCGGGGGGTCGATCGGAAGCGCCGCCTCCGCGATCTTCAGGGCGAGGCCTTCCGGCATCCCGGTTCCCCCGGCCAGGAATGCCCCGCGCAGGGCCGCGGCCGCCTCCGCGGCGTCTCCCCGCGCCGCGAGCTCGCGGGCCAGGTGGAGGAACCCCGTCGCCCCGAGCCCGGCCCCGGGGACCAGCTCCCGCAGTTCCCGCCACTGGGCCACGGCATCGTCGACCGCCCCGGCCCGGAGGCGCCCCTCGATCCAGCGGGCGACGAACGGAGCCGCCTCTCCCGCGCGGCCGGTCTCGACGGCGACCTGCCAGAGGGCGGGGGGCAGGTCCGGGTCGGCGGGATGCCTCCGGGCGGCCTCCAGCAGGATCGCGAAGGCCTCGTCCGGACGACCGGCCTCCCGGGCCGCGAACGCCTTCTCGACGATGCCCGCCGAGGCTGCCCGCGTGGTGATCTTCGCCTCGATCTCCGGCCGGATGAACCGCTCCTCGATCCGCCAGCGGCGCATCGCGAGGGCGAACGCCGCCCCGAAGGCGAACCCGCCGACGTGGGCCCAGTGAGCGGTCCCGGCCACGATTCCCTGCGTGGCGCTCACGATGCCGGAGAAAGCCTCCAGGGCGAACCAGAGACCCAGCATCAACCAGGAGGGGGCCTTGAACGTTCCGCGGACGAGGAATCCCACCATGTAGAAAAACCGCATCCGGGTGTTCCAGTACCGGACGAGGAAGGCCCCCATCGCGCCGGCGATCGCCCCCGAGGCCCCGATCACCGGGATCGCGGAGCCGGGGTGCAGGGCCACGTGGGCGAGGGCCGCGACGAGCCCCGCCCCCAGGTAGAACGCCGCGTAGAGGGGCCGGCCCCAGGCGTCCTCGATGAACGGTCCGACGAGGAACAGCAGCAGGAGGTTCCCGAGCAGGTGCCCGATCCCGGCGTGCAGGAACATGTGGGTCAGGAACGCGTGGGGGCGGGGATGTCGGGGCACCAGGCCGAACCGTCGCCACGGATGGCTTTCCACCGCGGCCCGCAGGGCGCCGGTCCGCCGGGCGAACTCCTCCCGCGGATCGGGGGTGTCCCGCCCCGGGGAGGAACGTCCCCGCTGCCGCCGGGTCCCCGGGAAAAGACGGCCCGGTTCCGCCGTGCCGACCGTCCCCTCGAGATAGTCGACCAGCCAGGGATCCGGCGCGAGGCCCGGATGAGCCTGCCACCACTCCATCGTTCGGGCGAACTCCATCGCGACGCGCACGTGCGCCTTCGCGACGAGGGGCAGGAGGCCCAGCCACAGGACGGCGCACGCCCCCATCACGGCGAACGTCACCCAGGGCAGCCGGCGAACCGTCTGGCTGTCGTGGCCGATCGGCAGCAGGATCACGGGGCCTCCCGGACCTCCCCCCGCGGAATGTAGGGTCCCCCCGTGTCGGGTACCATGGGCCGGTTCCAGGAGATCCCGGGAGCGGGAGGAGATGCGCATGGCGGACGGAGGCTTCCACGCCCGACGGGTGGCGATCCTCGGGGCCGGGCGCCAGGGGTGCGCCGCGGCGTGGGATGCCCTCGTGCACGGGGGGGCGGCGGGCATCCGCCTCATCGACGCCGACCCGGGCCGCCTGGCCCGGGCGACGGCCCGGCTGGCCGACCTCTGCCCCGGGGCGCCGGTGGAAGCCCGGCGAGTGGACGCCTCGGATCCCGTGGCGACGGCGGCCGCCCTGCGCGGAACGTCCGCCGCGTTGTCGGCACTCCCGTACCGGCTGGGACCGGCCGCGGCCCGGGCGGCACTGGAGGCCGGGGTCCACCTCGTCGACCTCGGGGGGAACACGGCGCTCTCGCGGGAGATCCTCTCCCTGGACGGGGAAGCCCGGGAGGCGGGCATCGCGCTGGTGCCGGACACCGGTCTCGCCCCGGGCCTCGTGGTCACGCTGGTCGTCGCCGGCATGGAACGCCTCGGGGAACCGCGGGAGGCCCGCGCCTGGTGCGGTGGCCTGCCGGAACGCCCCGTGGGGCCCCTCGGCTACCGGGCGGTGTTCAGCCTGGAGGGGCTGCTCAACGAGTACGCGGGGACGGCACGGTGGCTTCGCGGCGGCCGCCCGGTCGACGTGCCCGCCCTCGACGAGGAATGCCGGGTCGAGTTTCCACCCCTCGGCACCCTCGAGGCATTCGCCACGTCCGGGGGGCTGGGCACGGCACCGGACAGCCTGGCCGGGCGACTCGAGGTCCTCGAGTACCGTACGCTCCGCTGGCCGGGACACCTGGCGAAGATCCGCTCCTTCGCCGAGCTGGGCCTGCTCGCGGAAGACCCGGTGCCGGACGGCCGGGGCGGCACGGTTCGCCCGCGGGACCTCCTGCTCCGCCTCCTCGCTCCGCTGGTGGACCACCCGGAGGTCCCGGACCTGGTCTTCCTCCGGGTCGAGGTGACCGGGCTGCGGGACGGCACTCCCGCGGGGGTCGTGCTCGAGCTCCTCGACCGCGAGGACCCGCGCACCGGGTTCACGGCGATGGAACGCTGCACCGCCCTTCCCGCGACGACGGTCCTCGAGATGGCCGCCGCCGGCGAGATCGCCCCGGGGGCCAGGCCACTCGAGGAAGCGGCGCCTCCCGGGCCGTTCCTGTCACGATTCGCACGGCGTCCCCTCCGGGTGAAGGTCCGCGAGACCCGGCCGGGGGACGCGATGGAGACCCGACGATGAGCCCGACCGAGGGACGCACTCCCGCCCACAGCCGGACCGTGATGACCGAGCTGGTCCTCCCCGCCGACACGAACAACTACGGGCACATCTTCGGCGGCCGCCTGCTCGCCCTCGCCGACAAGTGCGCCGGGATGGCCGCGATGCGCCACTGCAACCTGCCCGTGGTCACGGCGTCGTTCGACCGGGTCGACTTCCTTCGCCCGGTCAAGGCCGGGATGATCGTGATCCTGACCGGGATCGTGAACGCCGCCTTCCGCACGTCGATGGAGGTCGGGGTCACCGTCGAGGCGGAAGACCCGGTCACCGGGTCGCGGGTCACGACCTGCCGCGCCCTGATCACGGTCGTCGCCATCGATCACACGGGGCGCCCGGCGCCGGTCCCGCCGCTGGTCCCGGAAACCGACGAGGAGCGGGCCCGCATGGAGCGGGCCGCGGAACGGCGGCGGCGACGGCTCGAGACCCGGGAGCAGTACTGACGCGCGTCAGGCACCGTCCACGCGGACGACATCCTCCCCGCCGACGCGGAAGGACAGCGCCCCGATGGGCGGCAGGCCCGACGCCTCCCCGTGGGCGGTGGCGATCGCCCGCGCCTCCTCGAGCACGTCCGCCGGCGCGGTGATCCTCCACGCCCCGCCCCGGGTCGGCCGCGCGAGGGCCCGCAGGCGGCGCAGGAGCCGGCGCGCCCGCGCGGCGGCCCCGGGAACGATCGAGCGGCCGCAGCACCGGCAGGGCTCCCCCAGCAGCCGCTCGAGGGGCGGACGCCGGCGCTGGCGGCTGATTCGCACGAGGGTGAACTCCGCCGGCGGTGCCCAGCGGATCCGCGCCCGGTCGCGGGCGAAGACCTCCTCGAGCCGCGCGGCCAGCGCCCGGCGGGACGCTCCCCGCTGCATGTCGATGAAGTCGGCGACGACCAGGCCGCCGAGCTCCCGCAGGCGGAGCTGTCGTCCGAGCTCCTCCGCGGCCTCCAGGTTCGTCCGCAGGGCGGTCTCCTCGAGGCTGGCCCCGGAGACGTCGCGGCCCGAGTTCACGTCGACCGCGACCATCGCCTCGGTCGCCTGGATCACCAGCCGTCCGCCCCCGGGCAGGGGCACCTCGGGGGAGAAGACCTCGTCGAGGGCCCGGTCGAGGCCGTACGCCTCGATCGCGGGGAGCGGACCCCGGTGAACGCGGACCGGGGGCAGGCGTTCCTCCCCCGCGGTCCCGGCGAAGAGGTCCTCGTCGCCGGGCTCGACCACCACCTCGTCCACGTCCCGTCCTCCCTGGTCCCGGACGAAGGCCCGCGCCGGGTCCTCCTCCTCGTGGAGGGGCAGCGGGGCCCGGGCTCGCGCGGCCCGGTCCACGATCGAGGCCCATCGTGCCACCAGCTCGTCCAGCTCCCCGCGCAGGTCCTCTTCCCCTGCCCCCGCCGCGGCCGTGCGTGCGATCACCCCGAGGCCTTCCGGGGCGATCCGTTCCAGGATCCCCCGGAGGCGTTCCCGCTCCGCCTCCGAGACGATCTTCCGGCTGATCCCCCGGTGGGTGACCCGGGGCGCCAGGACGAGGCGCCACCCGGGAAGGGTGATGTCGCGGGTCACCCGCGGTCCCTTGCCGGCGTCCGCCTCGCGGGTGACCTGCACGAGCACGTCCTCTCCTTCACGCGGCAGGTCGCCTTCCGGGACGGGGAGGAACGCGTCCCTGCCCAGCCCGACGTCGACGAACGCGCCCGCGACGCCCGGGACCGCCCGGACCACCCGTCCGAGGAAGATCGCCCCGAGCAGCCGTCCTTCCGCCAGGGGTCGAACGACGAGCTCGGTCACGCGTCCCGCCTCGAGGAGGGCGAGCCAGCGCTCGCCCAGGTCCCGGGCGACCACGATCCGGGAGGAGGTCTCGGGCATCGGCGGCTCCGTGCGGGGGGTCCCGGGGATCATCTCCCTCCCGTCCCCCCCGTGGCAAGCGGCCCACTTCAGGAGGGAGGGCGAACGGCCGATACGTCCCCCGGGAAGGCCGGGAGACGAAGGAGGTCGAGCCATGCCCACGTCCGAGTGGCCCCGACCGGGCACGATCGACCCGTCGGAACCGGTGGAGATCGCGCCGCGCACCTGGTGGGTCGGCTGGTACCACGAGGGCGATTCCTTCCAGTGCCACACCTACCTGCTGGAGCAGGGGGACCAGTCGGTCCTGATCGACCCGGGATCCCGGCTGACCTTCCGGCACACGCTGGCGAAGATCGAGCGAATCGTTCCCTTCTCCTCGATCCGCTGGTTCGTCTGCCAGCACCAGGACCCGGACATCACGGGAGCCCTCCCGGTGATCGACGAACTGGTTTCGCGGGAGGACGCCCGGATCGTGACGCACTGGCGGACACGCACGATGCTCGTGCACCTCGCCCCGCGGATCCCGTTCTGGCTGGTCGACGAACACGGCTGGAAGCTGCCCCTCGCGGACCGCGAGCTGGAGTTCGTCTTCACCCCGTACGCCCATTTCGCCGGGGCGTTCTGCACGTTCGATCCGTCGACGGGGGTCCTGTTCTCGAGCGACCTGTTCGGCGGCTTCACCGAGGGATTCTCCCTCTACGCGGAAGACGAGGCGTACTTCGAGGCGATGCGCCCGTTCCACGAGCACTACGTCCCGTCGCGGGACATCCTGGCCCACGCGATGGACCGTCTCGGCGAGCTGCCGATCCGAACGATCGCCCCCCAGCACGGCTCGATCATCCCGGGCCCCCTGGTCGTTCCCCTGATGACCCGCCTCGCAGGGCTCGACTGCGGTCTCTTCCTCCTCGCGCGGGACGACAGCAACCTCGAGCACCTGCTGCGGCTCCAGAGAATCCTCTCCGGGATCACCCGGGCAATGGTCACGTACCGGGACTTCCGGGAGGTCGCCCACGCGTTCCACGAGCTGGTCGGCGAGATCCTTCCGCTCCGGGACCTGGAGTTCTGGTCGCGGACGGACGTGGAAGACCGGATCCTGCACCTGTCGCCCCGGGACCGTTACCGGGGCCGGTACGAGGATCCACCCGAGGAGGTCTCCCGGGTGCTCGACGTCGAGGAGCGGCTCTGGTTCGACCTGAATCCCCGCGGGTTCGACCTCCTGCCGGGGAACGACGGTACGACCCGCGTGGTCCTGCCCCTCTTCTCACCGGGCCGGGGAGTCGCGGACGCCGTGGCGCTCGCCCGGGTCGCCGCCGCGGAAGTCCCCGAAGAGGACCTGGAGGTGGTACTCGGCCCCCTGCGCCCGGCCCTCCAGGCGGCCGTGGAGCGGGAGGTGCTCTTCCGGGTTCTCGACCTCGAGAAGGAGAAGATCTACGAGCGGTCGATCCGGGACTCGCTCACCGGCCTCTACACCCGCGTCTACATGAAGGAAGCGGTCGCCCGGCTGATGCGCCTCCACGACCGGGAGCAAACGGCCGGGCTCGCCCTCGCGATGGTCGACATCGACCATTTCAAGTCGGTCAACGACACGTACGGGCACCTGGAGGGTGACCGGGTCCTGGCGGCGGTCGCGCGCGTCATCCGGGACACCGTGCGCGCCTCCGACATCCCGGTGCGGTTCGGTGGGGAGGAGTTCGCGATCTTCCTCGTCGGGCGGGGAGACGGGCTCGAGGTCGCCGACCGGGTCCGTCGCCGGGTGGAGGAGCTCACGCTCGACGGTCCCCTCGGGGATCGCCGGGTAACGGTCAGCGCCGGCGTGGCGTCCCGGCGGCCGGGCGAATCCCTCGAGGCCTGGATCGCCCGGGCAGATGCCGCCCTCTACCGGGCCAAGGAGTCGGGCCGCAACCGGGTCGTCGTCGCGCAGGAGGTCCCGGTCGCGTCCTGAAGCGGGACCGTCAGTTCCGACGGAGAGCCTCGATCGGGTCGAGACGGGCCGCCCGCAGCGCCGGGTACAGCCCGAAGACGACGCCGACCAGGGTGCAGACGAACACGGCGGCGAGGGGCGCCACCCAGGACCAGGCGAGGGGCCAACCGGACCAGGCGGAGATTCCCCAGGCGAGGACGAACCCGAGGCCGATCCCCAGGATTCCCCCGGCGAGGGAGATGCCGAGCGCCTCGACGAGGAACTGCCCGAGGATGTCCGACCGGCGTGCCCCGACCGCCCGCCGGATCCCGATCTCGGGGGTCCGCTCGAGCACGTTCGCCAGCATGATGTTCATGATCCCGATGCCACCGACGAGCAGGGAGATGCCGGCGATCGCCGCCATCACGACATCGAAGATCCGCCGGGTCCTCCGGTGGCGGGCCAGCAGTTCCTCGGGAAGTACGAGCCGCCAGTCCTCCACGTCCCGGTGCCGCTGGCGCAGCAGGCGGGCGAGGGCGCGGGCCGCCGGCCGCACCGGGCCCGTTCCCCCGATCTCCACGCGGAAGACGTCGATCTCTTCCTCGAGGGGCTGAAAGCGGAAGACCTCCCGGGCCGTCGACAGGGGAACGTAGACCCGGTGCGACGGGCTCTCGAGGGGCACGCCCTCGAACTCCTGCTTCCCCAGCTCCCGGTCGGCCAGCAGGCCGACGACCCGGAACCACTGGTGGTTGACCCGGACCGGTCGGCCGAGCGGATCGAGCTCGCCGAACAGCTCCCGGGCGGCACGGGACCCGAGAACGGCGACGGCCCGGCGTTCCCGCTCGTCGTCCTCGTCGAGGAGCCTTCCGCGGGCGGCCCGCAGGTGCCCCATCGGGAACCACCCCGGGGTGACGCCCAGGACCTCGGCCTCCGAGTCCCCACCCTCCGCGTGCAGGGAGTACACGCTGATCCGCTTCGCCGCGGCGCTTCCGATCGCCCGCGGCAGCACCTCGACGGCCACCGCGAGATCGTGGAGGGAGAGACCGATCGAGTCCTTCCGGATCTCGCGCAACCGGTCCTCCGGCTGGGGCACCGCTTCCACCCGGATCGTCCGCAGGCCCAGGGTCTCGATCGCACGAAGGGCCTCCCGCCGCGCCCCCTCTCCCACGGCGAGCATGCTGACCACGGCGCCCACCCCGAAGATCATCCCGAGCAGCGTGAGGAACGTGCGGAGCCGGTGGTGCCGGAACTCCTCGAAGGCCTCCAGGACACCGGTGCGCCAGTCCATCACCGGCCCTCCTCGTCCGGGTCGGCGAGGGCGATCACCTCCCCTTCCCGCAGGCCGTCGAGCACGACCGTCCGCGCGAGGCTGCTCCGCCCCGTCCGGACCTCCCGCGCCACGAAGCGGCCCCCCGGCCCACGGACCCTGGCGTACGTCTTCCCGTCCCGGACGAACAGGGCCGGCACCGGCACGGCGATGACGTTCTCCTCGCGGGCGGCGTGGATGACGACCCGCGCCGTGCCGCCGAGGGGCAGCGCGGCGGGGTCCGGGTCCTCGATCGCCAGCTCCACCTGGAAGTAACGCACCGGCGAACGCCAGTCGATCGTGGCGGCGACGGTGCCGACCGAGGCGACCCGCGCGGCGAACGAGCGCCCGGGTGCGGCCCCGGGGAACACGTCCGCCGGCTGGCCCTTCTCGAGCCCCCCGGCCTCCGATTCGAGCACCCAGGCCTTGACCTTGTAGCCGCCCTCCCGCGCGACGCGTCCGACCGGCGAACCGGGCCAGCGCGTGTCCCCGGGGGCCAGGCGACCGTGGCGTCCCCGGGCCCGCAGGAAGCGCCCCCCGTGGGGAGCCCGCAGGACGAGCGCCTCGCGGGCGCGCTCCAGTTGCTCGAGCCTCGTTCGCCGGGTCCGCTCCCGGAGCCGCAGGATCTCGAGTTCCTTCCCCGCCCGCTCCTCGAAGCGGGCCAGGCGCTCCGCCAGGTGCCGCCGTCGTGCCCGGAGCAGGTCGAGATCGATCCGGGCGGACAGGATCTCCTGGCGGGAGAACACCTCGGGGTCGGCGGGGGCATAGCGGCGGGTGATCTCCTCCTCCCGCTCGAGAAGGGCGATCCGCTCCCGGATCGAGCGGCGCTCGCGCTCGATCTCCCGTTCCCGCGCCCTGATCTCGAGCCCGGCCCGCCGCAGCGCCGAACGCGCGAGGAAGATCTCGCGCGCGAGGCGTCGCCCGTCGAGCCGGGCGACCACGTCCCCCTCCGCGACCCTCGTCCCGTCGGGTGCGAGCCAGGCGATCCGCTGGGAACCGTCCGCCTCCGTCGGCACGCTGACCGTCGTCGACGCCTCGGGCTCGAGGATCCCCCGCCCCTCGATCCGGATCTCGAACGTTCCCCGCTCCACCCGCCAGGTCGGGACGGCCTCCCCCTCCCGGCCCTCCCGGCACGCGCCGCCCGACAGGACCGCGAGGGCAACCGCCAGGAGCAGGAAACGGGGGCCCGCCCTCATCGCGTGGCCTCCGGCCGCGGAAAGATCGTCACGGTGGCCGCCATCCCCGGACGCAACAGCTCCCGGTCCGGGTCGTCGATCGTCACGACCACGTCGAACACCCGCTCGGGAACCTCCGCGGAGCGGGCGTGGAAGACCCGGCCGACCTTTCGGACCCGTCCGTGGAAGAGCCGGTCCGGGGCCGCGTCCAGCCGGATCTCCGCCGGCAGGTCCTCCCGGACCCGGGGGGCGGCGGTCTCCGGGACGCTGGCCGCGACCTCGAGGGTCGAGAGATCGGCGATCTCGAGGACCCGCGAGCCGCGCCAGACCCGGTCGCCGACGTCGTAGTGGGAACCGTCCCAGTCCGTCACGTACGCGACGTACCCGGCCCGCGGCGCCCGCACCCGGAGCCGCTCGATGTCCCGCCGCAGGTTCGCCACCTCCCTTTCCAGGTCGGCGACCCGGGCCCGGGCGAGACCGACCCGGAGATCCCGGGCCTCTCGCTGGGTTACCTCCCGCCGCTCGAGCAGCTCCAGCTTGCGCGCCACCAGGTCCCGGTCGATCCGCAGGGCCGCGAGCTCGTTGCGGCCGCGCAGCTCTTCCGGGACGGCCAGGGCCTGGTCCAGCTTCCGGGCCTCCCCCCGGAGCTCGATCCGCTCGAGGTCGAGGGCGGCGAGCTGGTCTTCCTCCTCGAGGACCGCGGCCTCGAGCTCCTTGCGCGCGGTCTCCAGCTTCCCCGAGGCGATCTCGAGGCGGTCCCGCAGCTCCCGGTCGTCCAGGGCGAAGACCGGCTCTCCCTCCCGGACCGCCCTCCCCTCGTCGACCATCCACGTCACCGTGAACTGCCACACGCGGTGAATCCGGGGGGGAAGGACGGGCACCGCGTCCCGGGCGACGACGCGCCCGTTCCCGCGCACCGGGTCCGAAACCGCGGAACCGGCGGGGAGCACGGCCCCCGTTTCCGCTGCCCCGATCTCGCAGCGCACCCCCATTCCCGGGCGCATCGCCGCCGGGTCCGGGTCGTCGAGGGAGAACTCCACGCGGAACCACCGCCCGTTCCCCCAGGCCCAGATCCGCTCCCCGGAAACGGCCACGCGCTCCACCCGGCCGTGGAACATCCTCCCCGGCAGGGCGTCGAGGAGAAAGCGCGCCGGCTGCCCCGGCACGATCCTGCCGACGTCTCCCTCCCGTGCCCATCCCAGCACGTGCAGGCTGGCCGGGTCCGGGATCGTGGCCACCTCCCACCCCGTTCCGACGCGATCCCCGGGGCGCAGCCGGTGCTCCTCCCAGGGGTGCTCGCCGATCAGCACGTATCCCGCCCGCTCGGCGCGCAGTTCCAGCGCGGCGAGGTCGCGCCGGCGTTCCTCGATCTTCCGCCGCAGTTCTCCCAGCTCCAGCTCCAGCTGGGCCTTCCGGGCTTCCTCGACCAGGTCGTGGACCCGCAGCTCCAGCTCCGCCCGCCGCCGCTCGTTCTCCTTGCGCGCGGCGGCCAGGGCCGCCTTCCGGTGGGCCCATTCACCCGTCACTTCGGCCGGGACCGCGGCCTCGAGGGCGGCCTTCCGGGCCTCCGCCGTGGCCTCGGCCAGCTTGACCTCGAGCTCGAGCCGCGACCGCCGCGACCGGACGCCGGCGAGACGCGCCTCCCGCTCCTTTTCCTCGAGGGACGCCTCCAGGTCGGCGAGGCCGTCCAGCACGGCGCCCGGGTCGAAGCGCGCGACCACGTCCCCCGGTTCGACACGGCTTCCGTCGGCCGCCAGCCACTGGAGCTGCAGGTCGACCCAGGTGCTGGTGATCGGGGCCAGCAGTCGCTGTCCACCGGTCGCCTCGAGCTGGCCGGTGAGCAGGAGCGGCGCTTTCACCGGGTTCGTATCCGCGGCGGCCGCACCGGGCACGGCCGCCTCGCGCCTCGAGACGCATCCCGCCACGAGGGCCAGGAGCAGGGCGAGAACGGCCAGCCCGCGCCGGTCACGGTGCACCGGTGTCCTCCACGATGCGGCCGTCCCGCATCACGATCCGGCGGGGGGCCGCCGACGCGATCTCCTGCTCGTGGGTGACGAGGACGACGGTCTTTCCCTCCGCATGGAGCCCGCGGAGGATCGCGAGGATCTCGCCCGTCGCCCGGGTGTCCAGGTTGCCGGTCGGCTCGTCGGCCAGCACGAGGGAAGGCCCGGTCACCAGGGCGCGCGCGATCGCCACCCGCTGGCGCTGCCCCCCGGAGAGCTGGTCGGGCCGGTGCTCCGCCCGGTCACCGAGGCCGACCCGCTCGAGGGCGCGGAACGCCCGCGAACGCCGTTCCGCGGGGGGAACCCCCGCGTACACCAGGGGGAGCGCCACGTTCTGCCACGCCGGGAGACGGGCGAGCAGGTGGAAGTCCTGGAAGACGAACCCGATCTCCCGGTTCCGGATTCCCGCCAGGTCGTCGTCCGGCAGGCTGCCGACGTCCCGGCCCGCAAGGCGGTAGCTTCCCGCCGTCGGCGTGTCCAGGCAACCGAGGAGGTTCATCAGGGTGGACTTGCCGGAGCCGGAGGCCCCGGTGACGGCAACCAGCTCCCCGCGCCCGACGACGAGGTCGACGCCGTCCAGGGCGCGAACCACGGTCTCGCCCATCCGGTAGTGACGGTGAACCCCCCGCAGTTCCACCAGGGGGCCTTCCGGCGCGCGGGGCTGCATGTTCCTATCTTGCCCCGCGCCTCCTCCTCGCCGCCAGCAGGGGAGAAACCAGCCGGTTCCCGACCCGGGCGAGGAGGCCGGTTCGTACCAGGCTGGCGGCGGCCGCCGCGTCTTCCCCGACGATCGCCCCGAGGATCTCCGCGGGCCGGGCCGTTCCCTCCCTGCGCAGCACCTGGACGAAGCGAAGCCGTCCCTCCGGGGTAACCCCGGCACTTTCCACCAGGGGCCGCACGTCGAGGAGACGGGTCTTCCCCTTCCGGGTCCGCTCGATCTCGTGGCGCTCCCTGCCCAGGAACGTCCGCACCCGCTCCTCGAGCTCGGCGGGCGCGAGATCGGGCACGTCGGCCTCGTAGACCGCGCGCACGATCGCGTCCTGGAGGGCCGGGACGCCGTGATCCAGGGGGACGAGGGCGAGGAAGCGGATCCCGGACGGCATCGCCGCCGAGATGCGCCCGAGGGCGTCCCCGGGATCGAGGGGAGCGGCGGTCTCGAAATCGATGTACTCGTCCCGGGACGCGATCCCGAGCCCGAGGGCCGGCGAGAGAGCGACCTTCGGGCGGGGCTTGAACCCGTGGGTGTACCCGGGCTGGATCCCCGCCCGCCGGAACCCCATGACGATCGCCCGGACGAGGTCCAGGTGACCGAGGAACCGGGCCGGCCCCTCCTTCGCGAACCGGGCCCGCCACCGGTAGACCGGGGCAGGGGGTGCGGCTTCTTCCGCCGACCCGTCCCCGGGACGCGGGCTTTCCCGGCGAACCCGGGCCGCCCAGGCGGCGTTTTCCCGGCGCCCGGCCGCGACGACGCCCCGGACGCAGTGCACGGCGAACGGCGCGCAGCGCGTGCAGGCATCCTCCCCGCAGGGAACGACGGTCTCCCCGCCGAGCGCCCTGCGGTACTCCTCCGCCAGCCACTCCCTCCGGACCAGCGGATCGATCACCTCCCACGGCAGTTCCGCCTCGCGGGAGACCTCCCGGGTCGCCCATGCGTCCGCGTCGATCCCGTGCTCCGCGAAGGCTTCCCGCCAGGCATCGAGCCGCAGGTGCTCCGTCCACCCGTCGAGCACGGCCCCCCGCCGGTACGCCGCGAGGATCGCCGGCGCGAACCGACGATCGGCCCGGGAGAGGACACCCTCGAGCCAGGAGGCGCCCGGGTCGTGGTGGCGGAACTGGACACCCCGCGGCAGCCGTCCCCGGATCCGCGCGTGGAGCTCGCGGGTGCGCTCCACCGGGATCATTCGGCACCACTGGAAAGGGGTGAACGGCTTCGGCACGAACGTCGACGCCGAGAGGGTGACCCGCGCCCGCTTCCCGTGGACCCGGCGCCCCTCCTCCGCGATGCGGCCCGCCAGCTCGACGAGGGCATCCACGTCCTCGTCGGTCTCGGTCGGCAGGCCGATCATGAAGTACAGCTTGACGAGGGTCCAGCCGGCCTCGAAGGCACGGCGGGCCGCGGCGAGGACCTGTTCCTCGGCGAGGTTCTTGTTGATCACGTCCCGCAGGCGCTGGGTCCCGGCCTCCGGGGCGATCGTGAACCCGGTCTTCCGCACCCGGCGGACCTGTTCCGCGAGCTCCCGCGTCAGGGTGGTCGCGTGGAGGCTGGAGAGCCCGACCGACACCCGCCGCGGCTCCATCTCGTCCATCAGCGTGGTCAGCAGCGGGGCGATGGCCGAGTACTCGCCGGAATTGAGCGAGGTCAGGGAGAACTCGTCCCAGCCGGTCGCCTCGATCGAGCGCCGCACGCCCTCGATCACGCGGGGAGCCGCCCTCTCCCGGGTCGGCCGGTAGACGAACCCCGCCTGGCAGAACCGGCAGCCGACGGGGCATCCCCGCATGATCTCGAAGGAAACCCGGTCGTGCACGATCTCCTGGTGGGGAACGACGATCTCCGCGGGAAACGGGAAGGCGTCGAGATCGAGGAGCAGGCGGCGCTTCACCCGGGCCGGCACGTCCTCTCCCGGCCGGGGGCGGGCCACGAGGAAGCCCTCCACCGGCTCCTCCACCGCCTCGTAGAGGGCGGGGGCATACCAGCCGGGCAGCCGGGCGAGGTCGCGGACCACGTCCTCCCGCCGCGCACCGGCGCGGCGCAGCTCGCGCAGCCGGGAGAGAAGCTCCGGCAGGGCCTCCTCGGCATCTCCCGCCAGGACCAGGTCGACGAACGGGGCCCACGGCTCGGGATGGAAGGCCAGCGGTCCGCCGGCGAGCACCAGCGGGTCGCCGGGACCGCGCTCCGCGGCGAGGAGCGGGATTCCTCCGAGATCGAGCATCGCCAGCATGTTCGTCAGGGCAAGCTCGTGCTGGAGGGAAAACCCGACCAGGTCCAGCTCCGCCAGCGGGGTGCGGGTCTCCAGGGTGACCAGCGGCAGCCGGTGCTCCCGCAGCAGCCCGAGCATGTCCACCCAGGGCATGAACACCCGTTCCGCCGCGGCCCACGGAATCCGGTTGACCAGGGCGTAGAGAATCCGGAACCCGAGGTGGGACATGCCGATCTCGTAGACGTCCGGGAAGGCGAGCGCCATCCGTACGTCCACGCCGTCGGCGTCCTTGACGACGCTGTTCCACTCGCCGCCCAGGTAGCGGGTCGGCTTCGCCACCCGGGGCAGCAGCCGGTCGAGGGCCGCGGCGACGCGGTCCGCCGTCATCAGGTCCCGAGGCGATCGAGGGCCTGGCGGACGTCCCGCTCGAGGTCCTCGTACGTCTCGCAACCGACCGCGAGGCGCACGAGGCCCGGCGTGATCCCGGTGGCCAGCAGTTCCTCCTCCGGCAGGCCGTGGTGGGTCATCGAGGCGGGATGCTCGATCAGGGTCTCGACCCCGCCGAGGCTCACCGCCAGGGTCGCCAGGTGGACCGATTTCATCAGGGTCACGCCCGCCTCGTACCCGCCCCGGAGCTCGAAGCTGATCATCGACCCGGGACCGTCCATCTGCCGCTCGGCGAGATCGTGCTGCGGGTGGCCGGGCAGGCCGGGATAGTGAACCCGCTCCACCGCCGGGTGGGCCTCGATCACCGCGGCGAGCCTCCGGGCATTCTCCTGGGCGGCCCGCACGCGGAGGGGCAGGGTCTTCACGCCCCGCAGGACCAGCCAGGCCTGGTGGGGATCCATGTTGGCACCGAAGCTGGACCGGGCCGCCCGGACCTTCCCGAGGGTCTCCCCGTCGCGGCAGATCACGATCCCACCGACCACGTCGGCGTGACCGTTCAGGTACTTGGTCGTCGAGTGCAGCACGACGTGGGCCCCGTGCTCGAACGGCCGCTGGAGGACCGGCGACGCGAAGGTGTTGTCGACGACGACGGTGAGGCCGCGGGCGGCCGCGATCCGCGCCGCGCCGGCGAGGTCGACCAGCTTCAGGGTCGGGTTCGCCGGGGTCTCCAGGTAGAGCACCTTCGTCTCCGGCCGGAGCGCCGCCTCGATCTTCCCGAGATCGGACGTGTCGACGAAGGTCGAGTCGATGCCGAACCGGGCGAGGTCCTTCTCGATCAGCAGCCGCGACGGGCCGTAGACCGTGTCCGTCCCGACCACGTGGTCCCCCGCCCGGAGCAGGGCCTGCATCACGCCGGCGATCGCTCCCATGCCCGAGGCGAAGGCGACCCCCCCGGTGCCCCCCTCCAGGGCCGCGACGCATTCCTCGAGGGCGGCGATCGTCGGGTTTCCGAGCCGCGTGTAGATGTACCCGTCCTCCTGGCCGGCGAACCGGCGGGCCCCCTGCTCTGGCGAAGAGAAGGCAAAGGTCGAGGTCTGGTAGATCGGGACCGCCACCGCCCCGTGGACCGGGTCGGGAGACTGCCCCGCGTGGATCGCCAGGGACTCGATGCCCGTCGCGCCGTGGTGGTCGGCCCGCTTCGCGTCGTCGCTCATCGTGGTGCTCCTCGGGAACGGGGCCCGCGGCCCCCGGGAGGGGAACGGCCGGAAGGATAACACCGGGGGGCCCGCCGGGCAGACGTGCCCCCTTGACACGGGGAGCGCGTGCGGGAAGGCTTTGCCATCCCCGCCGGGGCCCCCCGGCGAGTCCGCGAGGAGGACTACCGTGCGCAAGCCCGTCGTCCTGATCACCGGCGCTGCCGGCGAGATCGGTCATGCCCTGGTGACGCGCCTTTCCGACGGGGGATCCACCCCGATCGTCACCCTCGACCTCCGTCCCCTCGACGAGGATCTCGAGGCCCGGGTCACCCGGCACTTCACCGGTTCCATCCTCGACCGGAACCTGCTCGACTCGATCCTCGCCGAGTTCGCCGTCGACCGGGTGTTCCACCTCGCCGCGTTGCTCTCGACCCGCGCCGAGTTCACGCCGGTGACGGCCCACCAGGTCAACGTCGAGGGCACGCTGAACCTCCTGGAGTTCGCCCAGCAGCAGGGCCAGAGCCACGGCCGACCGGTGCTGTTCTTCTACCCGAGCTCGATCGCCGCCTACGGCCTGCCGGACCTCGAGACCAAGGCCCGGGCGGGAAAGGTCCGCGAGGACGAGTGGAACCTCCCGGTCACGATGTACGGCTGCAACAAGCTGTACTGCGAGCACCTGGGCCGGTACTACGCGCGCCACTACAAGCAGCTGGACGCCGAGTCCCACGCGGGGCGGGTCGACTTCCGGTCGATCCGGTTTCCCGGCCTGATCTCCGCCCTCACCGTGCCCTCGGGAGGTACCAGCGACTATGCCCCGGAAATGATCCACGCCGCCGCCCAGGGAAAACCGTACGCCTGCTTCGTCCGCCCCGACGCCCGGATCCCGTTCATGGCGATGCCCGACGCCGTCGAGGCGATCCTCGCCCTCGCCGCCGCTCCACGCGAGTCCCTGACCCGGCTCGTCTACAACATCACGGCGTTCAACCCCTCGGCCGAGGAGATCCGGGAGCTGGTCGTGGACGCCTTTCCCGGGGCGGACATCACGTTCAAGCCGGACGTCAAGCGCCAGGCTATCGTCGATTCGTGGCCCGCGGACGTGAACGACGAGGCGGCCCGGAACGACTGGGGACTCGCTCCCCGCTACGGCCTCGAGGAGGCGTTCCGCGACTACCTGATCCCGACGATTCGCCGCCGCTACGGCAAGTGAGCGGGAGGGGAGCAGCCGGGGCCGCTCCCCTCCCTTCCCGCCGCTCCCGTCAGGGGATCGTGAGACAGGCGGGCCCTTCCCCCTTGCAGCAGTCCGCGGGGCCGTCCTTGCACCGTTCCGGGCAGTCGAGGCACTCGAGGTACGAGAGCATCGCCACCTGGAGCCGGACGAGGCACCCGAGGGAGAGGTGCCCGTGGTCCCGCACGCACTCGTCGTGGGCCAGGCACTCCGGCGTGCAGATCCCGGTGCAGCCCCAGCACCCCGGTCCGCAGCAGCCGAGACAACCGGTGGCCGGGTCCGTACAGCCGCCTCCCTGCGGGTGCAGTCCGTCACTCTCCCCGTCCGCACCGCGTTCCCAGGCGGGCCCGTGGGCCCCGAGGGCGAGGACGGGAAGCGCGTCCGGTTCCAGGCCCGCGTCGACGAGGAGGAGCGGCAGGCGGCCGGCCAGCGGCCCGTCCGGGGAGGCGAGGGCGCGCCGCACCCGGGCCAGCTCTTCCACGGAGTAGTCCCGGTCCTCGAGGACGACGCCGCCGACCCGGACCACGTGGTTCCCCGCGGCGAGGATGCCGACCCGGGAGAGCTCGCGCCGGTCGCGGTCGAGGATGACGGAGTCGAACCCGCCTCCCGGCACCGGGCAGACCCGGAACGCCACCTGCCGCCCCGCCCCGTCGGTCGCCTCCCCCTCGATGCCCCCGTCGCAGGCGGGAACGAAGCTGGCGGTGGCGTCGCCCTCCGCGACGGCGACGCCCGGGGCGACGCCGGTGACGAGGACGGCGGCCAGCAACCCGGCCGTGAGCATCCCCGGAACGGACCGTGAACGGTTCTTCCTGGACATGAGACTCCCCCTCCTGCCGCGAGCATCGTTCCGCGGCGATCGTGCCCGCCGCCGGCGCTGTCCCCCCTGGACCGGGCCGTCGTCGGGCGTGCGACTCGCGGGCCCCGGCAGGACCCCCGCCGGCCTCGCTGGCGGGAGCCCCGGTGACCCGTTCCGACGATGCACGGCGGCCGCGGGGCGCGAAAGGGCCCGGGCCGGCCGGGGCGCGGTTCGCGGGGGCAGGCCTGCCCCGGGGCACGCGTGCCCCCGCCCCGCCCGTCCCGGGCCCGGGACGCGTCGCGGGCGACGCGATGGCACCCGGCCTGCGGGACGGCCATGATGACGACGCGGGTTCGGCCCCCCGGCAAGGAGCTGTCCCGTGAAACCCTGGTACCGTGGGCTCCCGCGCCTGCTCCGCGCCCTTCGCCGCGACCGCGGCTGGACCCTCCGTCGAGCCGTCCACGAGGCACGGCGGCTGGGCGTTCCGGTCGATCGCTCCCTGCTCCGGCGCGCCGAGACGGGCCTCGTCGTGCCCGGCCGCGTCGTGCTGCACCGCCTGGCCCTGCTCTACGGGGTCCCGGCCGCCGAGCTGGAGGAGGAGGCCTACCTGGCCGAGGCGCTGCGGGAACCGCCCCCCCTGCTCCCCGGGGAGGACCTGCTCTCCGCCCTGCGAGGAGCGCTGGCGCGGGGCCGTCACCTCGAGGTGCTCGCCCGGACCGAGGCGCTGCGGGGGACGGCGGGCGGATCGTTCTTCCCCTCCGGGAAGGAGGAGGGCGGGGCGTGGCTGGTCCGCGCGGCCGCCGCCCGGGCCCTCGGGCTCCAGGGGATCGCCCGGAGGACCCTCGAGGACGTCGCATGGCCCCCCCGCCACGGCGCGACCCGCGTGGAGGCATGCTGGCGCCTCGCGGACGAGGACCTCGAGGCGGGCGATCCGCGGGCTGCCCTCGCCCGCCTCGACACCTGCGGGAACGAGGCGAGAAAGTCGAGCGATCCCTCGGTCCATCCCCGGCACCTGGCGCGGGAAGGAAGGGCGCGCATCGCCGCCGGGCGCCGGGTCGCCGGCCTGCGCCGGCTCGACGAAGCGCGGGAGCTGGCCCGTCGCTCCGGCGACCGAGCGACCCTCGCCGAAGTACTCGCGCAGCGCGCCCTCGCCGTGGCGGGCCACGACCCGGACGTCGCCGCGGTCCTCGCCCGGCAGGCGGTCGCGGAGGCCCGGAAGAGCGGCCACCGCGGGGCCCTCGTTCGCCGGCTCCTCGACCTTGCCACGGTCCTGCCGCGGAGGGACCCGGAGGCGAACCGGGCCCGTCTCGCGGCCCTGCGGGAAGCGGCGGAAATCGCCCGGGCGGCCCGGCTCCCCGTCGAGGAGTTCCTCGCCCTCGATCTCCTCCTCCGGACGGACGTCGGGGGCGCGGACCGTCCCGTCGGCGAGATGCACCGCCGACGGGACGCGCTCCTCTCCCGGCTCCCGTGGCACCCGCCCGCCGCCCTCCGCCGGCGGGGGGAGATCCTCGACGACGCCCGTCGCCGGGTGGAGACGGAGGATGACGCGGAAGACGACGGACCCGCCGCGCGGCCGGGGCGGGCCACGGTGGCGGCGGAGATCCCGCGCGCGTCGTGACGCCGTGCCCCCTCCCCCGGGGAGAGACCGTCGCCTCCCTCGGCGGGAATCCGTCTACGCGTTGACGAAGCGGCCGGCGCGAACCGATCCGACGAGACCGAACGCGAAGAAGGTCGCCACCATCGCGGACCCGCCGTACGAGAGGACGGGGAGCGGCACGCCGATGGTCGGCAACACCCCGGTGACCATCCCGAGGTTCACGAAGATCTCCCCGGCCCAGAGGGACCCGACCCCGACCGCGAGAAACGTCCCCAGGTGGTCCTGGGCGAGGGCTGCCGTCCGGAAGGTCCGGAGGAGGAGCGAGAGGTAGACCCCGAGGACGAACAGCACCCCGACGAACCCGGTCTCCTCCGCGATCACCGCCAGGATGAAGTCGGTCTCCCGGGCGGGCAGGAAGTCCAGGCGCGACTGGCTGCCCCGGAAGAGCCCCTTGCCGGCCACCCCGCCGGACCCGACCGCGATCCGGGACTGGATCACCTGGTACCCGGTCCCCGACGGGTCCCGCGAGGCGTCGAAGACCGTCAGGATCCGCTCCTTCTGGTACGGCTTGAGGACGAAGAACCAGGCGACCGGTGCGGCGAGGGCGGCGACGAGGGCGAGGGAGACCAGCACGCGGGGGCGGATGCCCGCGAGCCACGCGACGCCGAGGAAGAGCGGCCCGTAGGTGAGCGCCGTCCCCAGGTCGGGCTGCAGGGCGATCAGGACGACCGGGGTGCCGACGATCAGGGCGAGCCGCACCAGGCGGCCGAAACCGAGCTTTCCCGGGGCACCCGACAGGTACGCGGCGGCCGCCAGCACGGTGATCGCCTTCATCGGTTCCGAGGGCTGGATCCGGATCGGCCCCAGCTCGAACCAGGATCGCGCGCCGGCGATCGGGCGGGCGACCAGCGGGAGGAGCGCCAGGGTGACCAGCCCCGCCCCGTAGAGGATCCAGGCGTTGTCCGCCCAGTCGTGGTAGTCGATCCGCTGGACGATCCAGTAGACGACGATCCCGAGCAGCAGCCAGGCCGCCTGGCGGGCCGCGGGCCCGGTCCACGGGTCCGGGTGGCGTGCGTGCGTCGCCGACGCCACGGCGACGACGCCGACGATCCCGAGGACGACCAGGTGAAGGAGCGTCCCGAGATCGACGTCACTTCTTTGCCAGCGCACCGGTTTCCTCCCCGGCTCCCCGGGGGTGCCGTTCCAGCCAGCGGCGAAGCACGAGGGAGGCGATCGGGGCCGCCGTCTCGCCCCCGTGCCCGCCGTGCTCGACCAGGATCGCCCACGCGAGGCGCGGGTCGTCCACCGGGCCGAACCCGATGAACCAGGCGTTGTCCCCCGGGTCCTCCTCCGCGTCCCGGGAGACCACCTGGGCCGTCCCGGTCTTCCCGGCGACGACCACCCCCGGCACCCGTGCCCGCCGCGCGGTGCCGTGGTCCGATTCGACCACGTCGATCATCGCCGCCCGCACCTGCTCGATCGTTCCGGGGTGCAGCCCCAGGGGAACCGGCGCGACGTTCCCCTCTCCCCCGACCTTCAGGTGCGGGTGGACCCGGAACCCGCCGTTGGCGATCGCGGCCGCGACGACCGCCATCTGCAGCGGCGTCACCTCGAGGGGGCCCTGGCCGATGGCCACGGAGATCGTCTCCCCCGGGTACCAGGGCTCGCCCCGGGTCCGGCGCTTCCAGGCGTCGTCGGGCACGATCCCGGCCGCCTCCCCCAGGAGCGGGATCCCGGTACGGGCCCCGAGGCCGAACCTCCTCGCCCACGCCGCGATCCGCTCGATCCCCAGCCGCTGGCCGAGGGTATAGAAGAAGATGTTGCACGAGCGGACGATCGCCTCCCGCAGGTCGACCTCCCCGTGCCCCCAGGTGCGGTGACAGTGGAACGTCCGGCCGTAGAACCGGGCGGCGCCGAGACAGCGGATCCGTTCCCCCCGCGCCAGCATTCCCTCCTCCAGGGCCGCGACAGCCATGACGATCTTGAACGTCGACCCCGGGGAATACACGCTGCCGATCACCCGGTCGTGGAGCGGGCGGCGCGGATCCTCGGTGAGCCGGGCCCACGCGGCCGGCGTCAGGCGGCCCTCGAACACGTTGGGATCGAAGCTCGGACCGGAATAGAGCCCGCGGACGGCCCCCGTGCGCGGGTCGAGGAACACGGCCGCGCCCGCCCGCTCCCCGAACGCCTCCCGGAGGTCACGCTGGAGGGCGGCCTCCAGGGTCAGCCGCACCGCCCGGCCATGCCGGGCCGGCTGGAGCACGGTCACCTCGCCGAGCGGCCGCCCCCGGGCATTGACCTCCTCGAGTACCCACCCGGGCCTGCCGCGCAGTTCGCGGTCCCACGCGCGCTCGACGCCGGTCCGGCCGACCCGGTCGCCGGGCAGGAGATCGTCCCGCTCCCGCAGCTCCTTCTCGGTCGCCTCGGAAAGGTAGCCGATCACGTGGGCCGCGGCCTCCCCCAGGGGATAGTGGCGGCGGGCGATCACCGCGACGTCGATGGCCGGGAGGTCCTCCCGCCGCGCCTCGATCCTGGCGGCCGCCGCCAGGTCGACCCCGGAGAGCAGCACGACCGGCAGGAAGCGCGGCAGTCTTGCGCCCCGCTCCAGCCGCTCGAGCATCGGGGCCGGGTCGCGGTCGAGCAGTTCCGCCAGGCGGCGGACCTCCGCCTCCGGGTCCCGGCAACGCTCCCGGTCGAGGGTCACGGCGAAGGCGGGGCGGTTGGTCGCGACCAGCTCGCCGCCGGCGTCCCGGAGAAGACCCCGGACCGGGCGGATCACCCGGCGGCGCAGCCGGTTCTCCTCGGCGAGACGCCGGTACTCGGGTCCCCGGACCACCTGGAGGTACCAGAAGATCCCCGCGTAGACCACGAACACGGCGACGACCACCACGCGGAGGACCAGCAACCGCCGCGCCAGCATCCGCGACAACTGGTACTCCACGTAGGGCCGGAGCTTGCGGTAGTCGATCCGCATGTCAGTCCAGCCAGCCCCGCCGGGCCGCCCACCCGGCAAGGAGGACGCCCAGCACCGCGTTCACCGCCGCCATCGCGAGCCAGGTCCCCGGGCCGGGCACCGGTCCGGGCGGGAGGTCGAACAGGGCCACCAGGCCGAGCTCGAGCCCCCACGCGGCGAGGGAGCCGCCGAAGATCGCGATCGCCCGGGGCAGGGCCTGGCCGAGATCCACGAAGCCGGCGAGGAGGGCCAGCCCGTACGCGAGCGTCATGTCGACGAGGGCGTGGCAGCCGAACCACTTTCCGAAGGCCGCGTCGTCGAGGAGGCCGGCCACCAGGCCCACCAGGAGCGCGGGCCTGGTCCGTCCCGGGAGCGCCGCCACGAGGGCGACGACGAGCAGCGGATCCGCCAGGTGTGCGAGCGGACCCCCGAGGCGCAGCAGGGCCCCGAGGACCAGCGCCCCCGGCAGGAAGACGACCAGGGCCCGCGGTTTCACGGGCCGTCCTCCGCGTCCCCCGGTCGCTCGACCGGGGGCGGGGGGGGCACGAGAAGCACTTCCTCGAGCGCCGACCCGGTGAACGCCAGGTCGACCCGGATCGTCCAGGTCAGGGGGGAGTTCCCGCCGAGGGCCCGGACCCGGCCGACGACCAGGCCCGGCGGGTAGACACCGTCCAGGCCGCTGGTCACCAGCGTGTCCCCGACGACCACCGGCCGATCCCGGGGAACGTAGTCCAGCCGGGCGACCACGGCCGCCCCGCGCCCCCCCCCGTGGAGCACCCCGACGTACCGGCCCTCCCGGTGCCGGACGGCGACCGCGGCGTCCGGGTCCTCGAGGGTCATCACCTCGGCGCTGCGGCGCCCGGCCCGGACGACCAGGCCGACCAGCGCGCCCCGGTGAACCGCCACCCAGCCCCGGGTCACTCCGTCCCGCCGCCCCCGGTCGACGAGCAGCATCCGGTTCCGCGGCCCCGACGAGAGATCGGCGACGACCCGCGCCACCAGCGCCCGCTCGAACGCCCCGGAGCGCGCCAGGTCGAGCATCTCCCGGAGGCGGTCGTTCTCCCGCCGGACCTCGTCGCAGAGGGCCACGTCGGTCTCCAACCGTTCCAGGCGGGCCCGGAGTTCGTCCCGTTCCCGGCGAATCCCGACGAGGGCGACGTATCCCGTCCACCCCCGCCGCACCAAGTCGACCGTGCCGATCACGCCGTCGACCACCGGCGCGACGACCGCCCGGCCGGCGGCGAGCAGAGCGTTTCCCCGCCCGTCGACGGGAACCTGCCAGGCGAGCACGGCGAGGAGCAGCATCGCCAGCACCACGTAGAGGAGGGCGGTCCGCCGTTCATCCATCGGCCGCCCTCCCGCACGGGGCGCGGGAGCCGGGGATCCCCTGGTGCTGCCGGGAGACGGCGTACCCGCGCTGGAGAACCGGCGTCAATCGATGCACACCTTCCGCAGGAGGTCGAAATCGGTCAGCATCCGGCCGATGCCGAGGGCGACGGAAGCGAGCGGCTCCTCCGCGAGCGCCACCGGCAGGCCGGTCTCCTCCCGCAGGCGCTTGTCCAGGTTGCGGAGCAGCGAGCCGCCCCCCGCGAGGATGATCCCCCGGTCCCCGATGTCCGCCGAGAGCTCCGGGGGGATCTGCTCGAGGGCCACCCGGGTGGCGTCGACGATCACCGAGACGGTCTCGGCCAGCGCCTCGCGGATCTCCTCGTCGGTAACCGTGAGGGTCTTCGGGATTCCCTCGACCAGGTCCCGGCCCCGGATCTCGAGGGTCATCTCCTCCTCGAGGGGGAAGGCCGACCCGATGCGAATCTTGATCTCCTCGGCCGTGCGCTCGCCGACGAGGAGATTGTGCTTCTTCTTGATGTACTGGATGATCGCCTCGTCCATCTCGTTGCCGGCGACCCGGACCGAGCGGGAATAGACGATGCCGGCCATCGAGATCACCGCGATGTCGGTCGTCCCCCCGCCGATGTCGATGATCATGTTCCCGGTCGGCTCGGTGATCGGGAGTCCCGCCCCGATCGCCGCCATCATCGCCTGCTCGACGAGGTAGACCTCCGTCGCCTTCGCCTTGTAGGCCGAGTCCCGGACCGCCCGCTTCTCGACCTGGGTGATCTCCGACGGGACGCCGATCACGATCCGGGGGCGGACGCCGAGCCGACGGTTGTGGGCCCGCTGGATGAAGTACTCGAGCATCTTTTCCGTGTGCTCGAAATCGGCGATCACCCCGTCCTTCATCGGCCGGATCGCGAGGATGTTCCCCGGCGTCCGCCCGAGCATCTCCTTCGCCTCGCGGCCCACCGCCTCGACCTTGCCGGTCTTCTGGTTCACGGCGACGATCGAGGGCTCGTTGACGACGATCCCCTTGCCCCGGGCATAGACGATCGTGTTCGCCGTCCCGAGGTCGATGGCGAGGTCGTTGGAGAAGAGCGACAGCAGCGAACGTGGCCAGAGTCCCAAGGGTTCCTCCGGGGACGCGGCCGGTGGCCGCGCCGCGGGCAAATGCTAGCGAACCCGGGGCTTTCCGACAAGGAAAAAACGCCCCGGAACAGCTCTCCTCACGTGCCCACCGGCTCGGGAGGCGCCACGGGGGCCGCCCGGGCGACACCGTTCTTGCCGGAGTTCTTGACCGCGTACATCGCCGCGTCGGCGGAGGCGAGCAGCTCCTCGGCGGTGCGGCCGTTCTCCGGCCAGGAGGCGACCCCGATACTGGCGGAGATCCGCACGTCGAGACCGAACCCCTCGAGGAACGGGTGACTCGCGATCCGTTCGCGGAGTCGCTCCGCCATCTTCATCGCTCCCTCGCCGCCCGTCTCGGGGAGGACGACGGCGAACTCGTCGCCTCCCCACCGGGCCACCACGTCGATCTCCCGCACGTTCCGGCGCAGCACCTCGCCGACCTCCACGAGCGTGCGGGACCCGGCCATGTGGCCGTGAACGTCGTTGACCTGCTTGAACCCGTCGAGGTCGATGAAGAGGAGGGAAACCGGGTGGCGGTACCGCTGGGCCCGCTTCGTCTCCCGCCGGAGGTAGTTCTCCATGAACCGGGCGTTGTACAGGTGGGTCAGGTCGTCCGTGACGGTCCGCTCCTCGAGCTTCCGGAAGAGGAGGGCGTTGTCCAGGGCGACCGCGGCCGGCTCCATCACGGTCTCGACCAGGCCCACCTCCGGGTGGCGGAACCGCCCCCCGGGAGGATCGGCCAGCTCGGCGACGCCGATCACGCGCCCCCGGGACACGAGGGGCAGGGCCAGGACCACCCGCGGGGCCCGCCCGGGCCACTCCCGGAGCCGGTCGACCCGCGGATCGGCCGCGGGATCCTCGACGACCGCCTGCGCCCGCGTCCGGGCCACCCAGCCGGCAAGCCCGGCGTCGAGGGGCATCTCGCCGGACGGGGGATGCTCCTGCTCCTCCCGGTCGGCGGCGTCCAGCAGCAGCCGCCCGCCGATCTCGTCCACGCGGTAGAGTCGCCACCGGCGGCATCCGACCAGGGCCCCTGCCCGCTCCATGACGAAGCGCGAGACCATCCCCGGGTCGAGGAGGGCGCCCGCCGCCTGGATCGTGTCCGAGAGGATCGCCAGCCGGTGCTCGAGGGCCCCCATTCGCGCCCGGGCCCGGCCGAGGGCACGGAGGGCCCGGGCGGCGCTTCCCCGGGCCTCCGCGAGTGCCGCGAGCACCTCGGGCCTCAGGGGTGCCGGGAGTCCCCGCTCGACCCACCCGTCCCAGGCCTCGACCCGCCGGGGGAGCGCGGCCGGCCGGGCCAGCACGTACCACGAGGCCGCGGAACGACGGCGGCGCAACAGCCGCAGTGCGCCCGCCAGGTCTTCCTCCGCCCGCGGAATGCCGAGGATGACCAGGGGGGCGGCCGGCAGCCGCCCGGTGATCGCCCGGGGGTCGGGTGGAACGACGTGGAGGAGTTCCCGGGTCCCGGGGGCGAGCAGGCCCGACGCCCGCTCCGGTGGCGCCACCAGGAGCGCGAGCGCGCGTCCCCGGCCGGTCCGCGGTTCAGTAGACATCGACGTAGGCGTACCCCGTGCGGCGGGTCTCGTTTCCCGCGGCATCCTGGGCGAGGAAGGAGATCCGGTTCTCCCCGTCCCGGCGCAGCCGGATCACCCACGTGAAGCTCCCGTCGTCCTCCAGGTCGACCCGCTCCCCGTCGATCCAGAGGAGCGCACCGGGTTCCGTCCGGCCGTGGATGATCGCGTTGGCGCCGACGACCAGGATCTCCCGCACGTCCAGCGCCGGCGGCGTGCGGTCGTCCGGATCCCGGAACTCGCTGCCCAGGACGCGGAACCGGCGAACCGGCGACCAGCGTCCCTCGTTTCCCTTCCGGTCGACGGCCGCGACCCGCCAGTAGTACGTCCCCGGCGCCAGGGGAGGCAGTTCGACGGACGTCCGGGCCAGGTGGTCGAGGTCCAGTGTCGCCTGGGCGAAGAACGGGCGCGTCGCCAGCACCAGGTGGTAGAACGCCGCACCGGTGACGGGGCCCCAGGAAAGGGTCACCTGCGCCTCCCGCGGCGCGAGGAACGCCTTCTGGTCCGGAGGGGCCACCGGGTCGGGGGGCGCCAGGAGTCGCTCCTGCTCGACGATCCTGCCCCCCTCGAGGGCCACCCGGGTGTTCTCGGGCAGCGGCAGCTCCCGGCCACCGGCCGCCAGGTGGACCTGGCCCGAGAGGGAGACGACTTCCGAGCGTCCCGCCTCCCGGTCGTGCCCGACCTCGAACTCCGTGCCTCCCTCCGCGCGAACCCGGACGTTCTCGGTGGCGACCTCGTGGACGGAGTCCACGCCCGGCGCCGCCTGGGTCGCGGCACGCAGGCGCCCCCAGGCGAGGCGCTCGGCCACCCGCTGGCGGCGCGCCCCGTCGTCCCGAAACAGCTCCCGGATCTCCAGGAGGGTTCCGGGGCTGACGGTCATCATCGCGCCGTCGAAGTAGAGGAGCCGCGCGGTGCCGTCGCTTCCCGTGCGAACCTGGTCCCCCTCGTGCAGGACCATCCGCTCGGTCGCCGCCTCCCAGAGGAACTGGCCGGCCCGCTTGATCCGCACGTCCCCCTCGACGCGGACGACCCGTACGCCGGTCTCCCCCGCCCCCTCCTGGTCGAGGAGGTCCCGGGCGAGGAGGGCCGCCGCCTCCGCCTCGTCGACCGCCCCCGACCAGTCGCCGCCCGCCCGCGCCTCCCGCGCGGCCCCGAGGTGTTCCTCGGCCCGGGCGAGGGGCCCGGTCCCCGCGTGCCGCTCCCGGGCCCGCGAAACCAGTTCCTCCGCCCGGGCGATCGCCCGGTCGGCCGCCTCCCGGTCCGCCCCCCCCCGGCCGGCGAGCCACCACCAGGCCCCCCCACCGGCGGCGAGGGCCAGGACCACCAGCAGGGCCAGGACGGTCCGGTAGCGCACGTAGACCCACTCCACCGCCACGGTGGAGGGTCGCCTGCCGCCCTGCCGCGCGTCGTTCATCCGGCCCTCTCCCCGGGATCGGTCGCCCCGCGGCCGCGGTGCGGCCCCCGGCCGCCGGAGGCGCGCCCCGCCCGTGTTCTCCGGGCGGGGTGGTCCGCCCCGTTTCCAACTTGGTTCCCGGCGTCCGCGCGTGCAAATCCCCGAACGGCGCGAACTTGCCCCCCCCGGCGGGTTCGGGTAGATTCCGTGCGCCCTGCGGGGGCCCAGCTGGGAGGACTCTGCCCGTGCTCAACGTCTTTCGAGAGAACCTCAAGCACCTCAAGTGGATCCTCTGGTTCGTGATCGCGAGCTTCGCCCTGTTCTTCGGCGTGTCGTGGTGGCGCGGTGGCCGCGCGGCCGGCGAGGACTGGGTGGCGACGGCCAACGGAAAGGAGATCCCGGCATCCGTGTGGCGCGAGCAGGCCCAGCGGCAGGACGAGCAGTACCGCCGGATGTTCGGCAAGCGGTACGAGGAGATCGCCAAGCAGATCAACCTCGGCTACCAGGTGGCGGAGCAGCTTGTCCGGAAGGAGCTGGTCTGCCAGGACGCCCGCAGGCTCGGGCTCGAGGTCTCCCGGAAGGAGCTGGCGAACGCGATCCTGCAGTTCCCCCAGTTCAATCCCGGCGGGACCTTCGTCGGAAAGAAGAAGTACGAGGAGATGATCGCCCGCGGGTTCTTCCCGCCCTTCCGGAACGCGGCCGAGTTCGAGGCGGCCCTCGCGGACGACCTGCTCTACCGCAAGTGGCAGGCCCTCGTCGCGCGGGGGGTGGTGGTCACCGAGGACGAGGTCCGGGACGCCTTCCGGCGACGCCACGAGAAGGTCACGTTCGAGTACCTGGTCCTCCCCCTGGAGCGCTACGAAAAGAAGGTGGAGCCCTCCGAGGCGGAGCTGCGGGCCTTCTACGAGGCCCACCGCGACCGCTGGTCCCGCGGCGAGGGCCGGCGCGCCCTCTTCGTCCTGGTCGATGACCGGGCCGTCGCCGACCGGGTGAAGATCCCCGAGGAGGAACTGAAGAAGTACTACGAGGAACACCAGGACCTCTTCACCCGGCCCGAGGAGCGGCGGGCCCGCCACATCCTGGTCAAGGTCGCCCCCGACGCCTCCCCCGCCGAGCAGGAGGCCGCCCGCAAGAAGGCCGAGGAAATCGCTGCCCGCGCCCGGGCCGGGGAGGACTTCGCCACCCTGGCGAAGAAATACTCGGACGACCCGGGCTCGAAGAAGGTCGGCGGGGAACTCGGGTGGTTCCCCCGCGGCCGGATGGTGCCGGAGTTCGAGGAGGCGGTCTTCTCCATGTCGCCGGGAGCGATCTCCGACCCGGTGAAGACGCCGTACGGCTGGCACGTCATCCTGCTCGAGGACGTCCGCGAGCCCGGTCTCCGGCCGTTCGAGGAGGTCCGCGACCAGATCGAGAGCCAGCTCCGCTTCCCCCGGCTGCGCGAGGAGGCGAAGAAGGTCGCGGCCGAGCTGCACGCCAAGGTGAAGTCGGCCGAGGACCTGGCCCGGGTGGCGCAGGAGATGGGTCTCCGGGTGCGCGACGCCGGGGTCGTCACGCGATCCAGCACGATCCCCGGCCTCGGCCCGGTGCCGGCCCTGGTGGAGGCGATCTTCTCCATCGAGCCCGGGCAGGTGACCGACGTCGTCGAGCTTCCCCGCGGGGCCGCGGTGGCCACCGTCAAGGAGGTCATCCCCGACTGGCTGCCTCCCCTCGAGGAGAACCGGGCGGCGGTGCTCGCCGCGTACCGGGCGGAAAAGGCCCGCGAGACGGCCCGCCGGGCCCTCGCCCGGGCGATCGAGAAGTCGGGCGGGGACCTGGCCCGGGCCGCCAGGCTCCTGAAGGTGGAGCTCCGGAAGACCGAGCCGGCCTTCGTCCGGGGACAGGAGCTGCCGGGGGTGGGCAAGGACCCGGCGGTGGAAGAGGCCGCCTTCGCGACCGAGCCCGGGCAGGTCAGCGAACCGATCGATGCCGAGCGGGCGGAGGTCGTGCTCCGGGTGCTCTCCCGGGAGGAACCCGACTGGGACCGCCTGGCCCGGGAGGCCGACGAGATCCGCGGCGCCCTGGTCGCCCCCCGGGCCCAGCGCCTGGTCGAGCAGAAGGTCCAGGCACTGCGGGAGTCCGCGGACGTCCGCTTCAACCCGCGCTACGTCGACCTGTCGGGCGGGGGCGGCCGCTGACGAAATCGTCATCCCGATCACCAGGTTCGCTCTGGAGCCCGCGGCGTCCGGGCCCCACATTCGGGAGTGGGGCCGGGTCGTTGCGGGCCCCGGGAGCGAGCCGATGGCGATCCATCCCTGCTTCACGACCCTCGAGCGCAGCCGCGCCGCCTGGCGCGAGGGCCGCACGCGGGAGGCCCTCGCCCTCGCCGAGGCGGCCTGGATCGAGACCCGCGAGATCGCCGGGGCGCCGCCCCAGGCCGGGGTGGTGCTCGCCTGGTACGGCTGGCTCCTCGGCGTGGTGGGCGGCGACCGGGAACGGGGCCTGGCCCTCGTCCGGGAAGCGATCGAGCGGACCTTCTGGGAGCCGCGGGTCTTCGAGTACGCGGCACGCCTGATGCTGGCGATCGGGGACCGACGGGGCGCCCTCGATGCGGTCGAGCAGGGGCTGCGCCTCGCCCGCGGGGACCGGGAGCTGACGGCCCTCCGGCAGCAGCTCGGTGTCCGCCGGCCACCGCCCATTCCCTTCCTCGACCGCTCTCACCCGCTCAATCGCCGCCTCGGCCTCTGGCTCGCCCAGTCCGGCCGACGGTAGACCGTCGCCCCGGACGGGAGGCGTGCTATCCTCCCTGCCCCCGCCCGGTTCGAGGCCACCGCCGATGACCTTCGCTCCCTGGGAGAGGATTCTCCTCCTCGTCCTGCTTGCCGTCTCCCTGGGCATCTTCGCCCGGGACTTCTGGCGACGGATCTCCCTCGTTCTTCGGGGCCGCCCGGATCGCGTCCGCTGGGATCACCCGGGCCGCCGCCTCGCCCGCGTCGTCCGGGAGGTCCTGCTCCAGTCCCGGGTGATCTCCGGCCGCCCGGTGGCCGGCACGATGCACGCGCTGGTCTTTCTCGGTTTCGTCTTCTTCGGGTTCGAGACGATCGACCACTTCCTCGAGCCCTTCGGGATCTCCTGGCTCGATGCCGTCCTCGGCCCCCGGGGGCACGAGCTCTTCACCCACTGGCTCGCCGCGTGGGCCGTCCTCGTTGCCGTCGCGATCACCGGCCTCGCCCTGCGACGGTTCGTCTTCGTCAAGTACTCGCCGGACCCGAGGTCCTGGAGCTCGGGGGTCGTCGCGCTGTTCATCTTCCTGCTGATGGTCACGTGGCTTCACCTCGAGACCGGCCCGGCGCCGGCGGTGGCCAAGGCCGACTGGTGGATCCACGCGCTGATCATCATCGTCTTCCCCCACCTGATCCTGCGCTCCAAGCACTTCCACCTCCTGATGGCGCCGGTGAACATCTTCTTCCGGACCGATCGCCTGGGCGAGCTGCTGCCCCTCGACCTGGACCTGGAGGCCCTCGAGGAATCGGGAGAAGAAATCTCCCTCGGCCTCGAGAAGCTCGGCGACCTGACCTGGAAGGAACGCCTCGACTTCCTGACCTGCGTCGAGTGCCGGCGCTGCACGGACAACTGCCCGGCCAACCAGGCGGGACAGGTGCTCGACCCGCGGGGTTTCATCCTGGCCGGGCGCCACGCCATCGAGGAGCGTCCCGACGAGGACCCCGTGATCGGCACGGTGATCACCGAGGACGCCCTCGCGCTCTGCACGTCTTGCGGCGCGTGCGAGAACATCTGCCCCACCGGCGTCGAGCACCTGCAGGTGCTGGTCGGAGCCAAGCGGGCCCAGGCCCTCGCCCTCGGCACCGGGATGGTGGCGGCCGACTTCCTGCGGGACGTGGAGCGGACCGGGAACGCCCTGGGGGTCTCCCGTGACGCCCGGCGGAAGCTGCTCGAGGAGCTCGACCTGCCGACCTGGCAGCCCGGGCAGGAGGGCTGGCTGCTCTGGCTCGGCTGCGTCTGGAGCGGCAACCCGGACGCGAAGGGAGCGGTCCAGGCGACCGCCGAGCTGTTGCGGCGGGCCGGGGTTCCCTTCGGCGTGCTCCCGGAGGAGAGCTGCTGCGGGCACCACTCGCGCCGCCAGGGAGAGGAGATGCAGTTCCAGGTGCTGGCCCGGGAGAACATCGAGCGCCTCCGGGAGGCGGGGGTCCGGCAAATCCTCACGCCGTGCCCGCACTGCCAGTTGACCTTCCGCTTCGAGTACCCGGACCTCGAGGACGGTTTCTCCGTCGACGTCGTCCACCACTCCCGCTTCCTTCTCGGCCTCGTCGAGGAAGGAAAGCTCTCCCTGCGGGAGGGAGCCCTCGCCGGTGCCCGGGCCACCTACCACGACCCCTGCTACCTCGGTCGCTACCAGGGCGAGTACGAGGCGCCGCGCCGCCTGCTCCGGCGGGCCGGGGTGGACCTGGTGGAGATGGACCGGAACCGCTCCCGGTCGACCTGCTGCGGCGGTGGGAACGCCGGGTTTGCGCTGCGGGTCGACGTCAAGCCGCGCCGGATCGACCAGCTCCGCGCCGAGCACGTGCGCGCAACGGGAGCCCCGCTCCTCGTCACCGCGTGCCCGGAGTGCCACATGATGCTCAACGCGGCGACGAAGGAGACCCGGGACATCGCCGAGGTGATCCGCGACGCCCTCGCCTGACCGGCGGTCGGCACGCCGGCTTGCACCTCCCGCGGCCCCCGGGGAGAATCCCCCGGCAGGGAAGCCGGTGCTTCCCCGGAAAGGAACCATGCGTACTCGACGCTCCGCGAAGGTACGGGCCCACCGCATCCTGCTGGTCCTCGTGGCCCTGGTCCTCCTCGCCGCGTGTGACGATCCCACCGAGCTCTCCACGAAGGAGAAGGGGATCGCGGTCGGCGCGGTCGCGACCTCCATCTGCTGGGACCAGGACACCGGGCTCGCGACCACCCAGGTGATCGCCACCGTGTTCGGCAAGGACGGCAGCGTCGCGACCGGCACGAAGGTCCGCTTCGAGGCGGACTGCCCGGAGGCGACGCTCGATCCCGTCGAGGCCGCGACCGACCAGGCGGGCCGAGCGATCGTCGAGCTCTCCACGCCTCGCCCGTCGTCCGACCAGGTGACGGTGACGGGGTTCCTCCCCGACGGCCGCTCCGACGACGTGACGATCCGCGTCCCGGCCCCTCCTTTCCTGCAGTTCACGCCCGAGACGTTCCAGCCCAAGGTCGGGGAGGAGTTCTACCTCCACTGGTACGTCACGGCCCCCTGCAACCTCAGTCGACTGACGGCGGAGCTCACCTGGAACCCGGAGGTCCTCGAGTACGTGCCCGGCGAGTGGGAAGAGGGAGGGATCCTGAACCAGCTGGTCTCGAGCAACGGCGGGGACGCGGGCGACACGGACGAGGACGGCTCTGCCGGGGGAGAGGACAGGATCCCGACGGTGGTCGAGGAAAGCTGGGCGGACGGGTGGCTGCGGATGACCTACCGTCGCGACGACACTCCACGCACCGGCATCTCCGCCACCGGCTCCTACATCCGGATCAAGTTCCGGGCGATCGGCACCGGTGACGCGGAGATGGCCGCGCCCTTCGTCGAACTGGCGCCACCGGACGACCGGCCCTTCGACATGACCGACCACTGGGCCGTCCCGGCGATCACCGTCGTCGCGGCGGACGAGGACGGGGGGAAGTGAGCACCGGGACACCGGTTCCCGCCCCCGCGGAACCGGGGTCCCTTCCCCGGGAGTGGCGGGGGATCACCGTCGGGGAGATCCTGCGTCATCCCCTCCCCTACCAGCGTCACAGTCTCCTCAACCGGCTGATCGCGCGGACGGTGGTGCTGGCCTTCCGCCGGAGCGTCCTGGCGATCCACGGCCTCGACCGGATCGGCGTCGAGCACGACCCCTTCATCCTCGTGATGAACCACAACCAGTGGCAGGAGGCGGTGATCCTGCCGACCCTCCTCATCTTCCACCGGGGCGGCAAGCTGATCCACTTCGTCTCCGACTGGAACTTCCAGCTGATCCCCGTCGCGCGCACGATCCTGCGCCGCAGCGAGGTGATCACGATCGTCGCCAAGCCGGCCCGGCCCGCGTTCCTCAACGTGTTTCGCCCCCTGTTCGAGCAGGAAACCTCCGCATGGACCCGCGCCCGGGAGAAGCTGCTCGCCGGCGCGTCGGTGGGGATCTTCCCGGAGGGGACGATCAACCGGGACCCGGAACGGCTGCTCCCGGGCCACCCCCGGGCCGCCCAGGTGAGCCTCCAGACCGGGACGCCCATCCTCCCGGCCGGGATCACCTTCCCGCGGCTTCCCCCGGGAAGGCGGATCCCCAACGGGGAGCCCTTCGAGGTGACGATCGGCGAGCCGCTGGTCCCGCCCCGGCCGGCCCGGGCGGGGCGGCCCTCGCTGGACGAGGTCCGGGCATGGCATCATGAGGTGATGAGCCGGCTCGCGGAGCTGTGCGGCAAGCGCTGGGACCCGCGCCCGGCGAGGAGGGAGCGATGAGCCTCAAGGACCGCCTCGTGGTCTTCCGCGTCGAGGACGAGGAGGGCCGGGAGAAGGCCCGCCAGGTCCTCCGGGCCACGTACCGGGACGAGAAGGGCTGGGTCCAGGAGGAGGACCGCCAGATCCCGCCCGAGGACCTCCAGCGGGACGACGTCTCCTGGTTCGTCGTCTGCGACGGAGACCGGCCGGTCGGCGTCCTGCGGGTCCTCTACGACCCGCCCCTCGAGCTGTACCGGGAATACGGGTTCGAGCTGACCGACACCGGGATCGACGTCGAGAAGTTCATCCGCGAGAACCGGATCGCCGAGATCGGGCGGTTCGCCGTCCTGCCGGAGTACCGGAAGCACGTGGTCGTGGTCGCCGCCCTGATGCGGGCGGCCAGCACCGAGACGGTCGCCCGCGGCTACACGCATTACATCACGGACGTCTTCGAGGACGACCCTCACTCGCCCTACAAGTTCCACACCCGCGTGATGGGTTTCGTCCCGGTGGCAACCCACGAGGTCGGCGAGCTGAACTGCCGGAGCCGGCGGATCACGCTGATCCTCGACCTCCGGGAGGCCTACCGGCGCCTCCGGAGGCAGGGCTCGTGGCTCTTCCGCTTCCTGACCGGTGATTGGCCGGAAGCGCTCCACCGCCGCCTGCTCGCCTGATCCCGCCCCGCTCACGGCCCGGGCTGGACCGTCCGGGCCCGGGAACCTACGTTCCCTTCCGGGAGGGTTCGCGGGAGAACGAGCATGGGCAACCTGGAACAGATCCTGCGCGAGTTCGGTGAGACGGGTGTCGAGACGTCGTTCGAGGTCGACGGGAAGACGTACCGGGTCTTCGCCTACCCGAGCCCCGGACGCGGCCGGGCCCACGTCCGGTGGAACCTCTACGAGGTCGAGGAAGGCCGCGGAGAAAGGATCCGTGGCCTGACCTTCGGCATCGCCGACGGGGTCCGGGAGGCGATGAAGGACGTTCTCGAGGCGGCCCGGGAGCACGCCCGGTCGGGGAAGGCACCGGGTCCGGTCCGCCATCCCCTGACCTTCCGGCCGACGGCCCTCGACTGAGACGGGACCCGGAGGGGAACGCGAAAGGGGCGCCCGCGGGCGCCCCTTCCTTTCCGAACGCCGGGCAGGACCCGGCCCCGGATCACTTGCCGAACAGGCCGGCGATCAGCTGGGCGGTGGCGTCGGAGATGACGACGTTGTCGCTGAGGGTGAAGCTGTCCTTCACCGCCTGCAGGCCGGTGCCGATCCCGTTGGCGTCGAACATGCTGTTGGCGGCGTCCACGGCCCCCTGGACGTCCACGTCCCCCGCGGTGCCGTCGTCGTTCACGCTGACGAACTGGTTGAAGAGATCCCCGAGCTGGCTGTCGGTCTGCGCCAGGCCCTGGAGGAAGCTGAACAGGCCGACACCCGGGGCGATGCGGTTCTCGAGCTCCTGGACCTTCAGCTTACGGCTCATCGCACACTCTCCTCCGGCGGGCCCTTCGCCCGCCCTCGTTGTGGGGACCCGCGGTCCCCGAACTCTCTCTCCCCCGGCATCCGGACGGACGCCGGGACCCGACTCCCCCATGAGCAAGTACCGGGCCAACGGCGCGCATTCCGGGCCGGTATCCGGAGCCGTTCGCCGCGGCACGGAATCACCCGAACCGGTTCGGGACGGAGAGGCACGAGGGAAGCCGGTTTCCAGCGTCGTCGCGGCGGGCACGGAATCGGGGACGAGTGTGCGGAAACCGAACAGTCGCTCAGAGCAGGGACGGGTCCACGAGGCGCAGGAGACGCCGCCAGGCGAGGGCCGCGAGGGGCCGGCGACCACAGAGGATCTTGATCGCCCCGGTCATCCCCGGGCGCAGGTTCCCCCCGGGGTTCTCCACCGAGCAGCGGACCCGGAAGACCGCGCGGCCCAGGGGATCGGTCTCGGCGCGGGGAGCGATCTCGAGAACCTCTCCGGAGAAGGTCCGCGTCGGCCAGGCGGACAGGCGAACCTCGACGGGCAGCCCGGGATGGACGTCCCCGATCTCGCTCTCCGGGACGACGGCCTCGGCGACCAGGTGACGCAGGTCCGCGATCTCGAGGACGAGGCCGCCCGCCGGGATCCTCTCCCCGATCTTCCCGTCTGGACGGGGCGTGACGACGACGCCTTCCGCGGGGGCGCGCAGGTCGCACGCCGCGAGCCGGCGCAGGATGTCGGCGGCCCGCGCCTCCAGCCGGGAGACCTCGGCGCGCGCGGCCGCGATCCGTTCCGGGCGGGCCCCCCGCTCGAGGAGACGCGCCTCGTCGAGGGCGGCCCGGAGGACCCCTTCCTTGATCTTCAGCTCCTTCGTCACCTGCTCGTAGAGGTCGGCGGGAACCAGCCCCTCTTCCCGCAGGCGGCGCAGTCGCTCGTGGCGGGCCCTGAGGTGATCCACCTCGGCCCGGGCGGCCCGCACCTTCTCCCGAGCCTGGCGGACGCGCTCCTTCTCCGGGCCGTCGAGCAGGAGGGAGAGATCGGCCCGCGCCCGCTCCACCTCCGAGCGGGTCATCGCGAGCTGGGCGAGGAGGTCGCTCCGGTCGAGCCGGGCGACCACCTGGCCGGCGGCCACCCGCTCCCCCTCGCGCACCAGGACCTCCGCCAGGTTCCCGGCGATCTCGGGACGGACCGCCACGCGGCTGCCCGCCTCGAGGACCACCTGTCCGCCGACCTTGAGCGGCCACGGAAGGGCGAGAACGAGGCCGGCGACGACGATCACGGCCCCCGCCGTGGCGAGCCGCGCCGGGGTCAGCCGCGTGATCGCCCGCCCGAGGGCCCGCGCGAGGCCGAGGAACGGGCGGCGGCCGAGCCAGAGGAGGAGCGCCGCGAGCCCGAGGGGCCCCCACAGCCCCGCCACGGCGGTCGAGAGGTTGAACGCCAGGTGCCCGAGAATGGCGAAGATCCCGAGGATGTACACCGTGGAGAGGGCGCCGTACACGGCGAGGAAGGCGCGCGCCCGCGGGGCGAGGGGCGGTGCCTCCACCCGGCGCCCGAAGAGGCGACCGATCCCCCGGGCGATCGAGGCGAGGGCGGTGGCCCGCAGGTTCGGGATCCCCGAGAGATCCGACAGGACGTAGTACCCGTCGAGCCGCAGCAGGGGGTTCAGGTTCATCAGGACGCCCGCGCCGGACGCGGCCGCGGCGACGAACGCCAGCACCTTCCCGGTCCCGGGCGCGAGGAAGCGCCAGAGGTGCAGGGCGGTGACCGCCACGCCCAGGTCGAACATCGGGCCCGCCAGGCTGACGAGCACCCGGTGCCGGCGGCGCCGGAAGAGCCAGGCGTCGGACACGTCGACGTAGAGGGCGGGCATCACGAAGAAGATCAGGAGGAAACCGAGTTCCGGAACGCGCCCCCCGTAGTGCTTGCAGGTCAGGCCGTGGGCGAACTCGTGCAGGGCGGTGAGGACGATCGCCGCCAGGAGGAACCCGCCCAGCCAGCCGCCGGTCGCCAGGTGGGGCAGGTGGGCGAGCAGCTCCGCCCGGTGCGTGACCGCGATCCAGGCGGCGGACGCGAGGGCGGCCACGTAGGCGGCCACGAAGCCGGTGGTCCACAGGAAACGGACCCGCGGCTCGAGGCGCGTGAAGAGCCGGTCCGGGTCGAAGAGGGGCACCTGGAGGTAGAACAGGCTGCGCCGCCGCCGCGGCCGCCGCTGGCGTTTCGCCTCTTCCGCGGCGGCCTGGGCGCCCGCCCGGACCAGCACGCCCCGGAGGGCCGCCGCCCGCTGGTTGGCCGGGTTGTCGACGAGAATCTCGTCGAGGGCGCGGAGGGCCGCCCGGAAACGTCCCTGGCGAAGCAGGTCGACGGCTTCGTCGAACTTCTCCGCCTCCCTCTGCCGCCGCTCGTCCCGCGTGACGCCGGGCGGGAGAGGATCGGTGGCGCGCCGCACCCGGAAGCCTCCCTGCTCCAGGGTCGCCAGGACGCGCGCTCCCAGGGCGGGCGCGAGGGCGGGAAGGCGGATCTCCCCGTCGTCCTCCACGAGCCCCTTCTCGCGCAGGTTGTCGAGGAATTCCTCGATCTCGTCGAGGGTCAGTTCCTCGCCGAACCGGACCGCCAGCTCCACCTGGATGTCGACCGGCGTGTGTTCACCGTCCAGCAGCTCGAGGATCGCTCCCTCGAGCTCGTCGAAGCGGAAGTACCGCCGGGCCCGGGGATCCTTGACGATCCGGCCCCGGCCGGTCTCCCCGTCCGGCAGCACGACCAGCCCCGCCCGCAGGCGCGGGGGTGCCACGCTCGCAATGCCCTCGGAACCCATCGCCTCTCCCGGGGGGCGCACCCCGGGCGTCCCGGCGGGCACCGGGACGCGGGGAACCCCTGCGGCAAAGGTGGGTCCGGGGCGGGCGCCCGGCAAGAGCACGCGGGCTAGTCGGCGGAACCGTCCTCGTCATCCTCTTCCGGCTCGTCGTCCGTGGTCGAGGTGACGACGGCCCGGACGAGCACGAGGGTCCCGGAGTCGAGGACCCGGACCTCGGCGTCCTCGACGACGTCCCCCTCGAAGAGATCGTCGAGGATCGCGTCCTCCTCGCCGTCCAGCACGATGACCGCGTCCTCGGGGACCTCGATCACCAGGTCCCCCCGGGCCGGATCCCGGAGGGTCAGGGTCTCCTCGTCCAGGTCCACCTCGAGGATCGTGCCGGAGACGTGGGCCACGGTCGCGGCCCGGATCGCCGGCAGGGTCACGAGCAGGAGGAGGCACGAAATCGTCCACGTCGGGAGGCGCCAACCGGTCCGCATCGTCATCGTTCCTCCGGGTCCGGCCGGACCCCGGCCGGGAGGCACCGGGCCGGACGCGTCCGCCGTTGCCCGCCGTTCATCATGGGGTTGCCGGAACCGCCCGGCAAGCGGAAACTGGGAGCCTCCCCGGGGGGCAAAACGCCTTTCCTTCCGCCCAGGTTCGCGGTACATGGGGAGACCGATGTTTCACTCGAACCGGACAGATCGAGCGCGCCCCCCCGTGGCGGACGCGCCCCTCACCATGGAGGCCACTCCCATGCTGCGTCGATTCCCCCTCCTCCTCCTCCTCTTCCTGGCGCTGGTCGCCGTCCCCACGGCCCTGGCGGCGGACCAGGCCTTCGACCTGAAGGTCCGTCTCGACCTGCCCCCGGAGGTCACCGCCCGGTTGCACACCGGGGACGTGCTCCAGGTGATTGTCCGCCCGGAGGTGCAGTACGGTCGGCGGACGGCCCCGGGCCAGCCGGTCGTCTTCGAGAAGGCCTGGGAGCCCGGCCTGGTCCTCGAGCCGATCCGCCTGGCCGGCGTCCTCGAGCCCGACCAGATCTACCGGCTCGAGTTCCGGATCGTCCGCAAGGACGAGCGCGGCCGGGAGACCGAGGTTCGTTACCTGTCGGCCCTCGCGAAGCTGCCGCGGCGGCCGGTGGAGAACGGGATCCGGATGCGGCTGTACCTCGGCCATCCGCGGGACCAGCGGGACAACCACATCCTCGTGACCCGCGACAGCGACGGGGTGTTCCGGGTGATGCTCTTCACGGCCTAGGGCCCGGCCGCCACGACGAGACGACGGGGCCCCCTCCCGCGGGAGGGGGCCCTTCGATTCCGTGGCCGCCGCGCCTCAACGGGCCGGGCGGCACTCCAGGACGAAGACCGCCCGGCGGTTCTTCGCGTGTTCCTCCTCGGTCCTGGCGTGGGGCACCAGCGGCTCCTCCTCGCCCTTGCTGACCGTCTCGATGACGAGGCCGTCCATCCCGGGCTCGGCCCGGAGCGCGTCGGCCACGGCCCGGGCCCGCTTCGCGCCGAGGGCGAGGTTGTACTCCGTGGTCCCCCGCTCGTCGCAGTGCCCCTCGATCGTCACCCGGGCCACCCGGTCCCCGAGTTCCCGCAGGGTTGCCGCGACCTGCCGGATCCAGGCCAGGTCCTGCTCGTCCAGGTCGTAGCGATCGAAGGCGAAGTGCACGCGGGGAACCGACAGCTTCTTCGCCGCGACCGCGCACGGGTCCGGCTTCGGCGGGGGCACGGTCACGACGAGGGCCCTCGAGGACGCCAGGGTCACCGGCTTGCCCGAC
>Ga0256914_1000125_pt1 | contig 72473 bp, 58 predicted proteins | sample HulkmetaG_FD_191571 | JGI IMG/M metagenome (GOLD analysis project Ga0256914, IMG submission 191571) | Hydrothermal chimney microbial communities from Main Endeavour vent field at the Juan de Fuca Ridge, Pacific Ocean - Hulk | ecosystem: Environmental > Aquatic > Marine > Hydrothermal vents ...
GCGAAGCCTTTTTACCTTTCCTTTGCGCCCTTTGCGCCTTCGCGGTGCCGTTTTTCCGAACCGCCAAGACGCCAAGAGCGCGAAGCCTTTTTACCTTTCCTTTGCGCCCTTTGCGCCTTCGCGGTGCCGTTTTTCCGAACCGCCAAGACACCAAGAACGCGAAGCCTTTTACCTTCCTTTGCGCCCTTTGCGCCTTCGCGGTTCTGTTTTTCCGAACCGCCAAGGCGCCAAGAGCGCGAAGCCTTTTACCTTTCCTTTGCGCCCTTTGCGCCTTCGCGGTGCCGTTTTTCCGAACTGCCAAGACGCCAAGAGCGCGAAGCCTTTTTACCTTTCCTTTGCGTCATCGCTAGAATTGGAGCGGACCGGCCAGCAGGGCGCTCAGCAGCCGGACGGTGTTTTCCACGTCCTCCATGTCCACCATCTCCGAAGGGGTGTGGTAGTAGCGGCAGGCCAGGGAGACGGCCCCGGCGGGCACGCCGCTGCGGGCCAGCTGGATGGCTGCCGCGTCGGTCGTGCCCCGGTCCAGGACTTCTAGCTGATAAGGGATGCCGTGGGCCTGGGCGGTCTCGATGAGCAGGTCCTTGACGCCGGGGTGGGCCACCATGCCCGAATCCATGACCTTGATGCACGGCCCGGCCCCTAGCTTCATCGCCATCTTGGGGGCCTCCGGTGTGTCGGCGGCAACGGTGATGTCCACGGCCAAGCCCAGGTCTGGGGCCAGGCCGTAGGCTCCGGTTCGCGCCCCGCGCAACCCCACCTCCTCCTGGACGCTGAACACACATGAAACTTCGTGGGGCGTTTCCTCCAGGCGGCGGAGCAGCTCAATCAGCACGGCGCAGCCGATGCGGTCATCCAGGGCTTTGGCTACGATGCGGCGGCCCAGGTCGGCCCAGGGTCGGACAAAGGCAACCACTTCTCCCAGGCGGCCCTGGGCCTCCTCCCGGTCGGCCGCACCGATGTCAATGTACAGGTTGCCCAGCTCCGGCTCTTTTTTGAACTTGGTGCGATCCTCCGGGGCAATGACGCCCAGGGAGCCGTCGGCGAATTGCACCCGCCCGCCTACCAGGGTCATCACGTCTACGCCGCCGACCGGCTGGAAGCGCAGAAAGCCCTTTTCATCCACGTAGCTGATGATCAGGCCGATTTCGTCCATGTGGGCGGCGAGCATGACCTTCTTGCCCGCGCCCTTCCCCTTTTTGGTGGCGATGAGGTTGCCCAGGGCATCCACCCGCACTTCGTCCACCAGAGGTTCTACCTCGGCACGGATCGTTTCTCTGATCTGCTCTTCCCGGCCCGAAGGCCCATAGGTTTCGGTCAATCGTTTGATCAGGTCTTTCACGGTCTACTCCATTCTTCGGCTACTCTGAAAATAACCGCCGCCTTCACCCTCCCGCAGGTTTGGAACCTGCGGGAGGGTTCCCGCTTGGAACCGCCAAGACGCCAAGAGCGCGAAGGTCTTCTTTTTCTCCTTCCCTTTGCGGCCTTTGCGCCTTTGCGGTTCACATCTCCGGAACCGCCAAAGCGGGCCGTCCACGAAGCGGACGCGAATGCACGAATACGCCCCGGCCCGGTGGCGCAAGGAAATCACGGTTGGAACCGCCAAGACGCCAAGAGCGCGAAGGTCTTCTTTTTCTCCTTCCCTTTGCGGCCTTTGCGCCTTTGCGGTTCATATCTCCGGAACCGCTAACGCGGGCCGTCCACGAAGCGGACGCGAATACACGAATGCGCCCGGCGCAGGGGCCGGGTTAGTCGAATCTCTCCGGCAGGGCGCGCAGGGCGGCTTTCATCAAGGCCACCAGGTTGTCAAAGTCCTGCAAGCTCATCAGCCCCACGGGCGCGTGGATGTAGCGGCAGGGCACGGCCACCGTCACCGACGGTACACCGCTCCGGGCCAGGTGGATGGCCCCGGCGTCGGTCCCGCCCACGCCCGGCTGTTTGAACTGGTAGGGCAGGCCCTCGGCCTGGGCGGTGTCTATCAGCAGGCGGACCAGCCGCCGGTCGGCGATGAAGGTGCGATCCATGACGGTGATGGCCGGGCCTTTGCCCATTTCGGTTGTAGGGCTGGTATCCTTCTTTTTGGGAGCGTCGTCACAGATGGTTCCTTCCAGGGCAAAGGCCACGTCCGGCGCGATGCGGTAGGCGGCGACCCGCGCCCCCCGCAGCCCCACCTCCTCCTGGGTGCTGAAGGAAAAGTAAAGGTCCACCGGGTAGGACTCCTCGGCCAGGGCCACTGCCGCCGCACACCCGGCCCGGTCGTCGAACGCCTTGCCCTTGACCACGCGCCAGCCGTCGTCGGTGAGCAGGTCAAAGCGGGTGGCAAAGACGGCGTATTCGCCGATCTTGACCATCTTTTGGGCCTGTTCGCGGTCGGTCGCGCCGATGTCAATGACCAACTGCTCCCGTTTGACCACCTGTTTGCGTTGCTCCGGTTTGGTCAGGTGGATGGGCGGGGCCAGGATGACGCCCGGCAGCCGCTCCTTGCCCACGATGACCCGCTTGGCCATGAGCAGGCGGTCGTCAATGCCGCCCAGGACGCGGAAGCCCAGGGTTCCGTCCTTTTCAATGCGGGTGATCATCAGCCCCACTTCGTCGGTGTGGGCGTCTATCATCACTTTGAGGCGCGGCTCCGGGCCGGTCCCGCGCTTGAAGGCGATCAGGTTGCCCAGAGCGTCCACTTGCAAGTTGTCCACGTGGTCGCGCAGGGCGCGGGCCAGCAGGCGGCGCACCTCGTCTTCATGGCCCGAAGGGCCAAAAGCGTTGGAAAGTTCTTCAAGTAACAAAGCTATCTCCTCGGTTGGCTATTCATCCGGCCCCAAATCCAGGTCCCACGCCAGGCTGTCCAGGAAATCGTCGTCCAGCCCGGCGATAAAGGCGGCCAGCAACCGCCCCACCCGCTTGATGTCCCGGACGGCGACCGTCTCGATGGGGGTGTGCATGTTGCGCAAGGGAATGGAGATGAGGGCCGTGGGCACGCCTTCCCGCGCGACCTGGATGTCCACGGCATCGGTCCCGGCGACGCGGGCCGCCGGTTCCAGGTGGTAGGGGATCTCGTGGGCGTCGGCGGTTTCCATCAGGGCTTCTTGCAGCTTGGGATGGAAGTTGGGGCCGCAGCCGATGGTCGGCCCTTTGCCCAGTTCGTAGGTGTGTTCTTCGGGTGTGCCGGGTTGCCGGGCAAAGGTCACGTCAATGGCGATGCCGATGTCCGGTTCCAGGCCAAAGGCGCCGACCGCCGCCCCTTTGTGCCCGATCTCCTCCTGGACCGTCGCCACGGCCAGGACATCCCAGCGGTGGCGCATCCCCTTCAGGTTTTCCAGGCAGAGGGCGGCGGCGACGACCGAAACCCGGTTGTCCAGGGCTTTGCCCGAAACCAACCCGCCCTTTAGCTCGGTCAACTCGCTGTGCAGTGTCACCAAGTCGCCGACGCGCACCAGGTCGGGCAGCATGTCCGGCGGCAGGCCGACGTCAATGAGCAGTTTTTCGGCGGGGATCGGTTTCTCCCGCTCGGAAGGGGGGAGGACGTGGGGCGGGCGGGCGCCGATGACGCCCATCAGGTCCCTTCGCCCGTGGACGACCACCTCCTGGCCCAGCAACACGCGGGCATCGTGGCCGCCCACCGTTTGGAAATGGATGAACCCCTCTTCCAGGTCGGAAACGATAAGGCCGATCTCGTCCATGTGGGTAGCCAGCATGACGGCAGGACGGGGTTCGGGGCCGTCGCCCCGTTTCAGGGCGATGACGTTGCCCAGGGCATCGGTGCGCACCCGGTCGGCATGGTGTCCGAAAATCTCGGTGACGATCTCGCGGACCTGTTGCTCATAGCCGGAGACGCCCTGGGCCTCTGAAAGACGTTTCAGCGTTGGAACGATTTCCACTGTTTGTACCTTTCTGTTCGGCGCGCCTGGGTGTTCCGTCCCATCACGGCAGCCGGGATTCCGTCGCCTGGGGGAACGGCGCAAAAGGGACATCCAGCCCGTTGACCGGCGAGGCGTTTCCATTGCCGGGCAAGGCGTTGGCATCCCAAGCCCGGTGCAAGGCCAGGCTGGCGAACCCCAGGCAATAGAGCAAAGAGACGGCCAGCAAAAAGACCAAGATCACGGCCAGGGTCAGGTGCTGCCGATAGGTTAGTTGGAATGTCAGGCGTTGTCGTTTCATTCGGTGTCTTTTCATCCGGTATCTTTGGCCTGCGAATCATAACACCGTTTCCGTGCCTTGTCAAAGTGAAGATACGGCGTTCCCCCGGTTCCGCAATTGTTCCCGGTCACCGGCCCATGCCAGCAAGAGGGGCCGGGCCGCGGCGACGGCCTTTGCTCGGTGGCTGATGCGGTTCTTTTCTTCCGGGGGGAGCTCGGCCATCGTCCGGCCTTTGTATCCGGCAACGAGAAAGATCGGGTCGTAACCAAAACCGTGTTCCCCACGGGGGGCAAAGCCGATCTCCCCTTCGCAGGTTCCGGCGACGGTATGGACGGTCCCATCGGGCCGGGCCAGGGCGATGACGCAACGGAATCGGGCCGTGCGGCGGCCTGGCGGTGTGTCGGCCAGGGCGTTGAGGAGTTTGCAGATGCGGTCGGCATCGCTTGCCCGGGGACCTGCGTAGCGGGCCGAGTAGATGCCGGGCGCGCCGCCCAGGGCATCCACCTCCAGGCCGGAATCGTCGGCCAGTGTAAGCAGGCCGGAAGCACGGGCAAAGGCCACCGCCTTGAGACGGGCGTTTTCGGCAAAGGTTCGGCCCGTCTCTTCTACCGTCAAGGTCAATCCTTCCTGGGCCGGGAAGGTGATCTCAAACGGCAGATCGGCCAAAAGTTCTCGGTACTCGCGCACTTTGCCCCGGTTGTTGGTGGCGATCAGTAATCGGTCCATCCTGCACTCCTCGGTATGGTAGTCGGAACCGCATCCGGCAGTGGGCAGATGTCCGGCTTCAGGCCCCAAGGGGTGACTCGGCTTTGCCAAAGTCCGGTGGCAAACCGGGCGTCACGTTCGCCTTCCGCTCGCTGCTGCCGGGCCGGGATGATTGTACCACCGACAGGGGTGGGCGGCAATTTGCCAAGCGGCCTTTGCTTGGGGTACAATACAGAGGCTACGGCGAGTCTGTGAGTGAGGTGAGGCATGGATGGTCTGTTGACTTCCGGCGCGGGGAATGTCGCGGTGATCGCCCTGGTGCTGGCCCTGCTGGCTCTGGGTGGGGTGCTGTTTCTGCTGGTCCGTCAGCAGCGGTTGTTGAACCGGTATCGGCACTTGATGACCGGCACATCGGGCGGCAACCTGGAAGAGATCCTCAACGACCATATCGCTCAGGTGCGCCGGGTGGCCGAGCAGGTGGCGGCGGTGGATGCTCTGACCCGGCGGTTGGAGAAGGCGGCTTATTTTAGCCTACAACACCTGGGCATCGTGCGCTACAACCCCTTCCACGACACAGGCGGCGATCAGAGCTTTGCCATCGCCTTGGTGGACGGCCACGGCAACGGTGTCGTGCTCTCCAGCCTGCACGCCCGCGACGTGACCCGCGTCTATGCCAAGCCGCTGACCCGGTGGGAATCCTCCTACCCCCTGACCGATGAGGAAAAACAGGCCATTGCCCTGGCTTATCAGAAACAGACGTGACCGACAAAAGCCGGTAAAAGGAGATTCTATGTTCGGACGAGAGAGAAAACCTGTAATATCGGATCGGATTGAAGTGACGATTGGTCCTACGGCCAACCTCAAGGGCGATCTGGTGTGCGACGGCATCGTCAAGATAGATGGCGTCTACCGGGGCAGCATCAAGACGGCGAGCAACGTCATCATCGGCGAAAAGGCACGGGTAGATGCCCACATTGAGGCGCAGAACGTCTCGGTTTCGGGGCAGGCCAAAGGTTCAATCGTCGCCCAGGGCCGGTTGGAGATTTTGTCCACGGGGCGGGTGTGGGCCGATGTTACCGTGCGCAGCTTCTTGCTGGACGATGGCGGAAAGCTCCACGGCGGCCTCAAAATGCTGGATGCCGGTCCTGAACCCGAATCCTTTGACATCCCACCCTTGCCCACAGAGGGCGGCGAAGGGACCCAGGAAGCGGCGGAAGAGACCTCCTGAGTCGGTTTTCATTTCGCCCGCATCGGGCGGCGGAGACGCCGGGTGTGGGTGGCCCACCATTGCCGCCCCAGCGCCGAGCGGACTCGGCGCCAAAGCAGGTCCGCCTCGGCGGCAGATGCCTTCCGTCCTCCGAACCGCTCCCCGACGAACAGGTCGGCGACCCGAACGATCTCCCGGCGACCGCCGGGGACGAGCCGGGCGACGGCTTGGGCGTATTCATAAGGCGTCTGGTGGTCCAGGGGAGCAAGGCGGAACAGGCGCGTCGCCCAGGAGATCAAGTTCCCATAGAGCTGCTCGGCTGCGCTCCGGCGGGCCGACAGACGCCGACGGCGGACGGCGTGCAATGCCAATCCCAGCGGCAAGGTCAAGAGCAAAAGGCCCAAAGCCAACCAGGGCCTGGTTGCCTCCCAGGGGGATTGCCGCCGTATTTCCCGGGGGCCGAGGAGATCGGGATTGATGTCATCCTCTATCCAGTGATCCAGGTCCCGCGGCCGAGGGGTAGGGCTGCTGCGCCCTCCGGCGGGGGGCGGTGGGTTTTGGGAGCGAGGCCGGTTCAGGGGCGGTTCTCCCGCCGTGGGTTCAAACTCAATCCATCCGTAGCCGGGGAAATAGACCTCCGGCCAGGCGTGCCCGTTGCTTTCCAGGACGCGGTACACCCCCTCCTCCTTGCGGCCTGTGCTGTATCCCTCCACGTACCGCGCGGGTATTCCCACCGCCCGCAGCATGACCACCATGGCCGAGGCGTAATACTGGCAGTAGCCGGCCTGCGCTTCAAACAGGAAATAGTCCACACCATCTTGCCCTGTTTTCGGTCCTTTGACCGCCTCATCGTAGGGAAAGCGACGCAGGTAGGTTTCCAACGCTTTGGCCTTGTCATAAGGCGTTTCCCGGTCGGCGGTAAGCCGTTCGGCCAGGAGGTACACCCGTCGGGGCACAGAATCGGGCAAGTGGAGATAGCGGGGAGCGATCCAATCGGGGTAATCGGTTCCCGCCTTGCGCAGAGATTCCTCATCGGCGGTACTGATAGAAGAGAGGACTCGGTACGACTGCCCGGCCAAGAGGGTCTGCCGCACACGCAGGAAGGAGGGATCTCCCGGTTGTAGCGGTAACGCTTCCTCATTGCGGCTGCGGACCACATCTTCCGGCTGGGGGATGTAGCTCACCGCTGCCTGGAGCGGTACGGTGGCCCGCAAGGGTTGCCCGGCGGCGATGAGCAAGCCCATCGGCCCCAAGTCGTTGTGTAGGGTTACCGTCTGGCTGATCTCGCGCCGCAGGTTGGCCGGAGGGAGGGCCAACTTTTCTTCGTTGGCCGCCAAGACGATCAGCTCCGTATCGGTGTTGATCCAGCCATCGCCGGTGTACTCGTGAAACACGGCCCTCCGCCAGTAGCGACCGGTTGGGGCTTGGATGTCTACGACCGGCGTATCGGAAAGATCCGCCAGTGTCCCAAAGTGCGTGCGAGGGTTGAGGCCGCCGGGGTAGAGCACCTGCGGCTCGTTCTGGTAGTTGAGGCCGTGGAACACCCTGGCCCATTCGCGTTGCAGCTCGCGCCAGGGGGCATCTATGCGCGCCCACACCTCTTGCATGGGGCGGCTGGCGAGGGCTTTGGGAGCCAGCCAGGCCAGAATGATGGCCGCCGTCGAAAGGAGCAGCCCGGCCCGCAGGAAGCTGGAGATCAGTTCCGGGCTGTAGCTGACGCCGTCCCTTTGCCAGGTCTGTTCGTAGGCGGCCAGCGTGGTGCGCACGACCAACAACAGCGCAGAGAGCAAAAAGCCGATCAAGAACACGGTGAGGTTGGTTTTGGCGTAGCTCAGGTTGATGAGAAGGGCAATCCCGCCGATGATGATCGCCCACCAGACCCGCTCCCGGCGAAAGACGGCCCAAGCACAGAAATAAGCCACCCACCACAGCAGCCAGGCCAGCAATAGGAGAAAGATCAGATTGTCGGTGCTCGCCTCCCCCCCGGCAACGACGACGAGAAATTCCCAGATGCGGTATTCCAGCTCCTGCACCGCCGACAGTAAGGGGAGATCCTGCGTTCGGGTCAGCACGTGGGCGATCAGAAATGCGCCCCAGGTCAGCCCGGCCAGCAGGGAGAGGGAATGGGCCAGGCCACGGGGAGTTCGGCTCTTGGCCAGGATCATGCCCAGCCCTGCGCCGATGACAACCACCGCCTGCAAGGTATCCAGCCCGACCTCCGTCCACCTGGCCGCTTGGATGGACCAGGCCACGCACAGGAGCATGATGAGCAAAAAGACAACGGTAGCCCAACCTTCTTTGATCCGTAGATCTTCGGTCATTGGTCTTTCCCAAAATAATGCGGGCCGTCCACGAAGCGGGCGCGAATACGCGAATGCACGAATACGCCCGGCCCGGTGGCAATCGCGGTTGGAACCGCCAAGACGCCAAGAGCGCGAAGGTCTTCTTTTCCTTTCCTTTGCGGCCTTTGCGCCTTTGCGGTTCAAATCTCCGGAACCGCCAACGCGGGCCGTCCACGAAGCGGACGCGAATACGCGAATGCACGAATACGCCCGGCCCGGTGGCAATCGCGGTTGGAACCGCCAAGACGCCAAGAGCGCGAAGGTTTTCTTTTTCTCCTTTCCTTTGCGCCCTTTGCGCCTTTGCGGTTCAGATCTCCGGAACCGCCAACGCGGGCCGTCCACGAAGCGGACGCGAATACGCGAATGCACGAATGCGCCCGGCCCCGCGGCAATCGCGGTTGGAACCGCCAAGACGCCAAGAGCGCGAAAGTCTTCTTTTCCTTTCCTTTGCGCCCTTTGCGCCTTTGCGGTTCAAATCTCCGGAACCGCCAACGCGGGAAGTTCTCTTGCACAGGCCGGAGCCTTGCGCTATACCGCGCGGCGCACCCCGCCATGCACCCGCCGTAGCTTCTGCGCAAGCCGAAAGATCGCGCAACAGGCCCCAACGAAGCAGCTTCAGTCGCCGTCGGCCTCGCCGCTGAGGGCCAGCTCCAATTGGCGGCGGTAGAGTTGGCTGTAAAGCCCGCCGCGTTCCATCAGCTCGCGGTGGTCGCCCACTTCCACGATGCGGCCCTCTTCCAGGGCGATGATCTTGTCGGCGTTGCGGATGGTGCTCAGGCGGTGGGCGATGACCAACGCCGTCCGTCCCTCCAACACGGCATCGAGGGCCTGCTGGATCAGGTACTCGGCCTCGGCGTCTACGGAGGATGTCGCTTCGTCCAGGATGAGGATGCGCGGGTCGGTCAGGATGGCCCGCGCCAGGGCCAGACGCTGCTTCTGTCCCCCGCTCAGGCGGACGCCCCGTTCGCCGATCTCGGTGTCGTAGCCCTGGGGCAGGGCGGTGATGAATTCGTGGGCAAAGGCGGTCTTGGCCGCCGCGATCATTTCCTCCTCGGTCGCATCGGGTCGCCCAAAAAGCAGGTTTTCCCGCACGGTGGTATTGAACAGGAAGGTGTCCTGTAGGACAACGGCGATCTGGCTCCGCAGGGAGGCCAGTTTGACGCGGCGCAGGTCATGGCCGTCTATCAGGATACGGCCCTGGCTGGGATCGTAGAAGCGGCATAGCAGGTTGGCGATGCTCGTCTTGCCTGCCCCGCTGGGGCCGACCAGGGCAACGACCTGGCCCGGCTCTATGCGAAAGTTGACATCGTGCAGCACCTTGTCGCCGCTGCCGTAGCGGAAATGCACCCCCTCAAAGACTACCTCGCCCCGCAGGGGGGGCAGCTCCACGGCGTCGGGCGCATCGGCAATCTCGGCGGTTTCGTCCAGTAGCTCAAAGATGCGCTCCCCGGCGGCGATGGCCTCTTGAAAGATGTTGTCCACTTCGGTCAGGCGGTTGATGGGTTGGTAGAAGGATGTGATGTAGGACAGAAAGGCAACCATCGTCCCCAGCGACATCTGCCCCCGGATGACCATGACCGACCCGGCGGCCAAGACGATGACCGTCCCCAGGGCGGCCACAAAGCGCATGGCCGGGAAGAAAGTAGCCCAGTAGCGGATGCTTTCCACTCGTGCCCGGTAGTAGTTTTCACTTTCGGCAGCAAAGCGTTCCAGCTCCCGCTCCTCTTGCACAAAAGCCTGGACGACGCGGATGCCCGAAAGGCTATCCTGGAGCCGGGCATTGAGATCGCCCAGGCGGTAGCGCACGCGACGGTAGACGGGGCGGATGTGGGAATTGAAGTAGCGCAGAGAAACGGCCAGAATCGGCACGGGGAGCAAGACCAGTAGGGCCATCCGCCAATCCAGGGTGAAGAGGATGACCGCCCCACCGCACAGGCGCAACAGGTCTACGGCGGTCAGAGCCGAGCCGTGCGTGACAAAGTGTTCCAACGTGTTGACGTCGTTGGTCACGCGGGACATCAGCTCGCCGGTGGAGGTGCGCTCAAAGAAGGAAAGGGACAGGCGTTGCAGGTAAGCGTAGAGCCGCACCCGCAGGTCCAGGATGAACCGCTCCCCCAGAGCGTGGCGGATGAACATGTCGGCGGCGTTGACGGCCTGTTGCAGGGCATAGACGATGATCAACCCGATGATGAGCGGCCCCAACCGCGCCAGATCGCGCCGGCCGATCACGCCGTCCACAATGGCTTTTTGGAAAAGCGGCGGGATCAATTCCATCCCCGCCCGCCCGATCAGCAACGCCGCGCTGAGCAGCAGCGGTTTCCAATAGGGCGTGAGGAAGGAAAAAAGGCGTTTGAGAACCGGCATCGGCAATCCCTCAGCGCAGGATGAGCCGGGTCTGAGGATGACTCAGGTACTCGGCTCCCGTTTCCGTCACCAGCACATCCTCTTCCAGGCCGATGTAGCCATAGTCGGGGACCATCAGCCCCGGTTCGACGGTGTAGACCTGGCCCGCTTCCAAAAGGCGGTTGGGGGCATCGCCGTAGCGATCCCAGGTCGGGGCGAGCAGGCCCGCGCCGTCGTGGGCCAGGCGGCCCAGTTGGTGGCCGGTTCCGTACTTGTATTCGGGGTATCCCGCGCCGGTGACGACGGCGCGGGCCGCGGCGTCCACCTCCTTGCCCGGCACACCCGGTTTCATGGCTTCCACCGCCGCCCGGACGGCCCGCCGAACGGTGTCAAAGCCGCGCCGGACCGGCTCCGGGGCGCGGATTTCGCCCAGGGCGGTGAAATAGACCACCCGCTGGATGTCGGAGCAGTAGCCGTCCTGCCGGACGCCGAAATCCAGGTGCAGCAGCTGCCCCCGCTCCACCGTCCGGTCCGATGCGCCGACATGGCCCACCGGCGAATCCGGCCCGGCGTTGACGGTGGGGCAGTAGGCGCGGTTCCAGGCTGCCTCCACACCGGCTTCTTGCAACCGGGCGTGCATGAAATCGCGGATCTGAGCCTCGGTCATGCCCGGTCGGACATAGGCAAAGGTCTGTTCGTAGATGCGTTCCGTCGTTTCCACGGCGGCCCGGATGCGGGCGATCTCGGCGGGGGTTTTGCGCCCGCGCAGGGCGGCGATCACGTCGGCGGCGGAGATGATGCGTTCGGCAAAGGGCGTCCCGGCCAGGTAACCGGTCAGCTTCCGGTACATGCCGTGGCTGAGGCCGTCGGCCAAAAAGTCGTCGGTATCGTAGTTGAGGGCGATCTGGCGGGGGTTGAGGGCTTCCAGGGTGCGGAGCAGTTCCTCCCGGATCGATTCGTGGTAAGGGATGACGGTCGGGTACGCGCCCAGGCTGCGGGCCATCTCGGCGTCATAGTAGCCGACGATGGCGATCCGCTCGCCAGTGGCGGTGAGGATGAGGGCGCTCGGCCAGGTCAGGTCGGCGTCGCCGTAGATGAGGGGCAGCACCGGGTCGCCGCCGGCAGCCGTCTCGCGCACAAAGGTCAGCCACAGGTCTATCCCCAGTTCGTGGAGGATGCCGATGGCTTGATCCACCTTTTCCGGCACCAATGATGTCACCTTTTCCTCCTTGGGGTCACACCTTGACGATTTCCAGGGGACCGCCGCAGTTGGGGCACTTGTGCAACGGCTCGCGGACGCCGTATTCGCTACCGCAGTAGGCGCAGCGGCGCACGACTTTGCTCTCCTTCAGGCCGGGGAAGACGTACACCCGCCGTTCCTCCCGTCGCTCCTGACGGCAAATGCCTTCCCCTTCCAGGCGGGCCAGAGCGGCACGGGCTGCCTCGTCGGGCACGTTCAGCGCGCTGACGATCTGGGGCAAGGTGATTTCGGCGTCGTAGCGGTCGGCCAGGGCTATGATGCGGTCGTCCAGCACGTCGGGGGCCAGCTCTTTGGCCCGCCGCCAACGCCGCCCGGCCCAAGCGGACACCCCCCCACCGATGAGCAGCAGCACCAGGGCCAGGGGGAAGCGGGCGGCGTTCTGGGTCGCCGCGCAGAGAAAGATCAACCCCCCGGCCAAAAAGAGGACGCCGATGATCAGGGCGACAACGGTCAATCCCGGCCCGGTTACTTTGCCCATCTTGTGCCTCCCCGTAAAGTCTCTTGTGCCGTTTGCATGATACCACAGGTGAGGGGTTTCACCAAACTTCGGGGGCTTGCATTTGCAGGGGAAGCTCCACGGCGTGAAACCTAGATCCACCGGCCCCTCCGCACTCCACGCCAACGCCAAGAGGGCCTTGTCCAACTTTGCCAGATCGGACAAAAAGGGGTATACTACCCCCCACAAGCAAGACCCGGCAGCTGGCGCATCGGAGAGCGTGAGGAGGAGAGATGATCGGCCAGGTCGTCAAAGGGAAATACAGAATCTATGACGAGGTCGGGGCCGGTGGATTTGCCACGGTCTACCTGGGCCGTAACCTGGAAACCAACGAGATCGTCGCCATCAAAATCCTGAGCCAACAATTTACCCGCGAGGCCCGCTACGTGGAGCGATTTCGCCGCGAAGCCGCCCTGGCCGAACGCCTCAAGCATCCCAATATCGTCCGCATCCTGGATCACGGCATTGAGAACGGGATGCACTTTTTGGTCATGGAATATGTTGAAGGGCTGACCCTGGACAGGATCATTGAACGCAAGGGGCAGCTCTCCGTTGAGCAAACGGTAGCCTACGCCGAGCAGATCTGCGCCGGATTGGACGCCGCCTACCGGGCAGGCGTTGTCCACCGAGACATCAAACCGGCCAACATCATGATCACACCGGAAGGCACGGTCAAGATCATGGATTTCGGCATCGCCCGCATGGAATCCATGGCCGGTCTGACCCAAAGCGGGATGTTTATGGGCACGCCGCGCTACATCTCCCCGGAGATGGCGCGCGGGGCCGGGGCAGACATCCGCTCCGACCTGTACGCCGTTGGTTTGCTCATGTACGAAATGCTGACCGGTTCCCCCCCCTTTGATGCCGAAAACCCCTGGGCCGTTCTGCGCCAGCAGATCGAAAGCGAAGCTCCGCCCGTCCGGAAGATCCGCCCGGACGTTCCCCAATGGCTGGAAGCCATCATCTCCCGCGCCATTGCCAAAGACCCCAACCGCCGCTTCCAAACACCGGGCGAGATGCTGGCCGCCCTCCGCGAGCGCACTCCCAAACCGCACTACACACCCGATGCCGCTCCCACCATGCTGGGCACGACACCGGTTCCGGCCCAGGCGGCCAAAGATCGCCCCAAAGGCTTGATCATCGGCCTGGCAGCCGGAGCCTTCCTGGTGGTCCTCGGCCTGGTCGCCGCCCTCATCTGGGGCCTGGGCGGAGGAAAGGCCACCCCCACGCCGACTCAAGCCCTGGCCTGGGCCACCACCGCCCTGCCGACTCCCCTGCCGACCAATACCCCTGTAGTCCTCGTCGTCACCAGCACACCCAGCCCAACACCCATCCCCACCGAACCGCCCCCCACCACACCACCTACGGACACCCCTCCGCCGACCACACCCCCCACCGAGCCGCCGCCGACCGAGCCACCTACCGATACCCCCGCACCGACGGCAACACCCACACCCAAACCCAAACCGACCAAAGGGCCGACCAGGACGCCTGCACCGACGGCCACCCCCACCAGCCCACCCGCGCCGTCCGTTTCAGGCCGGATCGCCTACAGCGTGGGAGGAACGCTGCACATCGTGGACGCCGCCACCGGTCAGGACGTGGGAGCACCCATCCCCAACATGCGCCAGCCCGATATGCGGGCCGACGGCAAAGAGGTGCTGGCCGACGGGCTGGGCAACCCGGCCAGCATCGTCCAGATCAACGCCGCTACCGTGCAGATCATCCGGGAACAGACCAAATTCACCGACGATTTCCACCCCTTCTGGTCACCCGACGGAACCCGCTTTGTCTACGACTCGCTGCACCACGGGCTGGGCGATTTCACCATGCTTTACACCCAGGGGTTGACCAACGCCAAGCCCCAGGACGAGGTGACCATCGGCTACAACGGTCAACAGATCCGCGGCCATTCGCCGGTGTGGATGTCGGACGACACCATCGCCTTCACCGGCTGCGATTATTGGCCGGGGGGCAGCGGCGGTTCCAAATGCGGCATCTACCGCATTCCCAGCTGGGGGGAAAGCCGCCCGATCTTGATCCACCCCGGCAGTACCGACATGCGGGCCACCGATAGCTACGGCGGGCGTCTCCTCCTGATGAGCCAGGAAGAGGGCAATTGGGAGGTTTACATCATGTCCGCCAACGGCGGAGCGGTCACCAACCTCTCCCAAAGCCCGGCCAACGACGGCCTGGGAACCTTTTCGCCCGACGGCAAGATGGTAGCCTTTGTCTCCAATCGGGGCGGCGGCTGGGCCGTGTGGGTTGTGCGGACGAACGGCAGCGGGTTGACCAAACTATTCGATCTGCCCGGCCGCCCCACCGACCCCTGGTACATGGACAGCATGTCGTGGGGACCTACGCCGTAAAGGCCCGCGGGCAAAGGCGGACGCACACGGATTCCCCTGCGCTCCGGGCGAAAGAGGTGTGTATCCGTGTCAACCGCTCGGACACGAAAAAGTGTAAACCGACAATGAACCATCCCCAATCGTCCATGACGATCACAGTTCTAGGTTTGGGACCGGGCAACCCGGCGCAACTGACACGGGAAGCCTGGTCTTTGCTTTCCAAAGCAAAGGAGGTGTACCTGCGAACCAAGCATCACCCTACGGTAGATTTCCTGCCGAAACACCTCATTTTGCACAGTTTTGACGACCTATATGAGACCCTTGATGACTTTGCGGCCGTCTACGAAACCATTGCCGAGCGGGTGATAGACCTGGGGCAACGCCCTCAGGGGGTGATTTATGCCGTGCCGGGCCACCCCCTGGTGGGCGAATCGTCGGTACAACACATCCTTTCCCGCGCCCGCAAAACCGGAATGCCCGTGCGCCTGATCGCCGGGCTGAGCTTCATTGAACCGGTACTCACGGCCCTGGGGCTGGACGGCCTGGACAACCTGCAACTGGCCGATGCCACCGATCTGGCCGCAGCCCTCCACCCCCTCCTCGACCCCGACCGCCCGGCCCTCGTCGGCCAGCTCTACAACCGCCGCCTGGCCAGCGAAGTCAAACTAACGCTGATGAACGCCTACCCGGACGACCACCCCCTCACCTTGATCCAAGGCGCAGGCACGGAGGAAGAACGGATCATACAGATCCCCCTTTACGAACTGGACCGAGAGCCGCACCCAAACCACTTGACAACCCTGTATGTGCCGCCCCTGACCCACGCAGCCAGCCTATCGGCCCTGCAAGATACCATCGCCCGGCTTCGCGCCCCCGACGGCTGCCCCTGGGACCGCGAACAAACCCACCAAACCCTACGCCCCCATCTGTTGGAAGAAACATACGAAGTCCTGGCCGCCATTGATGCCGATGAACCGACCGCCCTGTGCGAAGAGTTGGGCGACTTGCTGATGCAGATCGCCATGCACGTCCAGATCGCCATAGAAGAGGGAGACTTTTTCTTTGCCGACGTGATCGGCCAGATTGATGCCAAACTCAAACGCCGCCACCCGCACGTGTTCGGCGATCTGGAGGTCCACGGAACCGAAGAGGTGTTGCGCAACTGGGAGGCCATCAAAGCCCGCGAACGGGCGACCAAAGGGCAGGCCCACCGTTCTCGCCCGGACGGGGTGCCGATTGCGTTACCGGCCCTGGCGCGTGCCCAAGCTCTGGCCGACCGAGCCGACCGGACGGCAGAAAAGCATCCGAACCTCACCGACCTGTTGGCACGGGTCGGTGCAGCCGCAGCCGATGTACACCATGCCGAAACCCTTCAACAACGGGAAGAACAGTTCGGAGACCTCCTGTTCGCCCTGGCCGACGCCGCCCGCCTGTTGGGAGTGAACGCCGAGGACGCTCTGCGTCAAGCCTGCAATCGGTTCGTCGCCGATCTCTCCAAGGGCGGGGATGAGGATCATGCCTAATCCACAAACACCGGGACGACACCACCACCGATCTCCCCGACGGGGCAAGAGGGTTTCGCACTGCAGAGGCAAGGTTCGTCGGGGAGCATCCCGTTTCATACAGTTTCTTCCTGCATCCTCGGTGTCCTGCAGTGAATCCGGCATCGGAAAGGACAAACGCATCCGCCCTACGCCCCACCATTCCCGACGAGGTACTTTGACAAGGTTCCCTTTTGCGGGTAGAATATAGCGTGACGGTAAGAGCGATCCCAAAGAGAGTCCGTTGTCAGGATGCCAGGGATGAAGAAACAGGCTGTTCTCACTTGAAACAAATACACTCCCGCGCCTTTGCGGTGAAGCGCGCTTTTTTTCGCCAATCACCTTGCCCGACCTGGGAGGGTTTCAGATCGTCGACGCTGCCCGGAGGGTAGATTCATTGTGGAACACTGGTACGCTTTGTACACGAAACCTCACAAGGAGCATCAAGTCTATGCCCTCTTACAAGGCCGGAACATCGAAGCGTACTTGCCCACAGTGCGGCGCAAAGTGAAACGCCGTGATCGCCCGGAGCGGGTTGTCTATTTCCCCTGTTACCTCTTTGCCCGAATGGACCTAGAGGTCATTCCCCGCTCCTCCATTGACTGGATGCCCGGAATGCGGCGCATTGTTAGCGCAGGAGAGCAACCCATCATCGTCGCCGATGAGATCGTAGAGTTGATCCGTCGCCGCCTGGAAGACATGGAAGAGACGGGGTACGGCAGATTCCGACAGGGGGACCGGGTACGCATCACCGAGGGGCCTTTACACGATCTGGAGGCGATCTTTGACAGGCCCCTTTCAGCGACGGACCGAGTGCAAGTACTGCTGGACGTCATGGGCCGCCTGACACCGGTTACGCTGAACTACTCACAGATCACGCCTCTGTAAAAACCGCCGAAACCGGCCTCCGAGCGGGGAGGGATCGCCAGGGCTGACCTGGACCAATCCGTCGCCTCCAACTTTGGCGACGGCGGTGCTTCGGCGCACAGAATCTCGTAGACCGTCCGGCAGGTTGTCCTGCCGGATCGGCGGAGCCTGCCCGGAATCGGAGGGCAAATTCTTAGGAGCGAAGGATGAAGGTTTTGATCACAGGTGGAGCCGGGTTCATCGGCAGCAACCTCACCCACCGGCTGGTAGGCGAAGGACACGATGTCGTTGTTTATGACAACTTATCCCGCCGCGGAGCGGACAAGAATGTGGCCTGGCTGCGGGCGCAACACGGCGACCGCTGGACGTTGATGGAAGCGGACATCCGCGATTTTGAGACGCTGCGCCGGGCAACAGCCGACGTGGATGTGATCTACCATCTGGCTTCCCAGGTGGCCGTGACAACATCGGTGCAAGACCCCCGCCACGATTTTGAGGTCAACGCTCTGGGAACCTTCAACGTGCTGGAAGCAGCACGGCTGTCGGGGCGGCGGCCTATCGTCCTTTACGCTTCGACCAACAAGGTCTACGGCGGGATGGAGGATGTGGTCGTGATCGAGGAGGAAAATCGCTACGCCTACCGCGACTATCCCCGGGGCATCCCGGAAAGTTATCCCCTGGATTTCCATTCGCCCTATGGGTGCAGCAAGGGGACGGGCGATCAATATGTGCGCGACTACGCCCGCATCTATGGCCTGCCCACGGTTGTTTTCCGCCAGTCGTGCATCTACGGCACACGGCAGTTCGGCGTGGAAGATCAAGGCTGGGTGGCCTGGTTCCTCATTGCAGCGGTGACGGGCCGGCACATCACCATCTACGGCGACGGCAAACAGGTGCGCGATGTATTGTGGGTGGATGACCTGCTTGACCTGTATCAGTTGGCCGTGGAGCAGATTGACACCGCCGCCGGGCAGGTTTACAATGTGGGCGGCGGGCCGGAAAACACCCTGGCGGTCTGGAGCGAGTTAGGGCCGATGCTGGAATCGCTTCTGGGGCACAAGATCGAGGTCGGCTGGGATGATTGGCGGCCCGGCGATCAGCGCATCTTTGTCGCCGATATCGGCAAGGCGGAGCGGGAGCTAGGCTGGCGGCCCCGCGTCGGCAGGGAGGAGGGCGTGCGGCGACTGTATGAATGGGTGGTGGAAAATCGCAATCTCTTTGAGTAAACAGGGGCACTGCCCGGCCTGGGCAGTTGGCCGATCATCATGGGACGCTATCTGCTGACCGGCGTTGCCGGGTTCATTGCCAGCAAAGTGGCCGAATTTCTCCTGGCCGAGGGCCACACCGTCGTCGGCGTGGACAATCTGAACGACGCCTACGACGTGCGCCTGAAGCGGTGGCGGCTGGCACAACTGGAAGACAACCCCGGTTTCACCTTCCACCGCCTGGACATCACCGACCACGCGGCGATGACCGAGCTGTTCACCGGTCGGCGGTTCGATGCCGTCATCAACCTGGCGGCCCGCGCCGGGGTCCGCGCCTCGGTGCAGAATCCCTGGGCCTATGCGGAGACCAACATCACCGGCACACTGAACCTGCTGGATTTGTGCCGCGAATTCGCCGTGCCCAAATTCATTCTGGCCTCCACATCCAGCCTTTACGGCCGGGAAAACCCCACGCCTTACCGGGAAGATGCCAACACCGACCGACCTCTTTCCCCTTATGCCGCTTCCAAAAAGGGGGCAGAAGCCTTGTGCTACACCTACCACTATCTTTACGGCCTGGATGTGACCGTTTTCCGTTATTTCACCGTTTACGGTCCGGCGGGGCGGCCCGATATGAGCCTCTTTCGCTTCACCCAATGGATCAGTGAGGGGCGTCCGGTGTTGGTCTTTGGCGACGGAAAGCAATCGCGGGACTTTACCTACGTGGACGACATCGCCCAGGGGACGATTGCCGGGCTGCAACCCCTGGGCTATGAGATCATCAACCTGGGTTCAGACGAGCCGGTGGTGCTGATGGATGCCATCCGTCTGGTAGAAGAACTCACGGGACGCAAGGCGGAGTTGGTCTTCCAACCGCGCCACAAGGCGGATGTGCCGACCACATGGGCGGACATCGGCAAGGCGGAGCGACTGCTGGGCTGGCGGCCCCGCGTCTCCTTCCGGGAAGGGGTGGAACGGCTGGTAGCCTGGTATCAGGCCAACCGCGAGTGGGCCAAAGATGTGCGGACGGAGTAGGACCGGCCATGGAACCCGGCAACGGTGTCATTCTGCGCAAGCTGAGCACCATCGAACAGGTAGTGCGGGAGTTGCACTCGCTGGGCCGAATCGGTATGGCCGACGTGGAGAACGATTGGCGCACACGCCGGGCGGTGGAGCGGAATCTGCAGGTCGCGATCGAAGCAATGATCGACGTCTGCCAGCGGTGGATCGCGGTCCGGGGCCTGACGCCGGCGGCAACAGGCCAGGAAGCAGTGGCCAGATGCGTGGAGAGTGGGCTGCTCTCCACAGAAGCCCCATACCGGCGTATGGTCCAGTTCCGCAATTTCATTGTACACCGCTACGAGCAGGTAGACGCAGCGATCCTGGTGGACATTGTCAATCACCGATTGGGGGATTTCGAGCGGTTCGTCCAGGAGGTCCGCGCCCATGTCATCCTCCCTTGATCTGACCGCTGTGGCCGGGACACTGGCCCGCCACCCCCACGTGATCGCCGGGTGGGTATTCGGTTCGGCCCAAAACGGCACGGTGCGGCCCGGCGGTGATGTGGATGTTGGAGTCCTGTTCGACCGGGAACCGGACCTGGACGAGATGGCCGATCTGCGGGCCGACCTGCAGGAGGCGTTGCACTTTGACCGAATAGACCTGGTAGTGCTGAACAAAGCCCAGGTGATCCTGCGCTTTGAGGCGATCTCCGGGCAACGCGTGTATTGTCGGGATGCGGAACGCATGGCCGATTTTGTTTCGTTGACGGCGCGAGAATATGAGGATGCGATGGCCCTGTTGCAATATGGCCTGGAAGTGCAAAGGGGAGAACGATGAGCGGACAACCGGCTGTGGTTTTGGAGAGGGAATACACGCCATCCGGCCGCCTGTCGAGCGAATCGCTGTGGCGACGCCGGTTGGTGGAGGTGCTTTCGGAGCCGCTGGGACCGCCCCGTATGAGCTACGACGAGTTCCTGACCTGGGCCGATGAGGACACGCTGGCCGAGTGGGTGGATGGGAAGGTGATCATGACCAGTCCAGCAAACAACAGGCATCAAGATATCGCAGACTTTTTGTTGAGTGTGATGCGCATCTTTGCCGAAACACACGAGTTGGGCATTGTGCGCAGTGCACCGTTCCAGATGAAGCTGGAGCACAGCGGACGCGAACCGGACCTGCTCTTTGTGGCTCAGGCGCACCTGACTCGGCTAAAAGACACTTACCTGGACGGCCCGGCAGACCTGGTAGTGGAAGTCGTCTCGCCGGAAAGCGTAGGGCGGGACCGGGGGGAAAAGTTTTACGAATATGCCCAGGGAGGCGTGCCGGAATATTGGTTGATCGATCCCCAACGGGAATGGGCCGAGTTCTACCTTCTGCACGAAGGGCAATATCGGACCGCCTTCGAGGGGCATGAAGGCCGGTACCACGCCCATACATTGCCCGGCTTTTGGCTGCAAACCGAGTGGCTGTGGCAAGAGCCGTTGCCCCATCCGCTACGCATCCTGGGTCAGATCGCCGGGGTGGAACCGGAGGTCGTAGAGCGGTTTTTGCAAGCATTGGGCTGATGGAAGACGAGATACAAAAAAGCCGCCTGGCTCATGGCCGGGCGGCTTTGGCGGGAGCGACGGGATTTGAACCCGCGATCTCCGGCTTGACAGGCCGGCATGTTGACCACTACACCACGCCCCCTCACAACGAAGGCAACTATACCACATTTCGGTCCCGGCGTCAAATTCAAAGAGGTATTGTGCTCCGCCGGATACGAAGGAACGAACACGTTTAGGAGGAATTACGAAAAAGGCTCTGGTTTGTGGCGCCGGTGGCTTCATCGGCGGACATCTGGTCAAAAAGCTGAAACGGGAAGGCTATTGGGTGCGCGGCGTGGACATCAAACCCCACGAGTTCGCACCAACACAGGCCGACGAGTTCCTGCTGCTGGACCTGCGTGAGCCGCATAACTGCTGGCAGGCATTGTCGATAGACGGTGGCACGTTCGACGAGGTGTATCAGCTGGCAGCGGATATGGGCGGCATGGGGTTCATCCATACCGCAGAATGCGAGATCATGCACAACAGCGCCCTGATCAATATCCACATGATCGATACAGCGGCCAGGCTGGGCGTGCCCCGCTACTTCTTTTCCTCGTCGGTCTGCGTGTACCGCGACATGCAACCCGGTGAACCACCGCTGACCGAGGACGACGCCATTCCCGCCAACCCCGACAACGAATACGGGTGGGAGAAACTCTACGCCGAACGCATGGCTCAAGCATACGCCCGCCACTATCCGATCCAGGTGCGCATCGCCCGCTTTGAAAACTGCTACGGCCCGGAAGGCACCTGGCGCGGCGGACGGGAAAAGGCCCCGGCAGCCATCTGCCGTAAGGTGGCCGAAGCCCCGGACGGCGGCACGATCCCGGTATGGGGCGACGGCACGGCCATCCGCAACTACACCTACGTAGACGATATGGTCGAGGGTATCTACCTGCTTACCCAGTCCGATCTAGAAGGGCCGGTGAACTTGGGAGGCAGCGAATATGTAACCGTGGCCGAACTGGTACAAACGGTCATTGAGGTTTCCGGCAAGGATATTCGGATTCAGTACGTAGAGGGACCGGTAGGAGTGCATTCACGCAACTTTAGCAAAGAGCGCAGCCGCTTGTTGGGTTGGGAAGCCAAAACTCCCCTCAAGGAGGGAATCGCCAGAACATACGCCTGGATCGAGGAGCAAGTGAAGAAGCTGCGGGAACAAGAGGGACGAGAGGGAGAGAAGAAATAAGATTCCAAGGCGGCAACGGGCAAGGTCAATGAAGAGTTTGCTGGGTTTAAAGATCGCATCAAAGAGGATCTCGTATCTATCGCTCCTTGTAAGCCTGGGAGTGTTCCTGATCTCAGCCGGGCCAACGGTATGGGCCAAATGGCAGATCAATCGTTTCAGCTTGCAATGGATGCAGTACTGGACGAAAGATACCCTGCGTCTCACCTCCGGAATCTGCCCTGCCGTCATAGACGCCGCGACGCGACAAGCAATGGAAACCTATTTACAACGAGCCGGGGAACACGATCCTTTGTCCGCAGTGCACCGAGGAGCAGTGGCCTGCCTGCTGGGTAACCAACAGGAAGCCGAGCGGATTTGGCATATCGGCAGTGGGAAGCAGGACCCGATCTCATCTCTGTTTGCAGCGATAACGGCTTTTGCTCATAAGCAAGTATTGGAGACGCCATATGCAGAGGATCTGGCCAAGTACGGCTACAAGCGTTGCACCTATTACGATGAACAGAAAGATATTCCCGCAGCGATCCGCTGGTGCGAGTTTTCACTGGCTTATGCCCCTCGCAGAGATGCCGCTGCCACGCTGGCAGATCTGTACAAAGCACAACAAGGAGCACCACATAGTCAAGATGCCTGGCTCCTCCTGCAGAAGCAGGTTGATCCCGATTCCCCAGACTACTGGTGGGCAGCCGCCAAGATCTCAACCTTGGAAAAGGATTGGGTAGCAGCAGCACAAAATTACCAGAAATCTGCTGCATTGGAAGAGAACCAGGATGCGTTCGAGGCACTTGTACGTGCAGGAGATATGTGGCTACGGGCGCAGCAGTTTGCCCAAGCGGAAAAAGCATACCACCAAGCCCTGGCATTAGATCCCACCAGGATCGAAGCATATTTGGGAATCGGCAAGGTATACCGTCGCCAAAAGAGATTCGCAAAAGCAACGGATTGGTTCGAGAAAGCACGCGAAATGGATCCGGAACATTACGCGCCCTACTACCACCTGGGTTTGGTAGCCCGCGCCAGGGGCCGTTACGAGGAGGCTTTATCTCTCTTTGACGAAGCACTCTCCAGAAAAGAAAATGCAACGGTATTGTATTACAAAGCCGTGACGCTAGATGCGCTACATCGACGGTCCGAAGCGATCCAGGTTCTTTCCCAAGCCCTGGAGATCCCCACCGATCCTCCGGAGCAATGGCAAAAGCTGCTGACCAAGTGGCAACGCTATCCCGATTACGACCGGGATCCAGACCGCTGGTGGGAAAAGGGACAAGCGGCGGAAAAAGAGAAAGATTGGGCACGGGCAGCGAGCCTTTACCACGAAGGCGCACAAATGGCCCAGCCCCCCGATGACTACCGCCTGCTGGAGCGCGAAGCACTAATGTATCGCTATCTCAAAGAATGGGATAAAGCAATATCCATCTACGAAGATTTGATCCGTCGCTATCCCGACCGCGTGGGTGCTTATCTGGGGAGAGGGGAAGTGGATCGTGCACGTCAACAATATCAAGAAGCAATCACTTGGTTCAACAGAGCAAGGCAGATAGATCCCACCGACTACCGCCCGCTTTATTACCTGGGTTTGGCAGCTTATAGCCAGAAACAATATGAAGAGGCTTTGGCCCTGTTCGACCGATCATTGAGACTAGACCCAGGAAAAGCCTGGGTACTGTATTACAAGGCCGTGACATTGGATGCCCTTGGGAAACGCAGTGAAGCCCAAACTATGCTAGAACGAGCAATCGCCGCACATCCATCGCCGCCAGCGAGCTGGATCACTCTGCTGACTAGATGGCAGTAGACAAGGAGAATCTGCCAAAGGAGAAGCACGATGATACAACAGAATAGTCTAGTTGGATACAGACTAGGACAATATCAAATACTAGAAGAGATAGGTAGTGGCGGGATGGCCACTGTGTACAAGGCATGGCAGCCCTCTGTACAACGGTATGTAGCGATCAAAGTGTTGTGGCCCCATTTAAGTACTAACTCGCAGTTCGTCCAGCGTTTCCGGCAAGAGGCAATTATCGCGGCCAAGCTGAATCACCCTAACATCGTGACAGTCTACGAGGTGAACCAGTCTAGTGGCTACTTGTTTATCGCAATGGAATACGTCGAAGGACAGTCACTGAGAGACATCCTTGCACAGGAAGGCCCTTTACCCCTGGAACGCACAATTCACATACTACGGCAAATAGCAGCAGCTTTAGATTACGCCCACCAGAACCACATTATCCATCGTGATGTCAAACCTGCAAATATCTTAATAACAGCCACCGACCAAGCAGTCGTGACAGACTTCGGAATTGCCAAAGCTTTGGCAGGATCAGGAGCAACTGCCCATCTGACCGCAACCGGTACCATCATCGGGACTCCAGCTTACATGTCCCCTGAGCAAATTCAAGGGCTATCGATAGATCACCGCTCAGATTTGTATTCAATGGGTATTATCTGCTACGAAATGTTGGGAGGACGTCCCCCTTTCCGGGGAGCAACAACAGCGACGGCATATGCCCAGGTTCACAGCGCCCCCCCTCCTATTCGTGAGGTGAACCCTTCCATCCCGCAACATGTGGAAGACGCATTGTCTCGCATGCTGGCCAAGAAACCTGACAACCGCTTCTCCACCGCTACAGCCTTTGTCAACGCCCTCAATGCTCCAGATGCAGCAGCACCAATAGTACAACACGCATTGCCCAACCATAAACCATATAGCCGGTTTGCTCAGACAAAGTGGGTGTTGACGGGCGGCATAGCCTTACTGGGATTGTTGATACTGCTGCTAAGCATCAGTCTGATTTTACAAAACGGTAAAAGAGCAACCATCCCAGCAGGCACGATGCCTGCAAAAAGTAGCACCGGGAGAATCGCTTTTACCTCAGAGCGTGATGGTAATGCTGAGATTTACGTGATAGAGGTAGATGGATTCAAACAGGTAAATCTGACAAATAGCTCCTCAGCTGATTACTGGCCTCAGTGGTCTCCCGATGGCTCTAAAATAGCTTTCCATTCATACAAGTCTTCCGAGTCGAAGAATGCTGAAATATTTGTGATGAATTCAGAGGGAGAGAATTGGATCAGGCTGACCAACCACAAAGCCGCCGACAAGTTCCCGGGCTGGTCATCTGACGGGCAAAGAATCGTCTTCGCATCTGACCGGGATGGCAACTTCGAAATATACACGATGGATTCTGACGGAACCCACCTGACAAGAGTAACGCATAATTCGGCAAAAGATTACTTCCCTACTTGGGTGCCCAACGAAGATAAAATACTATTCAGCTCTGATCGCGCCGGGAACTCAGATATATATCTCATAAACGCTGACGGCTCAGGATTGACCAGGCTGACCGATGATCCGGCCGAAGACACTTTACCTGCATGTTCCCCAACAGGGCGAATTGTAGCCTTCACCTCAGATCGAAGCGGGCAGAGAGAGATTTGGATAATGGACATAGACGGCAGCAACCCATCCCAGCTGACTTTCGAAGGAGGATGGCAACCACGGTGGTCCCCAGATGGAAGTAAAATAGCTTTTGTCTCCAAGAGAGACGGCGATATGGAAATATACGTCATGAACAGTGACGGGACAAACCCAACCCGTCTCACGGAGTCAGTAGGCAGAGACTGGGACCCCCATTGGTCGAAATGATATGAAGACTAAAGCACGGATCGAGCACCAGAGTACACGAACCACCATGGCAGGTGTTAAGCCGCTTCAGTACGCCTTCTTGGCATTTACACTGTTCCTATTCTGTTCAATCACGGTGGTGATTGCTCAGCAATCTCCCACATCATGGGAAGAAAGATATTCCCTACAAGAGAACAGCAACCTGACAGAAGGGACCGGTATTAAAGCCCATTGGAACCTCACCGAGCTCATCAGTTCCACTGCCAATGCGTTCGACTCGACGCTGGCCGACGTAGATGGCGACGGCACTCTGGAAATCATTGTCAGCCGCAATGCCCAATGCGAATTTTATTGCTTGAAACAAGATAACAGCATTCTATGGAAGACCTCTCTCCTTTCACCCCACACACCTGGCTACTATGGAGGCAGGGTGGTCGACATAGATAACGACGGTAGATTAGAATTCATAACCACCGCCGACAGCATCTGGGTTCTCGACGCAGCCACTGGTGAAGAGAAGTGGTCTGTTCCCGACGTCGGCACATATCCAGAAGAAGCCCCTTGGACGCTTGGACACGTCAACTCTGTTGACCGATGGAACATAATCATCGCTAGATCTTTCAGCGATACCTTCCGAGTGTCGGTATACGACTGGGAGGGAAACCTAGTTTGGTGCACCGCAATTGACGACGCAATATATGGGCATACTCTCTCTACGGAAGATGTCGACGGCGATGGGTACGACGAAGTATTTGTAGCCTGCAGCAAGAGAACGGTAGCCATAGATAACAACGGCCAGATCATGTGGAGCGCCCCCTTAACGCCTGAAACAATCGAGTTGACAGCGGAATTTATGCAACTGCACGATCTGATCGCGCCAGATCAAAACTCTGTAGAAAGATGGTGGTACCACTCGGATTTTGCCGAGGTGTCAGATCTATATGGTGATGGGAACTACTATGTTCTTCACGACTACGGTGGAGGCGTTCTAGATCCAACTACTATCCAGATTCTCGATGCGCTTTCAGGGAAAGTCGTAGACTCCTTTACCAGCTCTGGTCACCATCAATGGCTAAGAACAGCGGAGTTGAGATCAGACTTCCCCGGTGCGGAAATTGCATACGTTACTAGAGACAAAGTTGTGCTACGGAACAGCAAACTGGAAGTGATCTGGGAGAGACAACTGTCCGGAGCACACCAGCTTGGAATAGGAGACTGGAATGGAGATGGTCATCCTGACATCATCGTCTCCACGATCTTCCGCGGGGTCAAGCGCTACGCAAGCATAGACAGCAACTTTGTCGTCTACTCTCCAGAAGGAAACGCTATCTACAACATGTTGTATCACTACCCACAAAGCAACGGCAAATACACTGGCGCCCAAATGCAAAATGCACTAGAGATGGTTGATGATGCCGACGGAGATGGATATGTAGACGTAGCAGTATCCTTCAGTAATCACGACATGGGAAAATTCAGCTCTAGTCAAGATGTACATCAATACATCATGTCATTTACGGATCGGGGATATTACAACGAGTTCCACAGGTGGGGAAATACAAGCACCAGTGTATTGACCGACACCTTACTGACCGATGATCTTCTATTAAGCTACCTACCCCCTACCGTCGAATACTCAAATCCAGGCGAACACGTAGTGCTATTGCTACATATGAATGAGGGAGAAGGAAACGTTGTTAACGACAGTTCAGATTACAACAACGACGGAGTACTCTTCCATGGTCGCTGGACAGAATCCGGAAAGTTTGAGAAAGGCATCTACTTTGACGGTGTGGACTCCGTCTTAAGCATCCCCAACAGCGAGAGTCTGGGATTGAATCAACTGTCCGCCGACCTATGGGTAAATATAACCCCCACAAGAACAACTCAAACCATTTTTGAAAGACCGGGGTCATTTGGCTTACAAATAACAGATGACTATCGGTTGCTTTTTTGGCTCCGAGACACCACAGCACAGCAATGGAGTATCATCCAGATCGATGCGCCATTCACAGATTTTGGTCACTTTGTACACTTGGCCGCAACCTACGACGGAACATTCTTGCGCCTACTGGTAAATGGCAAAGAGGTTGCATCAGACAGCCATCAAGGCATTATTGATTCGGGAATTGAGGGCACTTGGGGTCTGTACATAGGAGATGGCAGAGCGCGAGAGACTCCTCTGCAAGGCATCATCGATGAGCTAAGGATCTCGAAAAGCGTTCAGCCATCACCCCATGCCTTTTCCGGAGTATGGATCTCGCGCAAAATCTTTAAACCCGGTACGTGCTATGGGGATTTAATCTTTGATCACTCTCTGAACGGAGGCTCCATCTTTTACGATGTTCTAGACCAGGACGGTAACCTATTACCCGATCACTCTCACATTGTACAGTCTCCACACAGTTTGAGCGGGATTGTCACTGAACCAATTCGCATTCGCATCTCTTTAAGCAAAGGAGAGGATGATCTCGTATCACCCGCGATCCACAGCATCCGCATAAAACAAAGGTTTTGTAAGTATCTTCCAACGATCAGACTAGAACATTAGCGTACCTAATAGCCACCCAGAGATATTCACAGAACCGGCCAAGCATAGCACGCTAGAAGAACATCGTGCTTCGGAGATTCGCTTTTGAACGGACCTCTCTCCCTACGGGCAAACTTTACCTGGGCATTTTGGGGAAACGCGATCTATTCCGTCTCGCAATGGGCCATATTGGCAGCCCTAGCCAAACTAGGCACGCCAGAGATGGTAGGCATGTTCTCTCTAGCCACGGCCATCTGTACGCCTATCATCATGTTGACCAATATGCAGCTGCGCATTGTATTGGTCACAGATGCCGAGAGCCAATTCTGCTTCGGCCACTACTTAAGCTTGAGATTAACTACCACCCTCGTGGCCTTGGCAACTACGTCTGTTATATCCCTGAGCACGGGCTATGACCGGCAGATGGCATTCGTTATCCTAATCATGGGCCTCGCCAAGTCATTCGATGCTATAAGCGACATCTTTCACGGACTGCTGCAAAAACATGAACGCATGGATTACATCGCGATCTCGAAAACAATCAAAGGGATTCTCTCGCTCCTGGCCTTGAGTATGCTCATTTGGATCACAAAGAACATTATTTGGGGACTGCTCGGCTTGACATTGATCTGGTTGGTAATATTACTTGCGTATGATCTCCCCATCGCCTACAGTCTTTTACCATTTCGTGTCCGTGCAAACAAAGATATCTGGTGGCGGCTACTACATCTTGCATTCCCACTAGGCATAGTAATGATGCTACTCTCGCTTAAAACCAGCATTCCGCGGTACTTTATCGAGCACTACTTGGGTAGAGAGCAGTTGGGCTACTATTCAGCCATGGCTTATCTCGTGGTAGCTGGTAACATTCTAGTTAGAGCTCTTGGACAGTCTGCCATGCCGCGCCTGGCACGGCATTTCGCGTTCGGAGAAAGACAAGATTTCACCAAACTGCTACTACAGTTAATAGCAGTCGGCACCACGCTAGGCTTGCTAAGCGTTTTTGGAGTAATCCTTTTCGGTCCGCATATTTTAACAATCCTTTACCGCCCTGATTACGCCCAGTATGCTGATATACTGGCATGGATCATGCTTGCAGGAGCGATAGGATATTTGGCTTCTTTCCTCGGATATGGAATGTCAGCCATGCGCCAATTCCGTATCCAAGTTTTGCTATTCACTGCCGTAGTTATTACCACTGCAGCCACCTGTTATTTCTTGGTGAAGCCCCTGGGATTGCTAGGCGCAGCAATAGCAGTGATGGCCGGTGCAGGAGTAAACCTGCTTGGTGCTTTGATCATCGTAATCCATGCCTGGGCAAAGCAGTCGCCGGCATAGAAAGGACCATAAATGACCGATAAAACTCTACGCATCCTGCAAGTTGTTAGTGGTATGAACCGAGGAGGAGTTGAAACGTGGTTAATGACCGTTTTCCGCCATTTGGATCGAAAACGGTTTCACATGGACTTCCTCGTCCACACGAAACAAGAATGTGCCTATGATGCAGAGATCCGCCAAATGGGCAGCCGCGTGATTCCATGCCTCCACCCATCTAAGCCTTGGCAATATACCCTTCACTTCAGAAAGATTGTACAACAATACGGTCCTTATGACGTTATCCACAGTCATGTTTATTGGTTCTCAGGTTACATCATGTGTCTGTCTGCCCACATGGGAATACCCAAACGTCTAGTCCACGTATACCCCCAACAGGATGCTTCTAGAGGCAAGGCAATGCGAGACGTTTACCGCCATTTGATGGGATACTTGATCTCCCGATATGCAACCAGTATCTTGGCCTGCTCACAGTCTTCTCTCTCGGCCTTCGGTGAAAAGGTTGATCTCTCTCGATTGCCACACTCCGTCATCTATCCTATCGTGGATCTTTCTCCTTACATGCGCCCCATTGATCGTGCTACTGTGCGCGAGCAGTACGGTCTGCCCCAAGAATTGCCTTTAATACTTTACGTAGCCAGATTCTTCCCTCACAAGAATCACCGCGGTCTATTGACAATTGCTCAACAAGTAAACGATCGAGAGACAATAGCCCATTTTGTGCTGGCCGGAGCACATGGCCCTACAGTGTCCGAACTACAGTTTGCAAGTAAAACGCGCTCCGACATCTCGGTTCTTGTAGACGTGCCGGAGATCTCTGAATTAATGAAATCTTGTGATCTCTTTGTCTTCCCATCTTTAGATGAGGGCTTTGGCATTGTGGCTATTGAAGCGCAGGCTGCAGGGCTGCCAGTAATTGCCACAGATTTGGACAGTGTTCGTGAGGCACTAGCCCCCGCTTTGCAGCCACTGATGTTCCGACCACACGAATTGAGCAAGGCTGCATCTCACATTAAGATGCTTCTGCTGGATAGATCCCGAATGAAGCAATTAGGGCAAGAAGCCCGTGCGTGGGTTATTAGCAAATTTAGTGCGCAAGATTCGATTACCAAGCTGCTAAACTTTTACACGACCGATCCCCAGAATCTAATTATCGAGGAAAACTAGATGTACCACGAAGGCCTCCAAGTCTTTTTAGCATTCTTCCTGTTCATTGCTTTCGGCGTCTTGCTCAAAGGCATATCCAGTATCCTTCGACACGGCCTCCATTGTGGCAACGCCTTCACTCTTATGTGGGTCTTTGCCTATGCTGGACCAACAGCAGTTTACCTCGTATCTCCCGAAACGATAGCCGCAATAGAAGGCTATGCCTGGATGGATACGAAGCGATGGAACGTAGCTGCTCTACTTGCTTTGGGAGGATTGCTTTCCTTCGGACTAGGGTACATTTCGAAAAGAAACTTCCAGACGAATCACAACGCAGGCTCCTACCTTCGCAAACGCGCTACGCGCGCTCAGATAACATTGCTGATCGTAAGCTTGGCATTACAACTGTACCTTCTGTTCCTCATTTTTTCCCAAGAAATCACCATCAACTTTGCACACCGAGCGATACACTGGCGATACATAGGTCTCGCAATCCGTCTTGCTTTTTTCTCTCTTCCTGCTGCAGCAATATCCTTTAATCTGTTCTTAGACAAAAAATCCCTTATCCGCCTGCTACTGCTCCTGATCACATTGGCAATCGCTTCCCCAGCAGCGTTTTCCCTCGGAGCACGGATGTTTGTGGTCCTGCTCCCAATGGTACTAATCCTGATCTTTACAAACCGCAATCCTAAAACCAGGATCCTTTCTTTCTTTGCTTTGTTTGCAATGGCAGTGGCCCTGTCGGTGGGATTATATCTGTTTCTGCGCACAGACGTACCCGATCTGCGCTATGCGTTCTACAAAGTCATGCTAGGCGACATAGGACGAATGCATACCCTAGCATACACAAGCAAGCATATCGGCCTTATGCGTTCAGATCTTATCAATCCACCCATCTTGGCATCCTACTTTTACTGGTTGATTCTACCGATTCCTAGATCATTTTGGCCAGGTAAACCCTTTGCCGCCAACCTTCAATTCTCTTTCTGGTTCCGAGCAGAGCACACATCCTTCTATGTCCCTTATGCTCTTGCTGATATGCAGGGGCGAACAGAATTCGGCTTTATCGACGAAGCCCTGCTGAACCTCGGCCTTTCAGGTATGCTCATCATGATCATCTGGGGATACTTGGCCGCTTGGCTAAACCAATATATCAAAAACACACGGTACTTGCGGGTGGCAGTTCCTATTGGCTTCCTTCTCGGCACAATCTACACTTTCAACGGAATACTCCTCTATTTACTCCCCTTTCTCGTCATCGGTTTCTTCCTAGACAAGATAGCCCACCGCACCAGCAGGACCCCACATCCTCTACCGAGCAACAACTTGCAAAGAGCAATCAGATGAACCAATGACAAAATGCGTTTATCCACCCCTTGTCGTCCTCCATGTAGCTCCCGTAACTAATAAGAAAGCCTCCGGATTTTCTTCCTCCGTGCCGGGCATGGTAAACGCATTGCACAAGCTAGGAGTATCCACCGGCCTCCTTACCACTGCACGAGAATCCTATACGGCCAGGCAACCCTTCCCCATCATCCACATACGAGAACTACCCCTGCGCTCCGCCATTGCCTCTCTGCCCCCTCCACTGAACCGTCCGGACCTGATAGTCTTTCATAGCACATACGTTCCTATTCATGCCCTCCTTGCACACCAAGCTTCGCGGCTAGGAATACCTTACTTGATTGTCCCCAGAGGGGGTATGACCTATGGCGCACAACGTGTCAAACGATTGAAAAAGCAAATCGGCAATCTCCTGTTCTTTAAGAGATTTGTGAATGGAGCAATTGCCATTCATTGTCTCACCCCCAGGGAGGCTACCGAGGCTCAGAACTGGGGACGCCCTGTCTTCGTCGAAGGAAACGGCATCAACCTTCCTCCCCCAGATCAGCTAGCACAACCGGGAGCCGACAGGCGACTGCAGCTTGTCTTCATAGGACGTTTTGATATACATCACAAAGGGCTGGATTTGCTGATCAGAGCATGTGCATTAGCCAAGCAAGCATTGTACACTGCCCAAGCGCAAGTGCATTTATACGGCCCTGACATCAAGGGCAGCAAGACTGTGATGGCAGACATGATCAAAGACTTCGACTTGCAACCGATTGTCAAGATCCACGGACCGGTATACAATTCACAAAAGAAGCAAGTGCTCCGTCACACAGATCTATTCCTTCACACTTCACGGTTTGAGGGACATCCCATGGCCGTTTTAGAAGCACTGGCCTATGGCATACCATGTCTTCTAACAGTAGGCACTAATTTCTCAACAGAAGTAGCGAAAGCCGGAGCTGGGTGGGAAGCCGACATAAATGCCAAATCGATTGCAGCTGCCATGCGCCAAGCCTTACACGACCGTCCTTACCTCACCCAAATGGGAACAATGGCTCGCAAGCTAGCAGAAACCAAGTACTCCTGGGAACGGGTAGGACAACGGCTGCTCGAGCACTACTTGGAGATTCTTCAACCATGAAAGCTACCGTCCGAGAATGGTCGAACCTTTTTGATTGGGCACACTCACATATAAAAACGGGATACAAATACCATACCCGCTGCAAAGAGCGCTACATTAAGACAGCGATGCTGGTAGAAGACTATGTTGATCTATCGCCATCTAGCAGCGTGGCCGAAGTAGGAGTAGGTCTCTTGCTCCCCATGATATGCGAGAAATGGCAATGTACAGGAACAGCGTACGGCCTTTTATCAGATTCTTGGTATGCAGATCTGTCATTGCTAGGACTGTCTGCCGTCTACTGGGATGCAAATGAACAATTAGCGGACGATCTGCGCCGGGAGCAGCACGATCTGGTCCTCTGTTGTGAGGTCATAGAGCACCTCAATCGTTGGCCGCTGGATGTCCTCAGCGACCTCCACAGTTTACTTCGACCTGGGGGCGTACTGCTGCTGACTACGGTTAACTTCGTTCGTCTCTCCAATCGGATTCGGATGCTGTTTGGCAAATCACCACTTATTAACCCTTTTGAAAAAACACCAGACGGCTCCAACCACATCCGCGAGTACACCGTGGGTGAGCTGAAGCGCTACCTCACCAAGTCTGGATTCATCTGCGTAGTGTCGAAACTATGGTCAATTTATCCGCCCGGCGCGACAGCCACTGTAGCCCGCCTCTGCGGGTTACTCGCCCCATCCGTCCGTAGCCACATCGCCATCGTGGCCCGCAAAGGCTGATTCCACAATCAATGGGAAAAAGAATGACTTCTGTTTGGATACTCAATCACTACGCCATTTCCCCTGACATGCCCGGCGGCACACGACATTTTGACCTAGCTTGTGAGCTGACCAAGCTCGGTTATGACGTAACCATTTTCGCTTCGGCCTTCAACCACAAACGCCACCAAAAAGTACGTCTTCTACAGGGTGAGCCGTGGGCATTGGAAGAAGTTGAAGGGGTCAAATTCATCTGGCTTCCATCCTTTCCCTACCAAAGCAACAACTGGCGGCGCATGGTCAATATGCTGGACTACGCACAGCGAGCATACCGGCTGGGCCGTCAGCTGCCTGCTCTGGACCCCCGGATCGAACCACCGGACATAGTGATGGGGTGTTCTGTCCATCTGTTCGCCGTACTGGCTGCCTACTATTTGAGCCGTAGATTCCACGCCCACTTTATTATGGAGGTGCGCGATCTATGGCCCCAAACCTTCCTGGACATGGGCGTATGGCGCGAAGGGCAACCCCAAGTACTCTTTTTCCGCCGGTTGGAACAGTTCCTCTTTAAACGGGCAGAACGCATTGTGATCCTATCTCCTCTTACCCGCAACTATTTGGCCTCCTATTCAGACGAATGGGCTGCCAAGAGTGTCTATATCCCCAACGGGACCAGAGTCTCCAGATTTCGGCAGGTTAAAACGGCCAAGCCACTACAAAGAGGCTCGTTGCAAGCAATGTTCCTGGGATCTATCGGATATAAAAACGGAGTCGATCTGATAATCCGGGCTATGCAACTTGTCGATCAATCCGCACCCGGGCTGCTGAAATGCACGCTAGTTGGTGATGGTCCGGATAAACAACAGCTGCAACAAATGGTTCGCGACCTGAATCTGCACAACATACGGTTCCAGGACCCTATCCCCCGCTCACAAGTTCCAGAATACACGGCACAAGCCGACATCCTGATATTGGTCGAACGCCAAGTCTTGTATGGAAGCTCAAACAAACTGTTTGACTATATGGCTGCCGGCAAGCCCATTGTATCATCCGTTTTTGCCAAACATAACAACCTGGTAGAAAAAGTCCAATGTGGCCTGTCTGCATCGCCGGAAGATGCTGTGGACCTGGCGGAGAAGCTAATTGAAATAGCCCGGACACCCACGGGGGAACGGGAAAGAATGGGGCAACGAGGACGAACTTACGTAGAACAACACCATGATTATTCGGTGTTAGCCCAACGGCTACAACAGACCCTAGAAGAAGTGTCAGCAAATGCTCAGCCCGCTGTTCACAGCTCAGACGGTGATTCAGATAAAGGTCCATAGCCAAAACCGAGCGAAATGTATCAGACCTACGGAAAACGAGCTTTGGATTTGATATTGATAATGCCAGCAATGGTCATCCTATCACCACTGTTGGCCGTCCTGGCTCTCTTGATTCATCACCATTTTGGTTCCCCGATTCTCTTCCGTCAACAGCGTCCAGGTCTGCATGGCAAGCCCTTCACCCTGTACAAATTTCGCACCATGACCGACGACCGGGATGCCCAGGGCAACCTGCTCCCTGATGCCGAGCGACTGACACCTTTTGGTCGCTTCCTGCGCAGCACCAGCCTGGATGAACTCCCCGAACTGTGGAACGTGCTCAAGGGCGAAATGAGCCTGGTGGGACCTCGCCCCTTGCTGATGCAATACCTGAATCGCTACACCCCACAGCAGATGCGCCGCCATGAAGTCAGGCCGGGCATGACCGGCTGGGCGCAGATCAATGGGCGCAATGCTCTCTCTTGGGAAGAAAAGTTCAAGATGGATGTATGGTACGTGGACAATGTCTCCTTATGGCTGGATCTAAAAATTTTGGCTCTCACTGTTTGGAAGATACTGAAACGCGAAGGGATCAGCCAGCCAGGGCAAGCCACCATGACAGAATTCATGGGGCAGTCACAACCCCCTTCGTAGAAGTGTGAGGTCGCATGAAACCAGTACAGAAAATCGCCGTGTATGGAGCGGGAGGATTCGCCCGCGAGGTTGCTTGGTTAATCTCTGACATCCACAAAGGCCAAAGCCCTCAGGTTACATGCTTTATTGACGACAACCCTCAGAACGTGGGGAGAGTCATCAACGGTATTCCGGTTCTGAGCTTGGAACAAGCTCTAGAACGATTTCCTGACATCGCAGTAGCGGTATCTATAGGCTCTCCTCACATCAGAGAACGAGTAGCGCGAAAAGTCGCTCAAGCAAGCCTACCTTTCGTCACCCTTGTACACCCTCGTGTCGAAATGTCCGAGTTCGTCCAGATTGGCGATGGTTCCATCATCACTGCGGGCAATATATTGACTGTGAACATTACCATTGGGCAGCAAGTGCATATCAACCTCGACTGCACGATTGGTCACGACGTAATAATTGAAGATTTTGCGACTTTGGCTCCAGGAGTGCATGTCTCGGGTTGGGTTCATATTGGAAAGAGGGTGTATATCGGCACCGGTGCGGCAATCATCAATGGAACCAGTGAGAAACCCTTGAAAATTGGTTCCGATTCAGTGATCGGCGCAGGTGCAGTAGTCACCAAAGATATCCCACCTGGCGTGACGGCTGTTGGCGTTCCTGCTCGACCGTTAGGGAGGCACTAATTTGGCACAAATTGATCCACCGTTGGTTCCCATGTCCTCTCCCAGCCTGACCGATGCCGAAATCCGGGCCGTGGTCAGCGTCTTGGGCACGGGCAGATTGAGCATTGGCCCCCGGCTGGAAGCTTTTGAGCAAGCCGTAGCCGACTACGTAGGCACCGCCCACGCCATCGGCGTCAACTCGGGCACCAGCGGCTTGCACCTGTGCATCATTGCTGCCGGCATCCGGGAAGGCGATCTGGTCATCACTACGCCGTTCTCTTTCATCGCCTCGGCCAACTGCATTCTTTACGAACGGGCAATTCCCGTATTCGTGGACGTAGACCCGTCCACCGGCAACATTGACCCCGACCTGGTCGCAGAAGCGATCCACGACTTGTGTACAAGCAACGCCCATGCCCGACGATGGCTCCCTCCTTCAATCCAAAACCGGCAATCGAAGATCGGAAATCTCAAGGCGATCCTTCCCGTTCACGCTTTCGGCCAGCCGGCCGATATGGATCCTATCCTCAACACCGCCCAGGAACACAACCTGGTTGTCATTGAGGACGCCTGCGAGGCCATTGGCGCGGAATACAAAGGCCGCAAAGCAGGCACGTTGGGTGACGCTGCCGTCTTTGCCTTCTACCCCAACAAGCAAATGACCACCGGCGAAGGGGGGATGATCGTCACCGACCGGCAAGAGTGGGCTGACCTCTACCGCTCCTTGCGCAACCAGGGGCGGGACGTGTTCGACGCCTGGCTCAACCATACCCGTTTAGGTTACAACTATCGTTTGGACGAGATGAGTGCAGCCCTGGGCCAAGTGCAAATGGAACGGATTGAGGAGTTACTGACCAAACGGGAACAGGTTGCCCAATGGTACAATGAACGTTTGGCCGAGATAGATTTGGTAGAGCGTCCTCGCATCGTTCCCACAACAACCCGCATGTCCTGGTTCGTCTACGTAGTACGTATCCGTCCTCCCGCCGACCGAGATCAGGTTATGCATCGGCTGCAAAGAGTCGGTATCCCCAGCCGGCCTTACTTCACGCCCATCCACTTGCAACCCTTTTACCAAAAGGAGTTCGGCTACCGACGCGGTTACTTTCCCGTTACCGAGTCCCTAGGGGATACCTCGCTGGCCCTGCCGTTCTCCTCCGTAATGACCGAAGAGCAGGTCAACACCGTCTGCGAGCACCTGCGCACCGTTGTACCACTCAGTGTGAGGAAATGACGTGCCGGCACTACGCAATCGCCACTTTTTCCTGGTCGATCTGATCGCACTCCCCTTGGCAATTCTGCTTGCCTTCGTCCTACGGCTGGACGCCGTAGGGTTGCAAGACTATCTTCCCGCGATCCTGGCCACCATCGTCGTCGGCGTGCCCATTTATCTTCTGATCTTCCGCCGGATGGGACTATATAGCCGTTATTGGCGTTATGCCAGCGTAGACGAACTGTTGCAGATCGCCCTGGCCGTAGGACTGGGCACACTGCTGGTTGCCATCCTCCTACTGGGCGTGGCGTTGCCTTCGGGCTTGATCAACTGCCCTCGTTCCATCCCCTTCATCAGCGGCCCCCTCATCCTGCTCGGCGTCGGCGGCTCCCGCTTCACCGTTCGCCTGCTAGAACAGTACCGCCGCGAACGACAGCGGCAGCAACCGGGCAAACGGATTCTGATAGTCGGCGCCGGCGATGCAGGCTCAATGATCGTCAAAGAAATGCGCGCCAATCCCCAACTGGGCATGATTCCCTGGGGCTTTGTCGACGATGACCGAAAAAAGCATGGGATACGCATCCACGGTATACCGGTCCTCGGCGGGCGAGACCATATCCCGGAAATGGTCAAGAAATACAAGATAGACGAAGTGGTGATCGCCATGCCCACCGCACCGGGAACGGTTATCCGCGACGTCTTGGAGACCTGTCAGAAAGCAGGCATCCCGGCCCGAACCGTTCCCGGCATGTACGACATCCTCTCCGGGCAAGTCAGCATCCGCCAGATTCGGGATATAGACATTGAGGATCTGCTACGACGTGAGCCGGTACATACCGACATTACAGCCGTTGAACAGATGCTCCGTGACTGTCGGGTCCTGATCACCGGTGCCGGGGGTTCTATCGGCAGTGAACTGTGTCGCCAGATCGCCCGTTGCGCTCCCCGGTCGCTGATCCTTGTCGGCCATGGGGAAAACAGCATCTTCACCATTGCCAACGAACTCCAGCGCCTCTGGCCGGAGCTGGTCTTTTACAAAATCATTGCCGATGTACGCGACCTATCCCGAATGCACCAAGTGTTTGAGACCTATCGGCCTCAGATTGTCTTTCACGCAGCAGCCCACAAACACGTGCCCTTGATGGAAGAAAACGTCGCCGAGGCCATTACCAACAACGTGCAAGGTACGGCTAATCTATTGCGCCTGGCCGAATCGTTCCGAGTTGAACGATTCGTGCTCATCTCCACCGACAAGGCAGTGAACCCTACCAGCGTCATGGGCGCGTCCAAGCGAGTAGCCGAACTGCTGGTCCAGGAAGCCGCCCGGCGCAGTAACAGAACCTACGTCGCCGTCCGCTTTGGCAACGTCTTGGGTAGCCGAGGTAGCGTTGTCCCCCTCTTCCGAGAGCAGATCGCCCACGGCGGCCCCTTGACCGTCACCCACCCCGAAGTCCGCCGCTACTTTATGACCATCCCCGAAGCAGTACAACTTGTTCTGCAAGCAGCAGCACTAGGACAGGGGGGAGAGGTATTTTTGCTGGATATGGGTGAGCCGATCCGCATTGTAGACTTGGCCCGCGATCTGATAGAGCTTTCGGGTCTACAGGAAGGACGGGACATTGACATTGTATTTACCGGCCTGCGACCTGGCGAGAAACTGTTCGAGGAACTGTTCGTGGAAGGAGAGGAATACGTCCCAACTCACCACGAAAAAATCTTCATCTCACGTAACGGTTCACAAGACTCCCACTATCCCGTAGACCTGGACAAAGCCGTTGCCGAACTAATCGAACTGGCCCATCAAGGACAGGATACTCTGATCCGGGAAGCTCTACGGCAGATCGTACCGGAGTACACCCCTGCCGTGGGAAGCAGCCCGACAGAACAAGCCCAGGAAGAGTGCTGAGCATCGGCCCCCAACAGGATCGCAGCCTCGATCCACAACAAACCCTCCTCCGCCTTCTCACCGGCAGCCCCCCGGAGCCGGGCACGGACTGGGAAGCGGTCATCAACTTGGCGCAGCGACACAATGTGTCGCCTTTTTTATACCACATTTTGCGCCCCCACCGGGACCGCATCCCCGTCGTAGCGCACCAAACTTTACAAACCCTATACTACTATGCCGTGGCCCGCTCTCTCTACCGCGAACGGCAACTGCGCGAAGCCCTTGACGTCCTGGAGGCCGTCGGCGTACCGGTCGTACTCCTCAAAGGGGCTGCCGTCGCCTACACCGTCTACCCCGATCCTGCCCTGCGGACCATGGGTGACCTGGACCTGTGGATCCCCCGCGAGCAGCTGGAACAGGCCCGATCCGCATTACAGCGCCTGGGGTACACCCTCCACTCCAAACGGAATCGTCCCCTGGCCCTGCACGACGCTTACTTGGGTGAAACCCAATTGCTGAGCAACGATCCCACACGGGGGCTGATAGAACTGCACTGGAACGTCTTTCCCGGCGAATGGTTGCGCCATGCCGCATGCATTGACGAAGCCACCCTCCGGGAACGGAGCGTCCCCCTGGAAGGAATGGCCGCCCGACGACTGGCGTCGGAGGACATGGTCTTGAACACCTGCCTGCACTTGGTCATCAACCACCAGCTCGGAGTCGGGAGCATCCGCTCCATGCTGGACCTGTACCTGATACAATCCCGCCTCGCGCCGAACTGGGAAGAGATTGCGCGTCGGGCGCAGGAATGGCACGTGACAACGGCGGTGTGGCTGGTGCTGACGTTGTGGACCGATCTGTTCGGCCCACAGGACAATCTACCCCTGTCCGTTTTGCAACCCCCACCGTTGCGCCGGAAGATCCTCCGGCGTATGGCCCCCCCCGCGATGCTGTGGGCCGGCCGTACCTTCCGCCGGGGATGGCAACGACGTGCCTTTTTACTCTGCCTGGTGGATCGCCCCCTGGACGCCATCCACCTAATGACCTACGCCTTTTTCCCGGAACGACGATGGCTGATCCTCCTTTACGGCCTGGAAAACGCCCCCCCCTGGCGCATCCGCTTGCAGCAGGCATGGCATCCCGTCCGCGTGCTATTGCGCCAAGATATATGACCCGCTCCACCCCAACCCCCGGACCGAGTTGTCCGGTCCGGCACTGTATGCTATAATCTCCCGCGCGTAAGGAAGAGAAATGGACCAGTGGGATATAGATCTCCGCCAATATTGGAATATCATTCGCAGGAGATGGTGGATTATCGTTTTGGGAGCAGTCCTGGCCGGGACGGCGGCCTATCTGATCAGCCGCAACATGACCCCCGTATACCAAACCGGCACAACCCTCTTGGTCACGCCCGGTTCGACCCAAGCACTGGACAACTATTCCTCCGTCGTTGCCAGTCAGCGATTGGCCCAAACCTACGCCCGTCTCATTCAAAGCCGGCCGATCATAGAGCAGACTTATCAAAAACTAGGGCTTTGGTCAGAATCCTCGGAGCGAACGGGGGGCTTTTCCGTCTCCTCCCAACCGATACGAGATACCCAGTTGATCCAAGTCCAGGTCACGGGAACCGATCCGGACCTAATCACCGAGGCTGCGAACACCCTGGCCCAAGTCTTTATTGATTGGCAGAACAACATCCAAGCAGCCCGTTTCGCCGAAGCCAAGAACAACCTCCTGGCCGAACTGGAAGACATACAAGCCAACATTGACGAGCTAGAAGACGCGCTGGCCGCCTTACAAGCCCAGGGTGAAGAAGCGGACCCCGCCGAGATAGCCCGTTTGCAAGACCGTCTGGCCCAATACCGCAACGACCGGGCCTCCTTGCAACGGAGTCTATCGAACATCACATTGGCCGAAGCCACCTCCGGGGCGACGATCACAATCGTTTCCCCCGCGACAAGGCCCTATTATCCCATCGCGCCCAGAGTCATGCGTAACACCATGCTGGCAGCCCTGGTCGGGGCCATGCTGGCCACAGGCTTGATCTTTTTCTTTGAATACCTGGACGACACGGTCAAGACTCCCGATGACCTCAAACCCATCGGCCTGACGGCCGTTGCCACCGTGCAGAAGGTGCGTATGCGGGGCAAAGGAAACCCCGGTCTCTTGGCCCTGGATGCCCCCAACTCCCTAATAGCCGAATCCTTCCGTACCCTGCGCACCAACCTGCAATTCTCCTCCCTGGATAATCCCTTGCGGAGCATAATTGTCACCAGCGCCCTGGCCGCCGAAGGCAAGACCACCACGGCGGCCAATCTGGCCGTTGTCTGGGCACAAGCAGGCAAGCGAGTCATCCTGATAGACGCCGACCTGCGACGCCCTTCCATCCACAAGCAATTCGGCCTGCCCAACCGCAAGGGATTGACCACCCTGCTGGTTGCAGAATCGGGACCGCTAAATAACCACCTACAGCAGAGCGGAATAGACAACCTGCAGCTATTGACTTCCGGCCCCATCCCGCCCAACCCCCAGGAACTGCTCGGCTCGCAGCGTATGGCAGACCTCCTCCGCGTTCTGGAGCGGCGGGCCGACATCGTCATCGTAGACACGCCGCCGGTGCTGGCCGTCGCCGATGCCAACGTCCTGGCCCCCCGCTCAAGCGGCGTGCTGCTGGTAGTGGATAGCGGTCGTACCAGACGGGCAGCCATCCAACAGGCGGTGGAAAGCTTGCGCAATGTCAACGCCCGGCCCCTGGGCGTAGTGCTCAACCGGGTAGACATCCGCCACGGGCGCGGGTACTATTATTATTACGATTACTACTCTCACTATCACGATGAACTAAAAAGTCGGCGGAAGAAACCGCTTGATCGCTCATCCCGTCGGGGCAGACGGCCCCGACAGAAACAGAAAGATACTTCTAAGAGTTGAAATCTGGCAAGATTTGGAGGATCCCGTGTTTCGCACAATACAGGTTCTGAGCGTCTGGGTATTCCTTTCTCTGTTACTGGTAGCAGTTGCCGCAGCCTCCGGCGTACCGTTCCCCGCCACACCTCCGACCGACCGGCAAAGGTTCGGCTTTGTGGCAAACCATGCGCCTGACTGGGCCGAAAGATACGACCTTGCCCAGCTCCGCGCCGGTTGGTTTGTGGCAAATAGCTCATCCTGCCTGCCGGCGCCGGAAGGCATGGACCGGGCCTTTTTGATCTTTCTCAAAGGCCTGCGCACAGAAACAGGCTGGGATCTAAGCAGCCTACCCGCCCTGATAGATGCTCACCCCCACACCCTGTGGCTGGTGGGCAATGAACCGGACTGCATCCACCAAGACAATTTCTTACCCGAAGAATATGCCGCCATCTACCACGACATTTACACCCTGATCAAGAGCCGAGACCCGACTGCCCGGGTCTCTCCCGGCGGCATCGTGCAGCCTACCCCCCTGCGCCTGGAATGGCTGGACCGCGTGCTGGCTGCCTACCAGAGTCAATACGGAACCCTAATGCCGGTGGATGTGTGGAACATCCACAACGCGATCCTCAACGAACAGCAGGGTGAGTGGGGCGCAGACATCCCCCCCGGCATTGATGCAACGGAAGGCGTCATCCGAGACGTACAAGACAACGATCGCTTGGATCTCTTCCAACAACAGATTTGGGACTTTCGGCAGTGGATGTACGACAACGGCTACGGCGGCTACCCCCTGATCATTACCGAATACGGCATTCTATTGCCCGCCGAGATAGGCTATAACACAGAGCGAGTCAACGCCTACATGGACGCAACCTTTACCTGGATGCAAACCGTAACGGATACCACGCTGGGCGATCCGTCAGACGGTTACCGGCTGGTGCAACGTTGGGCCTGGTACAGCCTGGATGAACCGCCTTATGATCCCGTCCTCAACCGCGGATTCAACGGCAACCTGTTTGATCCCGAAACTGCCACACTGACACCTTACGGCCAGAACTTTGCGAAACATACCGCTTCTTTCCCCGATTTAGATTATGTCAATATTCACCTCGCCGCGGTGTGGTCCCCGCCGACTCAAAGTATAACGCGGACGGTATACGCCCGGATCCAAAACCGAGGTACGTTGGATTCCGGAACCTTCACCGTGACTCTGACATACAACGGACCGCAAAGTGGCGTCCTGCACCAACAGGTCAATATCTCCGCCCGGTCGGAGGTCCTACTTCCCTTCACCCTCACCAACCTCCAGGAAGGCGGCTACACCGTGAGTGTAGAAACCGATGCCGACAACACCATCACCGAAGCAACCGAATGCGACAACAACGCATCTACCTTTTTGGCAGTGCCGCCGCATGTCGTCTTTTTGCCGTTGATCTCGCGCTAGCATACCCGCACCGCCGAGGCAAAAGCGCGGCAGCATCTCTCCTCGGCGGTCGCCAATGCCACAAAGCCCCAGGCTGACGGAGGTCTTGATCTCCAATGGGAACACTCAAGTTCGAGCAACCGGGCGCCATCCACCGGTGGGCCTTGATCCTCATCCTGCTGGCCTATCTCGCTTTGGCTTCTGCCTATAGCCTGGCCACGCCCCCCTGGGAAGCTCCCGATGAACCTTCCCACTTTCGCTATATCGAGCATCTGGCCCTGTACCGCTCCTTGCCTCCACCCGCCCCTCCCCAACGCGGCCATTTCTGGCAGCACGGATACGCCACTTCCCTGTACGAATGGTATCAATTGCCCCTCTACTACATCATACCGGCTCCTGCCCTCGCTGCTTTGAATCGGATACACCCCGGCAGCCTGCCTCAGACATTCCCGCCCATCGTCCCCGGCTTCCCACAAGACACCACCTCTCTCTTCCGGCACAAAACGCCTCTGGAAACCGAACCGGCTCTGCGCTTGGCCCGTTCCTTCTCCATTGTTCTGGGCCTGCTCTCTCTTCTTGCAACCTACCGCCTGGCCCTGCAAACCACACAAGGGGATCCCTGGATCGCCCTGACCGCCGTCGGGTTGATGGCCTTTATCCCCCAATTTACCTTCTTGAGCGGCTACGTCACCAACGACAACCTGGTGATCCTCATCTCGGCCCTTTGTCTGCTCTCTTTCACCATCCTGCTCAATCCGACCCGCGCCTCCCAAACGTTTCAAGTCGCAGCGGCAGGGGTGGTCACTGCACTGGCTCTGTTGACCAAACTCTCCTTGTGGTTCCTGTTGCCGGTGGGGTTGCTATGTCTCTTGTGGCGTTGGCGGCTGCACCGCTCGGTCAAACGCTGGCTGCTGGAAAGCGGGATTTTCACGATGATCGCCCTCGCTCCTTTGGGGATGGGCGTCGCCTTTCTCCCGTCCATACGCCAGCAACTGGCCCATGCCCAGGCCACCATGACGCCCCGGCAGGATTATATGAATTGGTCCTATATCCTCGGTTTATGGCCGCAGACCAACCGCTCCTTCTGGGGCACATTCGGCTGGATGAACATACTCACCCCCCTGTGGATCTCCCGGTCGCTAAACCTGGTCGCCCTGATCGGCCTGGCCGGCTCCCTACTTTCTTTAGGCAGCAGACAAGCCAAAGCGACAAAGGCCACACTCGTCCTCTTCCTGATCGTTTGTGCACTCGTCGCCATTGGCTTTCTCCGCTTCAACCTGGCCGTCCGCCAGCCCCAGGGCCGTTTGCTTTTCCCCGCCCTCCCGGCCTTTATCGTCCTCGTCGCCGTAGGCTGGGGCCGCCTGACAGGCAAATACCGCGCCGTCCTGGGGCCGGCGTTGATCGTTTTCACGCTCGGCGTCAACCTCGTCAGCCTCTTTGGAACTCTGATACCGGCCTACTGACGCTTGGGGAAAATCATGACCGGACGACAAAAGAACCCGGCTCGAATCTCCGTGTTGCGCTGCCTGACCGACTGGCAAATCGTACCCGTCGCCTTTATCGCCGCAGCCCTGGTCCTTTTGCCCAATCGCCTACCCCTTTACGCGCAAGGTGCTCTCCTGCTGGGCATCCCCTTGCTGTGGCTGGCCCACCGCCTGGTCCGAGGCCGCTTCTGGACGCCCCATCCTCTAGACCTGCCTTTGCTCATCTTGGTCGCCACCTTGCCGGTCGGTCTGTGGGCCTCTCCCCTGCCCCAGGAGAGCCTCCCCCTCGCCCTCCAAAGGATCGCCGCCATCGCCCTCTTGTATGCCACCGTCAACACCCTGAACACAGGCGGCAAACTCCGCTTGGCCACCGCCACCCTTCTCATCGGCACCGCCCTGCTATCCTTCCTCATCTTGATAGGGATGCGACAGATCTCCAAATTCCCCGTATTGCCGCAAAGCATCCTGGATCGCATCCCCCACCGCGTCCTTTCCTTCTGGAACCCGGAGAGCAAAGGATTCCACACCAACATCATGGCCGGATTGCTGGCCCTGTTCATCCCCATCACGGTCGCCTACGCCTTCTTTGCCATTCGGCGTCCCCTGCGCCGGTGGAAGGCGGTCGGCATAGCCCTACTCTGGGGGCTGGTCGCCGCCGAATCCCTGGTCCTGCTCTACACCCAGTCGCGGGGAGGCATCATCGGCTTGGCAGCGGCGATGCTGGTCGTCGCCATCGCCCGCGACCGCCGTTGGCTCTGGATTCTGCCCCTTGTTGCCGCCACCGTAGGGGGCGCAATAGCCTTCTACGGCATACAACCGTTCTTGGACCTTCTGCCCGCCGATGCCGGTTCCGGCGCAATGACCTCCGGTGCAGGGCGGCTGGAACTGGCCTCCCGTGGCCTGTACATGATCCAGGATTTTGCCTTCACCGGCATCGGCCTCGGCACATTTCCGTCCGTCCTCTCCCTCCTCTATCCCCTGTTTCTGATCTCCCCGGAAGCCCACATACCCCACGCCCACAACATCTACCTACAGGCAGGAATTGAGCACGGCATCCCCGGCCTGATCGCCTTCCTGGCAATGCTCATCCTGCTGGCGACGATGGGCGTCCAGGCGGTCCGTTGGAGCCGGGAGCAATGGTGGGAACCGTTGGCCGTCGGCTTGTTGGCCGGGCTTGTCGCCTTTTTGGTCCACGGCCTTGTTGATGTCATCACCTCTTCACCCCGCGTGCAACTGCTGGTCTGGAGCCACTGGGGAATGCTGACGGCGGTCTGGCTGCACGCGCGGGCACAACGGACGACAGACGGTGCGTAAACAATGGCTCCGCTTCTTTCTGGGCCTCCTTCTGGGCATGGCCGCCCTATGGCTGGCGACCCGACAGGCCAACTGGACCGCCGCCTTCCAAGCCCTGCGCCAAGCCCACATCGGCTGGCTCCTCCTGGCCCTGCTCGCCCAGAGCGGCTCCTACCTCCTCGGCGCGGGCCGCTGGCGGCTCCTTTTCCCCGCACCGGAGCAGGTTTCGCACCGCACCCTGACCGCCGCCCTCATGGTCGCCCACCTGGTCAACACCCTCTTGCCTTTCCAACTCGGCCCCCTGGCCCGCGCCTACATGGTCGGTCGGCAGGAAGGTCAAAGCCGGGCAATGACCTTGACCACCGTGGGAGTAGAAAAACTGTTGGAGGCCCTGGCCCTGGTGGTGGGATTGGCCCTGCTGTTCTTTTGGCTGCCCCTGCCCTCCTGGGCGCGGCAGGCCGGGCTGGGGGCGGCCCTCCTCGCCGGGGGAGGATTGCTCGCCATTGGCCTGCTGAGCCGGGGCCGCCGTCGGCTGGAAGACCGGCTGGCCGGCCTGGGCCGGACGGTCGGCGACATCGGCCTATCCATGCTCAAAGGAGCATCCGGCTGGCTGCAACCCTCCCGCTTTGGACCGCTGGCCCTCTGGACCGCCGCCCTGTGGCTCGACGGCATTGCCGTCAACCTCCTCGTCCTGAAGGCAATGGACCTTCCGACCCGGCCTCTGATCGGCGCGACCCTCTTTGTCCTGCTGATGCTGGGGATACGGCTGCCCGCCGGACCGGCCAACTTGGGCATCTTTGAGAGCCTGTGCATCGTCGGGTTGGGCTGGTTCGGCGTGGAACCGACCGTCGCCTTGAGCTACGGCCTGGCACTCCACACCGTCGTCCTGTTGCCCGGCCTGGTGGGAGGAAGCCTGGTCCTGAGCCGCGACGCCGCCCTGCGGACCGGTCTCCGGCAGGCGGGCAAGCGCGCCTCAAACCCCGATGCTGCAACGGATGGTTAAAATCGCCCCAATGCGCTACACAATCTTGTGGCTGGCAGTAATGGATTGGGACGGCCCCTGGCAAGGGCAGCAAGCCCTTGCTTCGCGGCTGGCGGCAGCCGGTCACAGCGTCACCTTTGTTGAGACGCCGGGAATACGCTCCGCCACCGGGCGCGATTGGCCGCGCCTGGTCCGGCGGCTGCGCAAGCGGCTGCGCGGTGGCCTGTGGGGATTTTACCCCCTGGCCGAAAACCTCTGGCTCCACCCCCCCGTACTCTTGCCCTTCCCCGGTCGCCCCTGGGCCGATGCCCTGAACCGCCGGTTGCTTCTGGCCTCCCTGCGCCGCACACCGGCCCCCGGCCCCGACGCCCCCCTGTTGCTCTGGACCTATCTGCCCACCCCCCTGGTCGTCCGCCTGGTCCAGGACCTGCGCCCCGCCCGCCTGGTCTATTACTGCATTGACGACGTTGCACGGAACCCCAAAGGCGCAGCACCGGGCATCCCCGCCGCCGAAGACCGACTGCTCCGCCAAGCCGACCAGGTGTTCGTCACCTCCCGCCGCCTATACGCCGAGCGCCAACCCAAGAACCCCAACATCACCTACCTGCCGGAGGCCGCCGACATCGGCCCGTTCATCACCCCTACGGCGGAAGCACCCGACCTGGCCCCTTTCCCCAGACCGCGCATCGGCTTTTTCGGCACGTTGGACGCCCGCCTGGACCTGGACCTGATCGCCCGGATCGCCCAAGCATACCCCCAAGCCGCCGTCATCCTGATCGGCCCCATCCGCACCGACCTCGGCCCACTGCGCCGCCTGCCCAACATCCATTTGCTGGGCGCACGCCCCCACGAGGACCTGCCCGCCTACGTGCAACACATGGACGTGCTCATCATCCCCTACCGCCTCACCCCTTACACCCAAAACGTGCACCCGGTCAAAACCTATGAAGCCCTGGCGACGGGCCGCCCCCTCGTGACGACGGCCCTGCCCGAATTGCAACAATATGCCGGGGTCATCACCGTCGCCGAAGATGCCGACGCCTTTTTGGAGGGCATTGCAGCCGGTTTGGCCGAAGCAGACCCGGCCCTGGTCCGGGCCAGACAAAACCTGGCCCGGCAGAACACCTGGGACGCCCGCTACCGGGTGATCCTGGAGAAACTACCCGACCTGGCATGACTTCAGCCCCCCTTCCCCTCCGCGTCCTCCAAGTGGTGGAAGCAACTACCGGCGGCGTGGGCCGCCATGTGACCGACCTGACAACACACCTGCAGCGGCACGGTGTAGAGGTCACGGTCGCCTGCCCCCTTGTGCGGGACCGCGCCCGGCGCGACACCGCTTTCGTGGAGCGGCTGCAGGCGGCGGGCGTCCCCGTCGCCATCATGCCCTTCCGCAGCGGCATCCGCCCCCTGGCCGACCTACAAGGCTTCCTCCGGCTGGTCGCCCTGCTCCGAAAAGAGGAGTTCCACATCGTCCACTGCCACAGTTCCAAAGCGGGCGTGCTGGGCCGCCTGGCCGCCCGACGCTGCGGCATCCCGGCCACCGTCTACACCCCCCATGCCTTTGCCTTCCTGGGCGCAACGCACCGCTGGGAACGCCGGTTTTACCTGACCGTTGAGCGGCAACTGGGCCACCGCCTGACCGACGCCCTCATCTGCGTCGGCGAGAGCGAGCGGGAGCTAACCACCCGCCACGCCATCGCCCCGCCGGAGCGGCTGGTCGTGGTGGAAAACGCCGTAGAAGCCCAACGGTTCGCGCCGACCCTGCCCCCGGCCCAGGCCAAAACCGCCCTGGGCCTAGACCCAACGCGGCTGACCGTGGGCTATGTGGGGCGTCTGGTCCCCCAGAAAGGCATTGACCTCCTCCTGCAAGCAGCCCAAAAGGTCCTGCTCCAACGGGATGACACCCAATTCGTTTTGGTCGGCGAGGGCGAATTGGAGGAGATGGCCCGCCGCCGGATCGCACGGGAAGGCTGGCACGACCGGGTGATCCTGACCGGCTACCGGACCGACGTTCCCCGCGTGCTGGCCGCCTTTGACCTCTTTGTCCTCCCTTCCCGCTACGAGGGCCTGCCCTACACCCTCCTGGAAGCGATGGCCGCCGGGCGGGCCATCATCGCCGCCGACATTGCGGGCAACCGCGACCTGATCCAGCCGGGGCAAACCGGCCTCCTGATCCCCCCCGACGACGCCCCTGCCCTGGCCGGAGCCATCCTCGGCCTGCTGGCCGACCCCGCCAGGCGGAAGCGGTTGGGGAAGGCTGCCCTGACCGCCGCCCGCGCCCGCCCCACGCCGGAGGAAATGGCCCGCCAGGTGCTCGGCCTCTACCGCCGCCTCTTGGCCGCCCGGCAGGAAAGCGACCCAGGAGCACCATGAGACGAACCTCCGCGAGACGCCCACTGCCTGCCGCCATCGCCTGGCTGCTGATAGGAGCCGGTCTGTTGCTCCTGGGGAGCGGTGTGCTGCGCCTGACCGGGATCACCCACCCTGTCGGCCCCACCCCCACCCGGCAGGAACGCCTCGTCCCCACCGTCGCCGCCTCGCCGACCGCCCCGGCCACACCCTTCCCTCCCCCGCCGTCGCCCACGGCAACGCCTCCTCCCCCCACCGCGACGCCCGGCGTATTCCCCCCGCCCACGGCAACCTCCATCCCACCGACAGACCCGCCCCGACCCGGCCTCTTTGCGCCGCGCCAACGCCTGGGAGTGGCCGTGCCCCTTTTTGACATCGCCCGCTACGACATGGAAACCCTGGGCGCAGGCTGGTACCTGGGGTGTCCGGACGAGGGAAACCCCTGGCAATCCATCGGCATAGAGTGCGCCCATTTTGTCGGCATCTCCGAGGGAGCGATAAACCCCGATCCCCGCCACATACAGGCCACCGCCCGCCGGATGCCGGGCGCGCTCTGGCTGATAGGCAACGAACCGGACGTTATCTGGCAGAGCAACTCCACACCCCGGGAATACGCCCAAGCCTATCACCGCGCCTACACCTTGCTCAAGGAAGCCGATCCCACCGCCCAGGTCGCCATCGGCGGCATCTCCCAGGTGACACCCCTGCGCCTGCGCTACCTGGACGCCGTGCTGGATGCCTACCGGCAGACCTACGGCCGGCCGATGCCGGTGGACGTGTGGAACATCCACCTGGCCATCCTCCGCGAGGAGCGGGGTTCATGGGGGGTGGACATCCCGCCCGGCCTGCCCGATGAGACCGGCATCCTGTACGAGATTGAGGACAACGCCGACCTGGGAATCCTGAAGGAGCAGGTGTGGACCTTCCGCCGCTGGATGAAGGAGCGGGGCTTGGGGGGCAAGCCCCTCATCGTCACCGAATTCGGCGTGCTGATGCCCCCCGAATACGGCTTTCCCTTTGAAACGGTCCGCGACTTTATGTTGGGGGCCTTTGATTTTTTGCTGACCGCTGCCGACGGCGATCTGGGCTACGCGCCCGACGGCGACCGCCTGGTGCAGCGGTTTGCCTGGTTCAGCGTTGCCGACCGGACCTACACCACCGGCAACCTCTTTGACCCCGAAACCACCCGGATCACCCCCCTGGGGCGGGCCTTTGCCGCCTATGCCGCCGCGTTGACGCCCTGATCCCCCATCCGCCGCGGGCCTGCTCCTGCCTCCAGGGCACATCTGCGGATGACCCTTTGTCTCCTATCCACCGGCTAGACGAAAAATGCAAATTGTGGTAGAATAGCGGCGATGAACAAAAAAGTGCGTGTATGGGCCAACACCGGAACAATCATCGCCGCCTTCTGGCTGATGACCTTCCTGGTCCCGGAGGCCAGGGAAATGATGCTGGATACGCTCTTTTCCTTCCTCCTGGGCCTTTTCGTGACGGCCCTCCTGTGGTGGAAATCCGCCCAGGAAGGGCCGCTCGCCCTCTTCTGGCGACTGCTGGCCTCCGGCTGGACCATCGCCCTGGTGGCCAACGTAGCTTGGGGGGTTTATGAACTGGCAACCGGGCGGACGCTGCCCTATATCTCCCTGCTGGATGTTCTGTACCTGGCCCGCTACGCCCTGCTGTTCGTCGCCTTTATCCGGGTGTTGGGGATTCCCGGCGGGCGGCAATGGCTGAACCTGATCACCGTTTTGGCCGCAGCATTCGCCCTGGCCTTGGGGTTGTACTTTGCCTCTGCCCCCGCCGCCCACCAGTCGTCCACCCTCTACATGGCAGGGGCGGTATACCCGATCTTGGACATGGGGCTGGTCTACCTGGCCCTGGAAGGGTGGATGCAATCGCCCGACGACCTCCGGCGGCCCGTGCTGGGGGTGCTGGCCCTGGCCCTGATGTCCTACGGTACGGCCAACTGGCTCAATGCCTACGGCCACCTGATTGAGTGGACGGCCATCTCCGGCCTGGCTACCCTCTTTTGGCCCATATCCGATATACTGACCGCCGTAGCCGCGCTGGACCTGCTCCGTCCCCCTGAGGAGGAATAACCCCGCCCCTCCGGCCCCTCTCCTCTCCCACGCAGCGAGAGAGGGGAAGGGGAAACCGTCACAGGCGATCCGGGTGGGGTGAGGGGGCAATCCGCCCGCCCAGGCGGACCCTGCCCATCATTTTCTTCAGCGCAACAAGGCTTCAAGATACCCTGCCGAAACCCGCCGCTCCGCCCGGATGGCCCGGCCCTTCCGGGCCATCCGAGGCCAGCCCAGCAAGCCGGCGACCTGCCCCCGCAGCCGTGCCCGCGCCGCCCTGCCGCGCCAGGCCCGCAGCGCATCGCGGCTCACCCCCCACTGGGCGCGGAGCACCCGCCGCCAATGCCTGCGCAACAGATCCCTGGGATAATCTTTGGCGATAACCCATAAGGTGTTGCGCCCCGTGTAAAAACTCGCCAAGGGGCCGCCCCCCGTCGCGCTCAGCTTATGGTAGACCACCGCCTCCGGCGTGTACCAGCACCGCCAACCGGCCAACTGCGCCCGCCAGTTGAGGTCCACATCTTCGCAATACATAAAGAAATCCTCATCAAACAGGCCGATCTCGTCTAACATGGTCCGCCGGTAGGCCACCGCCCCCCCGCAACCGCCGAAAACCCACTCGCCCTCATCAAATTGCCCTTCATCCCGCTGCCACACGCCCCGGTTGAAAGGAATGCCGTCCCGCCCATAACCGTCACCCGCCGAATGGATGCGGTCCCGCTCGTCAAAGAGCAGCATCTTGGCTGCCGCCATGCCCGCCTTGGGGTGCTCAACCAGGGCCTGAACCAATGCCGCGACGAAATGGGGGTCGGCCTCGGTATCGTTGTTCAGGGAAATGAGGATCTCCCCCTGGGCAGCCCGAAACCCGGCATTGTTGCCTCCCGTCAGCCCCAGATTGCGCTCCAGGGCCAGCAGGCGCACCTCCGGGTACTGCTCCCTGACAAGGGATTGAGAGCCGTCGGTTGAGCCGTTGTCCACCAGGATCACCTCCAGGTGGGGATAACTCTGTGCCCGCAGGGCATCCAGGCAGACCGGCAAATGGTGTGCGCCGTTCCAATTGGGGATGACGACGCTAGCCAAAATAGTCACGCAACGCCTCTTCCCAGGGCCGCAGGGTAATGCCCAGCGACGCGCCGATGAAATTGACAAGGGGAGCATAAAGGGGCGGCGGGGCAAGGCGCACCCACCGGTCGGCGGTGATCGGCTCAACGGGGATGTGTCCGCGGCCCGAAAGTTCCAGAATCTTGACCGCCCAATCGTAGCGGGAACAGAAACCGCCGTTGGTAAAATGAAAGATGCCGTAATGCTCCGTAGGGATCAGACGGACGATGGCCTGGGCCAGGTCGGGGGCATAGGTGGGTGCGCTCACCTCGTTGGTGACGACGCGCAAAGCCCCATGCCGGTCGGCGGCGGCGATGATCTTGGTCACAAAGTTATTGCCGCCCCGGGCATAAAGCCAGGCGGTGCGCACGATGTAAAAACGCTGCAGCAGCGACCGCACAAAAAGCTCGGCGGCAGCTTTGGAGCGGGCATAGACACTCTGGGGCGTGGGGGTATCCCATTCGTAGTAAGGGCGACCTAAGCGTCCGTTGAACACGTCGTTGGTGCTGATGTGGACCATCGCCGCACCGCAGCGGGCACAGGCCAGGGCCACGTTCTGCGTGCCCAAAACGTTGACCCGGAAGGCCAAATCCGGGTTCTTTTCACAACCATCTACGTCGGTCATAGCCGCGCCGTGGATGACCACATCGGGGCGGAAGGCGGTGATGACCGCCGAAATGCCCACCGGATCGGTGATGTCATGCTCCGGCAGGTCCAAGCCCAAGACCTCCTCATCGGCCAACACCCGCTGCAGCGAACGTCCCAGCTGCCCTTTGTGCCCGGTAATGACGATGCGCATGACGCTCCTCCAAGTAGGTCGCCGCCGGTCTGCGCCCTACGGAACCCAAGACAGCCGCTCGTGGACCGGGTCCGGATAGGCATCACCGGCAGCGATGACTTTATACACCTCTCCCGTCTTGACATTCAGGATGAAAACGGCCCACGCCCCTTCTCGGTCGGAGAGAAAGGCCAGCCACCGGCCATCGGGCGACCAAACAGGGGCGACCTCGGCGGCGGGGTGGTCGGTCAGGCGCGTGACCTGCCCATCGGCGACCGTCACCAGGTACAAGTCCCAGTTTCCGTTCCGCGCCGAGATGAAGGCAATCCGTTTGCCGTCAGGAGACCAAGCAGGTGCAGTATCGCTTGGATCGGCGGTCAATTGCGTCGGCTCGAACCCACCCGCCTTGATCAGCCACAAACCGCAATTGTTGCCCTGTGGATCGCAGCCGTGATAGGCGATCCGCCCTCCATCTTTATCATCGGGTGACCAAGCGGGCATCTCCCCAAAGCCCCACACCTCCCCCTCGCCCCGCACCTCCGTCGGCGCGATGGCATAAAGCCGCCAACGACGGTCGCCGTGCTTGTTGGAAGCGAAAACGATCTGCTCGGCGGTAGGGGACCAAGCAGGCGTAGAGTCCTCAACATAGGCGGTCAACTCGTGGCTCTCCCCGGTGCGCAGGTCCAAAATGCTCAGCCCTAGATGAAGGGGGTCCAAGTTGCGGAAGGCCAAACGCCGACCGCGGGGAGCAAAGGCGGGGTGGCTGGCGTTTTCGCGGAGCAGGCGGGCATCATCACCACCCAGGAGCACGACGTAGATGTCATACCGTTGGCGGGCAGCATCAAAGCCGGTGAACGCGATCCGCCCTTCGGCGGCGGGATGTTTGGTCGTTTTGGGCGTCGCGGTCGCGACGGCCGCCGCAGCGTCTTTGGTCTTGGCCGGAGTAGGAGTAAGCCGGGCAACGGTGGGAGGACGGGCGGTAGCGGTAGGCCGCCGAGCCGACGCCTGCTCCGTGGGGACCGGCGTCAACTCTTGGGCGGCGGTTTGGCAACGGATCTGGGCATCGTCCCGCCGGTCTACCGTCTCCTCCAGGGGCATGATCTCAACCGCCTGGGCGTAATCCTCCGCCGCCCGGCACCATTGCCCCTTCCCGGCGTAACTCTGGGCGCGGTAGATGTAGGCATCGCGCAGGCGAACGGCCACATCCTTGTAATCGGGAGCCAGCGCATACAACCCTTTGAATGCCTGGATGGTGGCGGTCCAATCCCGATCCCAATAACGCATGGCCGCCGTGTAGAGGCGGATCAGGTCAAGCTGCTTCTGGGCCTTTTCGTCGTCGGGGGCCAGGGCCAGGACCGCTTCAAAATGCTCCGCCGCTTCGTCCATGCGGTCTTCGGCAACGGCGATCAGGCCCAAGCGATAGTGGGCGGTGGTCAGCATCAGCACGACATTTTCGCGCTGATAGTCGGGGTCCAGGCCGCGCAACTCATCCAACAGGGCGATGGCAGGGGCCAGGTTGCCGCTTTCATAATGGGCCACCGCCTGCCGATAGAGCAGGTTGACCGCGCTCCGGCGGGTTTCGGAGGTAGGCTGGGCCTGGGCCTCCACCATCACTTTGGCTTCTTGCAACCCGGCCCGTGCTTCCTCCAAGCCCGCATCATAACGCAGGGCCAGGTCAAATTCACCGATGGCCAACTCATAAGCCCCGGCCTCCAAGTAATCCTGCCCCAATTGCAAATGCTCCTGGGCCAGACGCCGGTTCGCACGGGCACGGTCCTTGAGACCGTCATACACGCCGAGGACCCCCAAGACGATGACATAGGCCGCCAACAACACAACGGCCAGGGCGGCCAACAACGTCCACAACCAGGTGCGGATGCCTTGCTCCGGGGTCTCGTAGTCCAGCCCCTCCAAAGGGGGCAATGTAGCCGGTACGGGGAAAAAGTCCTCCCGCACCGTTCGTTTTTTTCGTCTGAACATTTTGCTCCTACACTTGCCGACGCGCAGGCGGTCGGTCGGCCACAGGCCCATAAAATGCGATTTCAATCGCAACTACAAGTCGCACGAGATCAACACCGCCCCATCATCGGCGGTCAGCGTCAGCGTCAACCGCTCCGCCGGGGGCGCGCCGTCACCCAGGGGCACATCGGCCCGGAAAGGCTGCCCCGGCGTCAGGGCGACGGCCTGTTCCCACAGGGGCCGACCGTTCAAAGCCAGCACAGCCCGCCCCGTCCAAGAGCGGGTCACGGCGGCGGCAACGTGAGCTTGCCCACCGCCGACGGTCAGGTTCAAGGCAGCCCGTTCGTTGGCGCAACGCAAGCCGCCCAACCCCGCCACGGGATACCAGGTTTCGGACCAGGTCAACTCCCCCCCGGCAGGGAGGGTAACGGCATCATCAAAGGTGGGTGCAGGGCCGCCGTGCATCTCCACATAGGCGGAGCCGTCATCGGTCCAGTTGGCCGGGGGGATGGCATCTTGCCAGCCAAAGGCAAATCCTTTGGCCCCCGGAATCGTCCCGGCGGCAAAGGCACGCACCATGCCTTCGTCATAGGTTCCGTCATAAACGGCCATAAACTCGCCCTGGGCCGGGTCCTGGAAAAAGCCCAACCAACGGTTCCAGTTGCCCAAGCGGCTATAGTCCACGCCGTTGAAGAGGGGCCAGCTCATGCGCTGCCCGGCCCCCGGCAGGAACTCATCACCCCGGCTGTGGACGGTCACCTCTTTCACCTCCGCAGGCAGGATGAAGCGCAGCTCCGCAGAAGGGGCGTTTCTGCCGCCGGGAGCAAGCATGGCGTTGGTCCAGTATTTGACGGCCAAAGGCGCGGCGGTGGGGTTTTCCAGACGGTAGCGGATGGTAAAAGCCGCCTCCCCTCCGTTCAACCGGACGCGGACTTGGGCCTGCAGGCGATTGGCGTTGGGATCGGTATCGCGCAGGGTGACGGTCACGCCTTGATCATCCTGGCTTGCCGAGATGCGCCAGGGAAGGCCCCATTCGTAGCCATGCTCCGCCACCGGCAGACACCACTCAAACCCACCGGCGGCCAACCACCACCCCTGCTCCGGCGGCCCCCACGGGCTGGGCTTGAGGACCGGGTTGCGGTAGGTTTCGCGGTGTCCGGTGGGTTTGTAGATCACCTCGTAGAGACGCCCCCCCAGGTCCGGCAAAAAGATCAGCTTCAAGTATTCGTTCTCCACCTCCAGGGTGCGATAGGTCAGATCACGGGGGACGGGGTTGGAGGCGTCGTAGGCCGCCCGATCCAGAACGGGATAGGCGATCTGGTAGGTATCGCTCCACCCTTCAACGATGAAATCGTCATAGGGATAGGTGGCGATGGTGGTCTGGCCTTCGCGCAAGGTAACGGCCACGGGGGGCGCAGTGGGCGGCGGTGGTGGAGCGGTAGCGGTAGGCGGCGGCAGAGGGGTAGGTGTAGCCGGAGGCACTTCTGTCGGCGGGGAAGTGACGATCGGCGGAGGGACGGTCTCGGTAATGGGGGGCGGCAAGGTAGCCGTCTGTGTTGCCGCCGGGTTCGGCGCAGGCGGAGAGGCCAAAGGGACAAGCGCGCCCTCCACCGTCACTTCGTCGCCGGGAGCCAGGGTGACGACCCGTTCCAGTGCTTCATAACCGCTATGTTGGACGTGGACGGTATGACGACCGGGCGGGCCTTCCACCGAAAGGGGAGTAACCCCCACATGCTGACCGTTGATAAAGACATCCGATCCCGCCGGGGCAACGTTGATGTGAAGCCAAACGGTCGCGCTTATGGCGGTCGGCGCCACCGTCGGCGCCGGGGGATGCCCCCCGCAGCGGCTCAGGGCCGACAGCCAGAGCAGAAAGAAAAGCGTGGCCGGGAGCCGGAACCCGATTCCCAACCACCCTTTGGAGCTTGGTCGGCCCTTCCGTTGATCACCACTCATGGAGGGCATTATACCACGTTTATAGCAAGGTGCAAATCACCCTACCGGTGTTCCACAATGGACCGCACCTGGACCAATGTCGGCTTTTTGCCGGTCCGCCACACAAATTCCACATCTACCGCCCGCCCCCATTTTTCGGCAATGTCCAGCACCAGGTCGGCCAGATAACGGGCTTCTTCTTCGCTCAATGAAGGGCCGGCCGGGGCCGGATGCTCCACCATTTCGCCCCCTGCACCGGTGACGAGGATGTGATCGGGCGGCATAGACTGCACCCGGATCCGGTCCCCCTGCACGCTAAACAGGTCACCGCCATAGCCGCCGACAACGGTCTGCCCACTGCCAAAGGTCGCCTGGATCAGGACGCCCGGCAGGCTGGGCACGGGGGAGTGGCTAAAGGCCACGCCGGAGCGGTCCTGGGCGGTCAGGGGTTCCATCGGCTGCAGGATGACGGCCATGCGGGGCATGGGGCTGGCGTTTTGGGCACAATAGAACAACGCGCCTTGCCCATAGTTGGAAGCCCACACCCGGCGCACCGCCGACCACAGCCTTTCCCGGGGTACAGAAAGCAAGGACAGGAACTGCCCGGCGAAGCTATAGCGGGGGTTATCCTCCACCGTGGCCGAGGAACGAACGGCCCACAAGGTCTTGTGGGGCAATGCGGCCAGGGCCGCAGCCACATGGGGAACGGGTTCCATTTGCCGCAGGGCGTCCACCACTTCATTCCGCATAGGTTCTACGGCTTCCATACGCCGCTGGATGTCCCCCCAATCGCTGCCGGAAGCGAGGACGGCGCGCTCCATTTCGGTCACGGCGTCGGTCAGGCCGATCCGTCTAATCGCCAGGTCAAATGCAGCGGTGCTGAGCACCCAGGTTAGGGGAACGGGAAAGCGGTGAAAAGCCAACCAATACAGGCCGTAGCCCTTGCCACCCACCGTCTCCACCGACGGAAGCGGCTCACGGGAACCGTCTTTGGGAGTAAACAGCGTCTTGATCATGCCATGTCCTCCAGCGTTTCGTCCCCCAACACGGGGAAGGGCCAGGTAAAGCCCGGTGGAGCATCTACCGGTTGCAGATGTTCCACATAGCCGATCCCTGCGAACCGTTCCCCACCGGTCGTCCAGACGATCTCGGTTACCATTTCGGCATCGGCCTGGACCTGCTGCCCCCGCGGGTTTACGGGCATCACAAAGGCACGGGGATTGCGAAAGTGGAAGGTGTGGGTCACGCCGTCATCGGTTGTCGCCGTCAACCGAGCCGGGCCGATGATCCGTTCCGGGTGCTCCTTGTGTACCTCTGCCGCCAGCACCCGCCGGGCCGTTCCCCGGCGGTCCAGGCGGATGATGCCCTCCACCAGCCGGGCTTCGGCCGTTTGGGTACAAAGCAGGTGGATCATGCCGCCGGGCAGGTCGGCGATCACCAACCAATGGTCCAAGAGCACCGTCCAACGACGTGTCCCCAGGGTGTGATCCCGCGCCGCGTGCGCCCCCTCAACGGCAAATTCGTGCCCACCGATCCGCACCCGGCCAGCCACACGGCCCAGCTGCTCGTAATGGACAAAGCCGATGCGGGCCAGCGTCTCAAAAGAAAAGGGGTCGCGGCTCGCGGTAAAGGTCAAATCCAGCTCCAACTCCTGTTCCGGTCCCCAATCCAGGGCAGCGAGGATGGAGGGCGGGTTGACCGCCCGACGACAGGACCATTGCCCGGCCCGGACCTGCATCCGGGCAAAAGGGGCGGTTACGTGAAACAGAGGTTCCGCCCCGGCGGAAAGAGGCTCCACGGATGCGTGATAATAGACGCTCCCATCGCGGCGGTAAAGGGCCACGGAGCGATAAAGCTGCCCCTCACCCAGCAGAGGGCGGCGGTTGGCATAGACAAAACCGCCGATGATCTCGGCCCCGGCAGCGGGCACGGCAAAGTGGAGGAACATTCCCTCTTGCCAATAGGCCGTCGCCCCCACGGGCGGGGCATGATCAAAGCGTTCCAAATCGGGGGAAAGGGTCACGTGTGCCATCGCAGCTCACCCTGGGTACAATCCAGCTCCACGACGGCTCCATCGGGGACCTGGGTCACGGCCAGGGCCGCACCGACCATGGCCGGCAGGCCGTACTCACGGGCCACGATGGCCGCGTGGGAGCCGACGCCGCCGATCTCGGTCACGATGCCGCCGATACCGCCAAAGGCAGCCGTCCAGGCAACGTTGGTTACGCGGGTGATAAGGATGGGTGTTTCCCCCTGGGCACGGAGGGATTGGATCTTTTGCAAAGCAACCTGAGGTTCCAGGGCAACCACGGCCCGACCGCCGACGACATCGGACACGCCCCGGCTGACAACGGTCCCCCGGACCACACCCCGGCGTTCCTCGGCCTCGGTGACGCTCAAGGGATGGACCGCACCGGTTTTTTCGTCCACGTAGAGGGTTTCCACGGGCGTCAGGGACCGCCAGGTTTCCAATTCGGCCCGGCGTTTTTCCAAGACCGCCGGGGCAACCGGCTCGCCTTCCCGGAGCCAACGGACGATCTCGTCAACGGTCATCAACCACAGGGTGTCGGGATCGGGCAGGGTTTGGGCCGCTTTGAGACACCATTGGCGATAGACTCCCCCCAAACGCACAACGACATCTTTGGTCGCTTCCCGCAGGGCGGCTTTGGCGGCCGCTTCCTCAACCCGCTTGGCGACCTTTTTCCGCTTTGCTTCGGGAACGCGAGACCATCCTTCCTGCCGGGCCTTTTCCGCCGCCTCTTGCGGATCGGTCAGCCCCTGGGCACGCAAGGCGGAAAGGACGGCTTCCGGGTCCTCGCGGAAACGAGGCGCGGCAAATTCCATTTCGTTGAAGGAACGGTGTCCACAGGTCTCCAAGAATTCGTCGAGGGCCTTTTTCGTCACCGGGTTGGCATTGATGCGAGACCAAGCATCATCGGCTTCCAGGTCAATGCCCTGGTCGGCACAGGCGGAGGCCAAGCGATAGAGCATGGAAGTCACACGGCTGGAGACGATCCCACCGCTACCGGCAACCAGCAAGGAAGGATCCACGCCGACCTCCCGGCCGATCTCTTCCAGGGCGGTCCAACGTTGGGTGAAGATCATGGACGACAGAAGGTGGGTTTTGAAAAGATGGGTCATGTGCCGGGCCAGCGGATCGGCCAGGTCGGCCAACGCTTGGTTCGTCTCCGCCGCCGCCACTTGCCGTTCCAGTTCCTCGGTGCGGGCAACGTTACGGGCCAGGGCTTCTTCCTTGAGCAGGCGATTCGCCCCCGGCGCGTGCAAGATAATGTTCAGCAGCAGCAAGATCCCCCGCAATTTGTCTCCCAATCCCGGCGGGCGGGTCAGTTCTTCCGGCAGGTGTTTCCAGATGGCATCCTGTTCCACCCCGGCGATCTCCAATTTCCAACCCGGCAGGCGCAACATGGTCGCCACCAAGCTATCTACGATCAGGTAGACACGACCGTTGTGGATGGCCGAGAATTCCAGGTCCGGGTCCACGGGGATACCCAGGGCAAGTAAGGCTCCTCGTGTGCCTTCATCAAAAGCGATTTTGAGAACCCGGGTGGGCCAGGTGATGACCTCCGGGACGCCTTCCATGGTGTTCATTCCGCTGAGTATCATGGTTGTCCTTTCCCTCCCGCCGTTGTTTAGACCGGTCCATTGTACCTCCACTTGCGGAGTAAGTCAACCTGCAAAGCGGGCGGTTTTAGAATACCCCTTAGAACAAGGGCGTTACAAGATTTCACACCGCAAGGATGCAAGGTGCACCGAGGAACGGTTGATTTCACGCGGTTTCTCTCCGCACCCTCGGCATCTCCGCGGTGAACCGGCAGTGGGGACGATAAATGCACCTGCCCTGCAGGCGGTTTCCGGGCAACTTGGCGCACAAGTCACGGCCCGTGTTCCTCTCGCGCCGGACCGGGCGGCGCCGGTCTCCGGAGTTGCAGACCGGGGGATTGCATTACGTTGCCCGGTACGGACCATAACGGCCGGCCCCTGCCCGCCGGCCAGGGGAAGCGCCCCCGGCCCGAAATATGCCGTTTGCACCTTCGCAGGCTTTGGAGTACAATACAGAGCGCAACCGAACGGGCGCGTGGACAGCATCTAACGGGCGATCTCCAAGCAAAGCAATGGGGAAACCGGAGTCGGCTCATGGACAACGCACCAAATACCAAACCGCAGGCCATCATTCGCACGACACAGTTGGGAAAGCTCTCCTGGGGATTGGCCCTGGCCCTCAGCCTCGCCGTCGGGACGTACCTTTCGGCAGGGCAGACCCCACCGCCAACCGCTTATTTGCTCTCCCTGGCCGTTTTTGTCCCTGTGGCCCTGGCGGTGGCCGAACGGGCCGCCGCCGTTCGGAGTCGGACCGTCGGCGGGTTGTACGCCTTGTTGCCCGACGGTGCGGTCCGGCGGAAGTTCATCGGCGGCTGGCTACTGCTGTTGGGTTACGGCAGTTTGATCGCCTTACTGACACATGGTCTGGGCAACTCCCTGGGCGACCTGCTCGGAACGGCTTGGGGCTTGGCCCTGCCGCCCCGCTTGCTCGGTCTCCTGCCCCTGCTACCGGCCTTGTTCGTCGCCTTATCCCAAACGTTGCCCATCGGCCGCTGGCGAGTCGCCCTGACCTACGGTAGCCTGGGCGGCCTGGTACTGCTCGGCGGCCGGCTGTGGCTACATTCCATCCCCGCTCCTGCCACCGTCTCCCCTCCCTCCCTATGGACATCCGTCGCCTTGCTGGCCGCCGGACTTTGGAGCCTGGATCTACTCCTGGGCTACCGGCGGAGGATGCCTCCTCTGCGTCGGAAACGGTTCCTTGTCCTCTTGGTCCCCGTTGTGGCAAGCAGCCTTCTGGGCATCTGGCTTTTCGCCGCCCCCGGCTTTCCCCCGGCAGGCCGGGCCAAGAGTGTCCTGGCCCTGTTGAACCTCCTGCCGGGCTGCATCGCTTTGATCGGCGTCCTACGTGCCGCTCTGGACCTCCTGGCCTTGTCGGCAGAGTCCCCTCGGCAGCAATGGGGCGGGGGCATCCTGGTCTTGGCAACGGCCTTCCTACTGCCCCCTTCCCTCGCACCGGGGGTTGCCGCTTTGACTTTCTTGTGGTTTACCGCCTTGCTCAACGCCCCCGCCTTGTGGGAACGGACCGTCCGAACATCTCCCTCCTTCCGCCTGCCCTTTTTCCCCCTCTTTCCGGGCTTGGCAGCGGCCATCGGCCTGCTGTTGCCCCTGGCCTTGCCGTTACCGGTCTGGCCGGTGGGCGGGGCCTGGCTGCTGATCGGAGGGGGCATCTGGGTCCTTTACGGGCGACGGCGCAGCCGCAGAGACCGGGAGGAAGTCGCCCTCCGGCCAACCGACGCAGAGCTGCCCGAAGGGCCGACCGTTTTGGCCGCCGTGACCGACCCTTATTCCGCCCCAACCCTCATTGAGGCCGGGGCACGACTGGCCCACGCCCGCCATGCCCGTTTGATCATCCTCCAAGTGCTGGCCCTTTCGGCCCAGATCCCGCAAAAGATGCGGCGCATGGAAGCCGAAGGCCAATTGGAGACGGTGAAAGGCTACCTGCAAAGAGTCTCCTTGCCATCCGATCTGCAGACGACGATCCTGGTGCGGACGGCAGAAACGGAGGCGGAGGGCATCATCGCAGCAGCACAGGAGGAAGAAGCCGACCTGCTGCTACTGGCTTGGACGGAAAAACCGCGCCGCGAGGTGATGGACCGCCTCTGGGCACAGGTTGCCGGAGCCGAAGAGCCGACGGGCACGGAAGAGGCGGACAAGAAGGCCCCCACCGACGGCCTCCCTCCCCTGTTGGATACCGTTGTACGCCGTGTCCCATGCGCCATCGCCATCCTGCGCGGCCCTTTGCCGACAACCGTTGCCCAGGTGCAGGTTATGGCCGCAGAAGCCGATCAAGAGGCCCTCACCCTGGCCCGGTCGCTGGTGGCCGACGAGGGAAAAGTGGACGTCCGCCCTACCCCCTCCGCCGAAGCCGACCTGCTAATCGTACACGCCGCCCGGCCCGGCCTGTTGGAGCAGGAGTTTTTCGGTGCCCAGGCCCTGGCCGCCGGTCGGTCACGGCCCAGCCTTTTGTTCCGCCCGCCGGAGACGGCACACCGTCTCTGGCTGCGCCGCGAATGGGCCGCCCTGACCGCCCTCTTTACTCCCCTCACGGAGGAGGACCGAGCACAGGTTTCGGCCCAGATGCGCCGTGCAGCACGGCCCAGCATCAACTTTTTCGTCCTCATCACGCTGGCAGCGACCATCGCTTCCTTCGGCTTGCTGCAAAACAGCGCAGCCGTCATCATCGGGGCCATGCTGGTCGCCCCCCTGATGAGTCCCATTGCTTCAATGGCCATGGGCATCGTCGAAGGGGATATAGCCCTCATGCGGGTCGCCGGTGAGGCCATTGCCAAAGGAGTCGCCCTGGCCGTGGGCGTGGGAGTGGTCATCACCTTGATCTCGCCCGATCCCTTCGGTCTGGACCAAATTCTGGGCCGGACGCGGCCCGTTCTCCTAGACTTGGGGGTGGCCCTGGCTTCGGGGGCGGCAGCAGGATACGCCCTAAGCCGCAAGGAGGTAAGCGCAGCCCTGCCCGGCGTCTCAATTTCGGTGGCTTTGGTCCCGCCCTTGTGCGTCGTCGGCTACGGCCTGGCCAAAGCAGACCTGGGGGTCGCCGGAGGTGCATTTCTGCTCTTTAGCACCAACGTTATCGCCATCATCCTGGCGGCAGCCCTGGTCTTCCTCCTCTTGGGGTTCCGGCCTTTGCCCGCCCAGGAGGAGTATTTCCGGCGGGGGTTGCTGGTTTCCGTAGCTTCCCTGCTGCTGATCGCCATCCCTTTGGGAGTTTTGCTGAACATCTCCCTGGATCGGCAAAAGCAGGTAGCCCTCCGGCAGCGGGTGGAGGCCGTACTGGCCGAGGAGTTTCCGCCAGACCGGGGCCGGGTGGTGTCCGTCCGCCTGACGGCAGAGGAAGAAGGGTATCTGGTAGACATCACCCTCTATGATTTCGGCTCCTTTGATGACGCAGCAGCCGCTCAACTGCAAGAACGGATCGCAGAGGCGATAGGCGCAGAGGCAAAATTACGGGCAATCGTGCTCAACGCCCGTCAGGTGGGGGAAGCCCCCTGACGGCTCCTACTTTTGGGAGCAGAGGTCTAACCCCTCCCAAGCAGGCCAAGCCGTCTCGTCCAGTTCAATGGCCTTTTCCAACCAGGGAATGGCTTCATCGCAGCGATCCAGGTAGACGTAAGAAAGCCCCAACTCATAATAGTACTCAACCTCATCGCTACCCAATTCAATGGCCTTTTTGTACGCCTGGATCGCATCTTCATAATTGCGCAGGACATAGTAGGTCAACCCCAAATGACCGTAAGCGGGAACATAGGTCGGGTCGTTTTCGGTGGCTTTTTTCAGGACAACGGCAGCCCGCTGGTAGTCACCGGTTTGGAAATACGCCCACCCCAGGGAATCAAAAGCATGGGCGCCGTTGGGGTCCACAACGGTTGCCTTCTCATAAGCAGCCAAGGCATCTTTGTAACGATTGCGGGACATATACACCCGTCCCTGGTCAATGTAGGGTTGCGCCAAACGGGGATGCAGTTGGGAAGCCCGTTGGTACTCGGCAATCGCCTCCCGATATTTGCGCTTTTTCTCCAGGGCGTATCCCAGGTCCCGGTGGGCAAACACGCTCTTGTCATCCAAACTGACGGCCAGGCGGGCCGTCTCCACAGCCTGCCCTGCCCGGCCCAGGTCGGCATACACCTCGGCCAAATAGGCGTGGCCTTCGGCGTAGGAAGGGTCCAAGTCGGTCGCGCTCAGACACGCGCTCAAGGCTTCCTGGAGTTTCTCCTCCTCACCGATGCCCGCATCCCAATCGAGGGCCATGCACAGAGCCGCCAACGCCTCTGCGCTATCGGGAGCCAAGCCCACCGCCTCCCGCGCCTTGTTCACCGCCTCTTCCGTCCGCTGACGCAAAGTCAGTAAAAAGGCCCACTGCACACGGGGGTCCGGATCGGTAGGGTCCAGAGCGGCAGCCTCGGCATATAAGGCAATGGCCCCATCCAAGTCTCCCTCCAGGTAGAGGTCATGGGCTTGGGCCATAATCTCCTGCGCCGTAGGTGTGGGGGTCGGTGTGGGGCCGATCTGGATCGGTTTGAGCAGGTCGCGCCGCTGGGTCAGGATGTAAACTCCACCGGCGACCAGGAGCAGCAAGATCAGCACCCGCACAGGGGAACTGGTTCGCTTTTTAGGCGGTCTGATATACATTGATGCGTCACCCCCCGGCGGCATTATAGCACGGTCGGGATCAGATGGCAACCTCCAAGCCGCCACGGACGCTTGCTACGCCACACCTGCCGCCTAAAAGCGCGGAGGAACCTCCAATGCAGCGGGGCAGTTGGCCGGGCGTCCCGCCACGCACGAAATTTCCGGCTGGGCTTCGACCAACGGCTCCCGTTCCTCCATCATGCGCCATTCCAGATCGCGGGGACCGGCATAGTAGGCCCGCGGGCGGATGAGACGGTTGTTGTGCTGCTGCTCCAACATGTGCGCCGTCCAACCGGCAATGCGGGCAATGGCAAACATGGGCACAAACTGATCCACCGGGATCCCCAGAGCATAGAGCAAGGGAGCGGTGTAAAAATCCACATTGGTATAGATGCGTCGTTCCCGGAAGTAGGGATGGGCCAACACCAGCTCTTCCAGCCGAGCGGCGATGTCATACCAGCGCGTGTTGCCCGTGCCTTCGGCGGCCTGGCGGGCCAACCGCCGCAAGATGGTTGCGCGGGGGTCTTCTACCTTGTAAACGCGATGGCCAAAGCCAAAAAGCCGCTCTTTGTTCGCCATCTTGTGCTCAAACCAGGCGTCCACATTCTCCACACTGCCGATCTCAATCAGCTGCTCCATCGCCGCCTGGCTGGCCCCGCCGTGCAACGGCCCTTTGAGCGTGCCCAAAGCCGTGACCACGGCAGAATACACGTCGCCCAGGGTGCTGGCCGTCACCCGCGCCGAAAAGGTAGAAGCGTTCATGCCGTGGTCGGCCAACAGAACAAAGTAGGTTTCCAAAGCCTGGGCTGCCTGAGGGTCCGGCTCCTCGCCGCCGAGCATGTAGAGAAAGTTGGCCGCGTGGCCCAAATCATGGCGAGGCTCAATGGGGGGCCGATCACGACGCAGCCGCTCAAACGAGGCCACGATGGTCGGCAGTTTGGCCGTCAAGCTGACCGCACGGCAGAGGGATGATCCCCCCTCCTCCTGGTGCACGCAGGAGCGATCAAACATAGAGAGGGTTGAGGCCACGGTGCGTAACGCTTCCATGGGCGTCGCCTGGGGAGGAAGAGAATGCATAATGCCCCACACAACCCGCGGCAACCGCCGGTTGGCCCGCAACCAGGTGGAAAGCATGGCCAACTCGCTTTCGGCGGGCAATCGGCGATACCAAAGCAAAAAGGCCGTTTCCTCATACGATGCCCGCTCTGCCAGATCGCGGATGTCATAGCCGCAGTAGGATAGCTTACCGGCTTCGCCGTCAATGGCACTCAAATACGTCTTGGTAAAGATAACGCCTTCCAACCCGTATTTGATTTCAACTTCCGTCATTGATTCCTCCTCGCACTAGGGGGAAACTACCAGACCGGATCGTCCCCGCCGGAGCACAGCCCAATGGACCGGACGCAGACAAAAGGCCGTTCTGAGCAAGGGATTTGGTCCGCCGGAAGCAGGGAGCGAGGGAGAATTTTCCCCACCGGACAATGTTTCCTTGCCCCAACCGGAGCAGTCGTATTATACCACACTTTTGGGATTGAACAAGGCAAGTGCGGCGAGGGCGATCTGGGGGTGGTGCGAGTCGGCACCGAGGCATCACACCTCCTCGGCGTAACGTGCGCCCCCTGCAATGCCCCGGGCCAGGCCCGAAGGCCCGAAGCGGGAGAGCCTTACTCTTGACGCTATGCCCCTTTTCTGTTATAATACCCGCCACAAAGGGAGCAGGCCGAACGGCAAACCCCCGTAGAGGCGGATCGCTCCCACCGGGTCGCGGTTCAGGGGAGCGAAAACGGGTAGCGGTTTGCTCCGGGCACGAACGGATTCTACCGAATCTCGTGGGAAAGTGGGGCCTATTCGATGCAGAATGTCTCAAGTGCACCTCGAGGTCTGTTTGCAGGCCGTAAGGGTCGAGAGCGCAAAGAAGCTCTGACCGCTTACCTCTTCTTGCTACCGGCCATCGTCCTCATCTTTGTCTTTGGCTTATGGCCGGTGATCCACGCTTTTTACGTCAGCCTCCACAAATGGAACATCAAACCCAAAGGCTCGGAATGCATCCCCTACTGGTTGGCCTCTGCCGGCCTCGGCTCACCGGAGGCATTAGAACAAACCGATTGCCTGGGCCTGGAGAACTATGTCAACCTTTTGGGGTTGCAAGACATCCAAGCGGTGATCGGCATGATCGCGGGCCTTGCCCTGGGCGCCGTGGCCTACAGCTGGTGGCAACGCTCTCGCACAGAGGAAGGCCCCGACCGGAAACGCCAGGTCGCCGCAGGCCTGGCGGCAGGCATCGGCCTCCTCCTGCTGATATGGGTCATGCCGGACCTGCTCGCCTCCGGTGAGTGGACCTATCTGGTCACGGCGGCATTGCTCTTTTTGGCCTGGCTTATCTGGAAGGGGGCCGGGCACACCGATTCGACTTTGCGTTTGCTCCTCCGCTTTCTCTCCATGGTCGCCCTCGTCTCGGCAGCCCTGTACTTCTTCTTTGTAGATTTCCAGCGCATGTGGGAACTGGGCAACCAAGATTTCTTCAGATCGCTCATCTACACCGTCTTTTACTCCCTGGGCACGGTCCCCGTCCAGCTGAGCGTCTCCCTCGTCTTGGCCTACATCCTCTTCCAAGGGGTGCGAGGGCAAGGCGCGTTCCGTCTCCTCTACTTTATGCCCTACATCGCCCCATCGGTAGCCACCGCCGTCGTCTTTCGGCGCATCTTTACCCTGCGCGATACAGGGCTGATGAATAGGCTGATCGGCCTGTTCGGCATCCCACCCCAAAAATGGCTGCACGAGGCCAAAGGGGTCAACCTCATCATCCTAGACCTGCTCAACCAAGCCCTGGGCACGAACTGGGCCTGGCCCGACATCCCCGATCCGCTCAACGTCATCCTCAGCGGCCCCAGTTTGGCCCTCGTCTCGATCATCATCTACAACTGGTGGGTGTTCATCGGTTACGATACGGTCATCTACCTGGCCGGGCTGGGGGGCATCCCCCACGAACTGTACGAGGCCGCCGAGATCGACGGAGCGGGCCGCTGGTCCCTCTTCCGCAACATCACCATCCCCTTGCTTTCCCCGACGACCTTCTTTCTGACCATCATCGCTACCATCGGTACATTCAAAGCCTTCAACCATATCTTTATGATGAAAGAATTGGCGGCACGGGGAACGGTGGACACGGCCAGCCTGCTGATCTTTCAGACCTTCCGGGCCGACGGCCAATTCGGCGAAGCAACGGCAATGGCCTTTATCCTGTTCGGTATCATCCTGATCCTTTCGCAAATCCAAAACCGTATCGGAGAAAAGTTGGTGTTCTATGGCTAGCCCAAAGTCCAGCTCAACATGGTTGCGCATCCGCCACAGGATCGGGCGAGGGATCATGTACCTGATCCTGATCATCGGTGCAGCGGTGATGGTCGTCCCCTTCCTCTGGATGCTCAGCACCTCAATCATGACCATCGGCGAGGCCAATGCAGGACGACTGCTGCCCCGCGCCGTCCGAATGACCTGCCCTTACGTCAACCTGCCCAAGTACTCCAAAAACACGGTCATCGGCTTTGGCGTCGGTCCGGTGCGGGAAGGGGAACAGGAACTGCCCACCGCCAACTACTACGTTGAAGTACGCTTGGAAGAACAAAGCAATCAATGGCTCTTCCGCTTGGTCAACCGCAAAGGCAAACCGGTCCCCATCGTCCCTGCCGGTCGCCCCGACGCCCCCCTGACCGACGGATGGCAAGCGATCAACCCTGCCGGAGGAATGGTAGATACAGGCCGGGGATTGACCTTTACCTTTGCCCCGGCAGGCGCATACAAAGAGGCAGACCGACGGTCCGGCGCGGCCCGCATAGAATATGTCAACTGCTGCCAATACCCCACCGACGTTCTGGAAAAGGAGCTGGCCGACGAAGCGGAACGGGAATACACCGGCAGGCCCATCCCGGAAGACCTAAGCAATTGTCGCACCGTCGGCCGCAAGATCGCCTACTTTTTCAAAGAGTTCATCGGCGGCAACTACCACCAAGCATGGAAGACGGCCAAATTTAACGAATACATGTGGAACAGCATCCGCATCACGGCCATCACCCTGGTCGGCATCCTGATCGTCTCCACCCTGGCCGCCTACGCCTTTGGGCGGATGAATTTCCCCGGCAAGAACCTCCTCTTCACGGTACTCCTCTCGACCATGATGATCCCGGAGACGGTCGTCCTCATCCCCAACTTTTTGACCATCACCGGCAACAACCCCTTCCTGCCCTTCATCAACTGGTACGACAACTGGCCCGCCCTGACCATCCCCTTCATGGCCGGTTTCTTCAACATCTTTTTGCTGCGTCAGTTCTTTGCCCAAATCCCCAACGAGCTGTGGGACGCAGCCCGCATAGACGGAGCCGGGCACTTGCGCTTCCTCATCCAGGTTGTCCTGCCCCTTTCCAAAGCCCCTATCATGACCGTCACCATCTTTGCCTTTATCGGCTCCTGGAACGCCCTGATGTGGCCCCTGATCGCCACCAAAGCCGGGTCCGATTGGTGGCCCATCTCGGTCGGCTTGCAGAATTTCGTCAGCGAAGCCGGGCCTGAAACGCACCTGTGGATGGCCGCCGCGACGATCTCCATGCTTCCTGTGCTATTGCTCTACTTCCTGGCCCAAAAACAGTTCATCGAAGGCATTGCCACAACCGGGCTAAAAGGCTAAATCGGACTAGAGAGGAGGTGGTGCACCGAACAAACCGTTGATACGTCGGACGCAAAGTGAACGATTATCCAAATAACCCTGAAAGAAAGTTGGAGGAGAGAATTGAAATGAATAAGAAACTAGTCTATTTGGTGGTCCTGGCTGTGTTGGTAGTCCCCTTGATTCTAACCGCCTGCGGCCCCACACCGGAACCGACCATGGCCCCGGAACCGACCAAAGCGGTTGAGCCGACCAAAGAACCGGAAGCAACCAAAGCCGAAGAACCGACCGAGGCCCCGGAAGCAACCAAAGCCCCGGAGCCGACCAAAGAAGCAGCTCCGGCGGAAGCCAGCCCCTATGATGATGTAGACCCGACGGGGGCCAAAGTCCTATGGTGGCATCAGCATACCAAAGAACGCCAGGAAGGCCTGAACCAAATGGTCCAGGAGTTCAACGAGACCAACCCCTGGGGCATTGAAGTCATCGCCGAGTACGCCGGGCACTATGGCGAAATCTACGACAAGATGATCGCCGCCATCGCCGCCAACGACCCGACCCTGATGCCCAACCTGGTAGTCGGCTACGCCAACCAGGTAGCCAAATACCAACTGGCCGACGCCCTCGTGGACATGGACTACTTTGTCGACAGCCCCAAATGGGGCCTCACCGAGGAAGAAAAGGCCGACTTCTTTGAGGGCATCTTCGAAGCCGATGTCAGCCCCCTCTTCGGTGACGGACACTTCCGCATGGCCTTCCCGCCCAACCGCTCCATGGAAGTCCTGTACTACAACCTGGACTGGCTGCAGGAATTGGGCTACGACGGCCCGCCCAAAACCTGGGCCGAATTCGAGGAAATGGCCTGCGCCGCCACCGACCCCGAAAAGGGCACCATCGGCTACGAAATCAGCACCGACGCCTCCCGCTTCGCCAGCATGGTCTTTAGCCGCCACGGAAAATACTACGAACCCGACGGCAGCGCCTTCACCTTCACCAACGACATCGTCAAAGAGACCATGACCTTCATGAAGAACCTCTACGACAAAGGCTGCGCCCGCTTGATCGCCGAAAAGTACGGCGACCAAACCGACTTTGGCAACTACAAGTGCCTCTTCACCATCGGCTCCTCCTCCGGCCTGCCCTACTACGACAAGGCCGTCAAGAGCGGCGAACAAGGCGAATTCACCTGGGGCGTCGCTCCGCTGCCCTACATGGACTATGGCGACGAACCGGTGATGAACCTCTACGGGGCCAGCGTCGCCATCCCCAAGACCACCCCGGAACAGGAACTGGCCGCCTGGCTCTTTGTCAAATGGTTCACCGAACCGGAGCAGAACGCCCGCTGGGCCAAGATCTCCAACTACTTCCCCGTCCGCAAGTCGGCAGCAGAGGCTATGGCCGACTATATGGAAGAACACCCCATCTACAAGAGTGCCTTTGAACTGCTCCCCTACAGCACCTACGAAGCCCAGTGGTGCGCCTGCTACGAAGAGGTCCGCCGCCTGATGACCGACGCCTACAACGCCATC
>Ga0256914_1000126_pt1 | contig 71984 bp, 59 predicted proteins | sample HulkmetaG_FD_191571 | JGI IMG/M metagenome (GOLD analysis project Ga0256914, IMG submission 191571) | Hydrothermal chimney microbial communities from Main Endeavour vent field at the Juan de Fuca Ridge, Pacific Ocean - Hulk | ecosystem: Environmental > Aquatic > Marine > Hydrothermal vents ...
GTGACTTCCACGTAGAGGTCGCCGCGCTTATCGGGCTTTTTCACGTTGGGCATGCCCTTGCCCCGCAGCCGGAAGACCTTGCCGTTGTCGGTCTCGGGCGGGATGTTGAGGATGAGGGGGCGATCCAGGGTGGGGACCTGCACCTCGCCGCCCAGGATCATGGTGTAGAGGTCCACGGGCAGTTTCAGGCGCAGGTTGTCGCCCTCCCGCTGGAAACGGGCGTGGGGCAGGACGTGGATCTTCAGGTAGAGGTCGCCCGGCTTGCCGCCGTTGCGGCCCGGTTCGCCCTTGCCCGCCACCCGCACCCGGGAGCCAGTCTTGACGCCCCGCGGGATCTTGACCTCGATGCGCTCGTCATTCAGTTGCAGCGTGCGGGTGGAGCCGTGGTAGGCTTCCTCCAGGGTGATGTCCACCGGATGCTCGATGTCGCGGCCGCGCATGGGCCGGGCCCGGCCTGCGGTGCGGGCGCCACTAAAGCCGAAGTCATCGAAGCCCGCGCCTGTGCTGTGGGTACGACCGCGGGCGCCCATCCCGAACAGGGTCTCAAAGAAATCGGAGAAGCCGCCCGCGCCGCCGCCGAAGATCTGCTCGAACTCTTCGGGCGAGACGGTGCGATAACTGGCTCCGCCCGGCGCACCCGCGCCCCGAGCGCCATACTGCTGCCAGAAATCCTCGGGCCGTCCGCCCGCGCCGGTGAAGTTCTTCCACTGCGCGCCAAACTGATCGTACTTCTTGCGCTTCTCCGGGTCGGAGAGCACCTCATAGGCCTCGTTGATCTCCTTGAACTTCTCCTCGGCCTTGGGGTCGTTGGGGTTGGTGTCAGGATGGTTTTCGCGGGCCAGCTTGCGGTACGCCTTTTTTATCTCTTTCTCGGTCGCGTTTTTCGATACGCCGAGGATTTTGTAATAGTCTTTGTATTCCATATGCGATGAGTCCTCTCAGTTAGGATATTTTGCGTCAACGGGAAACGTGGAGTTGCGGAAACGGAACGCCCGCCACTCATGAAATCCAGCGGGGACTTTCACGCTTCACGTCTCACGCATCACGCATTACTGCGCCACCAGCACGCGGGCGGGGCGGATGACCCGGCCATCGATAGTATAGCCCCGCTGCATGACTTTGGCTACATGCCCGCTGGGCGTGTCGGGATCATCGATGACGCCCACGGCCTCGTGCAGCTCCGGGTTGAATTCTTCGCCAGCGGGGTCGATGACCTGCACGCCGTACTTGCTCAGGGTGTCGAGAAAGGCTTTCAGGGTCAGCTCCACGCCCTGGCGCAGGCCGTCGTTGCTTTCGCCCTCGCTGCTGTGGGCCAGCGCGGCTTCCAGATGATCGGCCAGGGGCAGAAAGTCTTGCAGCATCTGCACGCGCAGGTCGTCGCTGCGCTGGGTGAAGCGCTTTTCGATGCGTTTCTTGGTATTTTCAAGATCAGCTTGCAGGCGGGCGAATTGCTCCTGCCAGTTGATTTCTTTTTGTTGTTCGATCTCGTCGGTGGAGATGGGTTGGGTGCGTTCTTGTTGTTGGGTCGTCATAGTGGGGTGTTCGTCCTCTCTTGGGATTTCCGGTGCGGGCGTCTCCGCCCTGGCGGGCTCTCCGGCCCGGCGCACCTTGATGCGCTTCACGGGCCTGCTGCGCCGGATAATGTAAGGGTTGTTGCGAGGATCTAGGGGATTGCGGTAATAAGGGTCGTAGGGCATGATTTCGGGGATGATTGCGAAATGAATTCGTAGCGGATGAAATGGGTAGCTGTGACCGGGGACCGGAGACCGAAGACGGGGAGATGCCCTCTCGGCCCTCGGTCCCCCCGTCCCCGGTCCTGAGAATATCCAATCGTTCCACAAAAAACGGGCGGGAGGCCGTGGTGGCGACTCCCGCCCGCGTGGGCTGTTATGCTGCTGGGGAGGGGACGATAGGGGGAATCGTCACCGGTCTATCGTCCATCGTCCCCTCTTAGACTTCCCGGAAGTCGCCTTCGACGACCTCTTCATCGCCGCCGGTGGCGGGACCGGGCTCGGGGCTTGCTGCGCCGCCGTCAGCGCCCGGGGTGGGGCCAGCCTGCTGGCTGTAGAGCTGCTGGCTCAGCGCGTGGCTGGCCTGCTGCAGCTGTTCGGTGAGGGTGCGAATGCGGTTGGCGTCGTCGCCTTCCATCGCCTCTTTCAGCTCGGCGATCAGGTTCTCGATCTGGCCTTTTTCGGTGACCGGAACCTTGTCACCCAACTCGTTCAGCATCTTCTCGGTGGCGTACACCGTGCTGTCCGCGGTGTTGCGGGCGTCGATGAGCTGGCGGCGGGCCTCATCCTCGGCCTCGTGGGCCTTGGCTTCCCGCACCATCTGCTCCACCTCTTCCTCGCTGAGGTTGGTGGTGGCTGTGATCTGGATGCCAGTTTCCTTGCCCGTGGCTTTGTCTTTGGCGGTCACGTGCAGGATGCCGTTGGCGTCGATGTCAAAGGTGACTTCGATCTGAGGCACGCCACGGGGCGCGGGCGGGATGCCATCCAACCGGAAGGTGCCCAGGAGCTTGTTGTCCTTGGCCAGAGGCCGTTCGCCCTGCAACACGTTGATGTCCACCGCAGTCTGGTTGTCCTCAGCCGTGCTGAAGATCTCGGTCTTGCGGGTGGGAATGGTGGTGTTGCGGGGGATGAGCACCGTCATCACGCCGCCCAGGGTCTCAACGCCCAGGCTCAGCGGCGTCACATCCAGCAGCAGCACGTCCTTGACCTCACCGGCCAGCACGCCCGCCTGGATGGCGGCGCCGATGGCGACCACCTCGTCGGGGTTCACAGTCTTGTTGGGCTCTTTGCCTGTCAGGCTGCGAACCAGGTCTTGGATCATGGGCATGCGGGTGGAACCGCCCACCAGGATGACCTCGTTCAGGTCGCCCGTCTTCAGACCGGCGTCGCGCAGGGCCTGCTCGAAGGGGCCGCGGCAGCGTTGCACCAGGTCTTCTGTCAGTTGCTCGAATTTGCTGCGGGTCAGCTTCAGTTGCAGATGCTTGGGACCAGAGGCGTCGGCAGTGATGAAGGGCAGGTTAATCTCGGTCTCCTTGACGCTGGAGAGCTCGATCTTGGCTTTCTCGGCCGCTTCGCGCAGCCGCTGCAGGGCCTGACGATCATTGCCCAGGTCGATGCCCTGGTCTTTCTTGAATTCCTGCACCATCCACTGCACGATGCGCTCATCCCAGTCGTCGCCACCCAGATGGGTGTCGCCGGCGGTGGATTTCACTTCGATAACGCCATCGCCCACTTCCAGGACGGAGACGTCGAAGGTGCCGCCGCCCAGGTCGAAGACCAGGATGGTCTCTTCCTTCTTCTTGTCCAGCCCGTAGGCCAGGGCTGCGGCGGTGGGCTCGTTGATGATGCGCTTCACTTCCAGGCCCGCGATCTTGCCTGCGTCTTTGGTGGCCTGACGCTGGCTGTCGTTGAAGTATGCGGGCACGGTGATGACGGCCGCAGTGACCGGCTCGCCCAGATAAGCTTCCGCATCCTTCTTCAGCTTGGCCAGGATCATGGCGCTGATTTCCTGCGGGGTGAAGGTCTTGCCCACCACAGGCGCCTCAACCCGGGCGTCGCCGTTGGGGCCGGGTACGATTTTATAAGGCACCATCTCCATGGTGCGTTTGGTCTCTGGGTCTTCGAAACGTCGGCCCATGAGGCGTTTGATGGAATAGAAAGTGTTTTCGGGGTTGACGATGGCCTGACGCTTGGCGGTAGTGCCCACCAGTCGTTCGCCATTTTTATTGAACGCGACCACGGAAGGGGTCGTGCGACCACCCTCTGCATTGGGAATCACCGTCACATCACCGCCTTCCATCACGGCGATAACGCTGTTGGTGGTGCCGAGGTCGATACCTACGATTTTAGCCATTGTTCAAAAATCCTCCTCAGGCTCAGATTGGTTTCAGGTGATAATTGCTTGCGGGCATGATAAAACATCCGCCCGATGACTTACTGTTACTAGCATACCGACCGAGTATATGCAGGGTATTAGGATTGCATTAGCGAAGTATATGAGATGGAATGTTTGACTGTCGCAATTCCAAATTTGCCACTTCTTCAAAGCCCCCTCCTAGCCATCCCCGCTTCGGTTACCGTTTTGCCGGGAATGAGTCCGACGATGGCTCAAAAGTTTTATCATGAATAATCAGGGAAGGGGCTAAACTGAGTCAGGAATGTTCAAAGTCGGCGGATTTTTCTTAACTCATGTTATGCATTCGCCAGCCAATAGCCCTGAACGAGGCGCCCTGCGCTTACGACTCAACCATGGTCCATAAGACGAAAGGACGAATATAGGCGGTAGACATTTTCCTCCTTTTGTTTACCTTCGGTCTCTGGTCGGCATTTCTTGGGAGTTTCTGGTGGCTGCATTGCGAAGCAGCTTTGCTTGGGGACTGTGCGCAGTGTCAGTTTTTAAAATTCAGTAGATCGCGATTTGCCATGATGCGCAGAGCCGGATCACGGATCCGGCGGTGATTCGAGCGTCAAACCCGCCGGATTGCGAATCCGGCTGGACACATACTCTCGCAATCGTGATCTACTGAAATTGAAGTTGTTGGTTCGGATGTTTGGCAACGGGCGTGCTATACTTGGTGTGCATAAAGTTGTCTGATGTTGATTCTGTTTTTGGTTTGTTGTGAAGCTTTCAAGCGAAGGCTTGTGTTATCCTCCCCATTCATGCTGTGCTTTCATTACTGACATGCCATCCGATCTTCTAGCTCTTGAACTTACATTTGTAGAACTGTTGCTGCTGGTTTTTGTGGTGGCAATGGTGGTGCATCGCATCAGGTTGCCTTACACTGTTGCATTGGTCTTGGTGGGGTTGGGGCTTTCGTTTCAGAATGTCATTCATTTTGAGCTGACGCCTGAGATCATCCTCATGTTGTTTCTGCCGCCGTTGGTATTCGAGGCGGCGCTGCATATCGACTATGGCATCTTCCGCAAAGTGGCGACGCCTGTTCTGCTGCTGGCGATTTTCGGGGTGCTTATCACCATCGCCGTCATCTGGGGGCTGTTGACGGCTACGGGCCTGCTGGATTGGCAGACCGCTCTCATTTTTGCCGCGCTCATCGCTGCAACCGATCCGGTGGCGGTGGTCTCGTTATTCAAGGCTTTGGGCGCGCCCAAACGACTTTCGACGTTGGTTGAGAGTGAGAGTTTGTTCAACGATGCGACGACCATTGTGGTTTTTCACATCGTGGTGGGGGCTGTATTGATGGGCGATGGAGCGTTTCATCTGAATTGGACTCACGCATTGCTCCGATTCGCCACTGTTGCCTTTGGCGGCATCTCCATTGGCGTTGCATCAGGCATTGTGGCCAATTTTATTTTTGCCCGGGTGGATGATCACCTCATCGAGATCACCCTGAGCACCATTGTGGCCTATGGTGCTTATCTGCTGGCCGAGCAGTTTCATCTGAGCGGCGTATTGGCTGTGGTTTTTGCCGGTATGCTCATTGGCAATCGCAGTAGCCGGAATATGTCTCCCACGACGCGGATGATGTTGGCAAATTTTTGGGAGTACATTGCTTTTTTGGTCAACAGTCTTGTGTTTATACTTATCGGCATGCAGGTGGTGGTGCCCAGGTTCGGTAATCAGGTGTATGTTTTGATTTTCGTGGTGGTCGTCGTGGTGCTCATCAGCCGCGCCGTGACGGTGTATGGGCTTAGTTTCATTAGTAAGCTGTTGGGAAGTAAGGTGAAGATGTCGTACCAGCATGTGCTGTTTTGGGGCGGGTTGCGCGGTGCGGTTAGTCTGGCTCTGGCCCTCAGTCTCAGCCGTAGTGTGCCTAATCGTGATCTGATCCTCACCCTCACCTTCGCCGTGGTGTTGTTTACTCTACTGGTGCAGGCCACGACTATTGGCCCGTTGCTGCGCAGACTGGGCTTGGCTGGCCAGTCGGAGACAGAAAAGGAATATGAACGCATCCACGCCCGCCTGCTTGCTGCTCGCGCCGCCTATAATCGCATGAAAGGCCAATACGCGGTCGGCGTCATTGATCCCACGGCCTGGCAAAAGGTGGAGCAAGACCTGAAGGCCCGTATCCGAGACCTGAGTGAGGAGCAGCGGGCCTTTGCCGAGGCCAATCCTGATTTGGTGGCCCGTATCACTTCCTCTCTGCAGCGAGAATCACTCCTGATTCAGCGAGCGCATATTAGCGATTTGGAGCGAGAGGGTATGATCAGCGATGATGTGGCCCGTGAACTCATCGAAGAGATCGACGCTATCCTGGATGAACTTCGTCGTCCCGAAGAAAACCATCCAGAGGCAGTTTCTGAACCATCTGCCGTTGACCATAACAATCAACCTGTCTCATCTCAAACCAAAAAATTCGAGGTAAAACTATGACTCAATCACCCCTTCTCCCCTGGGACCAGTCACCTGATCCCCGCGCTATCCTCAAAGAAGTCGATCCCGACATCTTCGCGGCCATCGAAAAGGAGCGGCAACGCCAGCAAGATCACATCGAACTCATCGCCTCGGAGAATTACGTGAGCGCCGCGGTGTTGGCTGCTGATGGTTCGGCGCTGACCAATAAATATGCAGAAGGTCTACCCGGCGCCCGCTATTATGGCGGTTGTGAGTATGTGGATATTGTGGAACAGCTGGCGATCGATCGAGCGAAAAGATTGTTTGGGGCGGAGCATGCCAATGTACAGCCCCACGCGGGCGCTCCTGCAAACATTGCTGCATACATGGCTTTGCTCAAGCCTGGCGATAAAGTGCTGGGTATGAAGCTCTCGCATGGCGGGCATCTCACCCACGGCGCAAAATTCAATCTCAGCGGCAAAGTCTATGAGTTTCATGGCTATGGCGTGAGTCCAGATACAGAGATGTTGGATTATGACGCCATTCGCGAGCTGTCGTTGGAGGTGCGACCGCGGTTGATCCTGGCCGGAGCCAGCGCGTATCCTCGTAAAATTGATTTCAAAACCCTGCGCGAGATTGCGAATGAGGTAGATGCGTTGCTAATGGTGGATATGGCTCATATCGCTGGCCTGGTCGCGGCAAAGCTGCACCCCGATCCTATCCCATACTGTGATGTCGTGACCACGACCACGCACAAGACTTTGCGCGGCGCACGTGGTGGTATGATTCTGAGCACTGCCGAATGGGCGCGCAAGGTGGATAAGGCCGTCTTCCCCGGTCTGCAGGGCGGCCCGTTACTGCACCAGATCGCGGGTAAAGCCGTGGCTCTGGGAGAAGCGCTCCAACCTTCGTTCAAGGTCTATGCCCAAAATATCATCGATAACATGCAGGCGATGGCGGATGAATTGAACGCGGCGGGCTTGCGTTTGGTCTCCGGCGGCACTGATAACCACCTGGTGTTGGTGGATGTCACGCCTTTTGGCATTGGCGGCGCCATGGCCGAGGATGCGTTGGGTCGGGCAGGCATTACCGTCAACAAGAACCTGATCCCCTACGACACCCGTAAATCCATGGATCCATCAGGCATCCGCGTAGGTTCTCCCGCCATGACCACTCGCGGCCTGGGCCAGGACGAATTCCGCCAGATTGCCCGCTGGATGGTGGAGATTTTACGCAAGCCCGATGACGATGATCTCATCGCCAGCATCGCCGCCCAGGTGAGGGAGATGTTGACCGCATATCCGGTGCCTGGTTGAGGATTGTTCTGAAGTTGAGGCCTGGGCGTGTGAGCGCATCTATGAGCGGCAACCTTACTCTTGCCAATTGCTCTTGAGCATTCTGAGCGGAAAGGACGGAGGTAGACGAATAAGATCGTCCATCTTCGTCCTTTTTTGTTCGCTATTGTTGCCAGTACTTTCTCGGTCGAAAGGGGATTGCGCCCAGGCAATACTGCCTATTCTATCGCCTGATTCAAAACCACGATCAACCTCCAACTTCGAAACATTTTGGACGGTCTTCCCACGAATTCATCGTTTTGCGACATCGCTTGGGGCATGATAATCTATAGCCATGAAACCAAAGCGTAGATTGCCCCTAAACATTCTGCTGGAATCCTACCGGCCCATCGCATTCTTCGCAGGAGAAATCCTGTTGGCCGCATCTCCCTTCCTTCCTCACGTTGCTCAGACGTGGGCGCAACGACTCACCCAACTGGAGGCCTCAGCGCCTCCCCAGGTTTGAATCTGTTCAACATGCCAGTATCTGTCGATATCCTTGCCCTGATTTTATTTGGCTTTATTGCTGTTATTACGTTTTATCTTCATCATTCATCTACGCCTGGGCAGGCGGACTTGATAGAGCAGGATGCTGATGTCTTTTACCAGCAGAAACAACTTGATCCCCTCAGTATGGAGATTCCTCTTACTGGTCTGGGCGAGGAGTTACTTTTTTCTGGCGGAAATGCTTTTTTGCCTGCTGAGATCAATCGTTTATTGCTCAGCAAGGCCGAACAGGATGGAGTGGATGTTGACGCTATGGGGTTGGCGGCCGCCATGCGGCCAGGACCAAAAGGGGATGTCGATAAGCAATCCTTGCGTTTGAGTTGGACGATTACCGCATTCGTTATCTTGTTAGGCTTGATTTTTCTTTTGCTTTGGATGCTAACTTTGATTTAGACGCTATCAATCTTTTGTTAATGCTACAATGAATCGTTTGCCTACTTTAACTGCTGTTGTTCTGGCGTTTGCTTCAGGAATACTTGTCTTCGGCAATTATTTTTGGAACTCGCCGCTGCTAGGTTCAACCAGTCAGTTTTTGTTGAAAATAGTGGTGCTGGTTAGTGGCGTGGCGTTGTTGATGGCCGCGTTGAATTTGGCCATACGCCATGTGCGACGATTCCGAGAGCGCGATGTCGGGAGTATGCTTTTGGTGGGGGGATTTGTTGTCGCTTTTCTGGTCGGAGTGGCTCCTGGAGGATTTCAGACAGGGGTGGGACGTTGGATGTATCATTGGTTGTTGGCTCCGGGAATGGCTGCCGTTTTCGCACTTGTCCCCATTTTTTTGGCCTACGCCTTGTATCGACATCTCGACCTTCATGATGTTGGAGGATTCCTTTTCTTTGTGGGAATGGTTGTTGGTATATTAGGACAGATGCCCGCGTTGGCTGCTCAATTTCCGATTTTGACGAATTTTCGACAATTTTTCTTGAATGCGCCTGGTGCGGCTGCATTTCGCGGGATTGTGCTCGGATTGGCCGTTGGTGTGGTGTTGGCATTGTTGCTGAAGGTGTTTTCCATCTTTACGGGGCGACGCTCGCAGACGCAGGTGAGGGAGACGGATTGATATGAGCGTTTGTCCATCTTGTGGAAAAGAAAATCCCCCTGATGCTGAATTTTGCCAATACTGCAATCAGCCTCTGGAGACGCCCGGAAAACCGCCTCGGTTACTCAGCCAGATACAGGGTTTGATTCCTGCAGAGCCCGTCATTACGTCGGGAAGATTGCGAGATTCTGATTCTCAACTTGCTGCAGGTTTGGCTGTTTCGAGCGGGGTGGTTTCTGAGAAAGGAGGGCGAAGTGAGCCTGAGACTGCGGTGGCGATCACGGGTGCTGTGGTGGATGACATCACAGAAGGACAGGTTGAAGGTGCAGAAGAGCCAGCGTTTAAGCCCACCCCACCGCCCCCATCACCTACTGTGGTTTCTGCACCAGCCCCAACGGGTGGTCGTAACGCCTTGGCCATCATCGCCAGCATCTTCATCGGTGTGATTTTGTTCGGAAGTATTGGGAATCTGTTAGCTCCTGCAACCCCCAGCGTTTCCACTTCCGTCAAAAATGCATATACTTTTATCGAGATACTGTCCTCCTCTTCGCGAGTGCTTTTGGCATGGGATTATGATCCTGCAACGCAAGCAGAGCTGGAATTACTGGCACAGCCGATTTTGCAGCATCTGCAACAAAAGCAGGTCAATACGGTGTTCATGAGTCTGCGACCTTTCGGCCCCAGCGTCGCGGCGGACGCCTACAATCTCAGTTCGCGTTTGGGCGCGGCGAACAATATGGTGGTTGCTTCGCCAAATCCTGTGGAATTCGGGTTCATTCCCGGCGAAACGGCGGCATTACGTTCATTGACGCTCTCCCCCGTCATGGCTTCCAACCAGCCAGTGCTGAGCGCTCAGGCCTCAGGAATACGCCCCACCGAAACGATTGACGCATTTGATCTCATCATCGAATTCAGTTCAGATTTTGCCAGTAGTCAACAATGGGCCGAACAGGTATCTGTACGCACAAAGAAGCCGCTGATCGTGGCCGCTTCAGGCGCCGTTGCGCCAGCTTTACTCCCATATGAACAAACTGGACAGATTCGCGTGCTGCTGTCTGGATATCCAGACGCGCTGGCCTACGAATCACTTATCGGGCAAAGAGGACCAGCCTATCAGCAAGCATCTGCGCAGACGTTGGCCTTGTTGGCCTTTCTGGGGGTGCTGTTCTTTGCGGCATTTCGTTCCTTATTTTCTAGTTCCAAACACTGATTGGTTAAGCATCGACTCATGGTTTCTTATCTTGGCGTCTTTTTGACATCTGTTTTGACTCTTGCAATTTTTAGTCGGGCTGTGCGTCCAAATCGTGCATTTCGTTGGACATCCCATTTGTTGTTAGGACTCGGTGCAGGATATACGGCGGCTGTCGTGCTCAAGCAGGTTGTGCTGGCTTCTTTTTCTCCTCGAGAGTTGATGCATCCTTTGCAATTTAGCCTGATTTTAATCTCAACATTTTTATCGCTTCTGCTGGCCCTGCGGTTTTCAACAGATGCACGAATTCGCGCCTGGGGGTTGTTACCATTGGGGATGATGACCGGCGTGGGGGGGGCTTTGGCTTTGGCTGGAGCTCTACGTGGCTCATTCCTTCCCCAACTTATGGCTACATCCCATCTTGAGTTTACGGAGCGCTTTCCTGTCTTGAATGTCTTGAGTATCGTCTTGGCGACGTTGACGAGCTTGGGGGTGCTTTTATATTTGTTGCCTGGTCTAGATGAGTTGGATGCTGTAGGGAAGGAGACCCGGGAGAAGGAGTGGATGGTTTGGTTTTTGTATGGGTGGCGTTTATGGGGGTATTGGGCGTTGATGTTGGCGCTCGGCGCACTGTTGGCCAGCACTGCCGGCGCGCGGTTGACATTGCTTGTCGGGCGGGTGCAATATTTGTTGGGGGTTTGGTTTTAGGGGTAATATACAAAACAAGGACATAATGAACTATCCGATGTGCGACTTTTCAGTTCTAAGAAGCAGGCTTTGATGCTCTGATTTGTTGTTCCACAAACAGACGAAGGGTCGACAGAACGAACATGGACGAAAAATGATGCCGATTTTATCCACTTTGGTCACTTTTCGTCCTTGTGCGTCAGCTTGTACAGCGGAAGATGCTTGATGAGCCCGCTGATGCGCCCAAAAAAGTTGCATGTTGGGTTTCTATCGTCATTTGGAATGCGCTTGTTCGACCATGTTTGTCTTAGCGCTGTTTCAAGATAACTTGACGAAAATTATTTTTATCAGAGATGAACGCTATGTTTTCAAAAACACATCACCTGTTTGGATTTTATCTTGCTCTTTTTCTAATTAGTCTCGGTTTAATGTTAGTTGTGACGTATTCATCCGCACGTGCGCTGCCTGCAGATACAGCAGTCATTTATGATGATGTTTTGGCTCCTGGGTGGGAGAGTTGGTCTTGGGATACCGATGTCGATTTCGCCAACAGTTCGCCAGTGTATGCGGGACATGACTCCATGGCTGTCACCTATTTACAGGCCTGGGGGGGGCTTTACCTACATACCAATACAAATCTTGATCCCGCACGCTTTACGACGCTTCATTTTTGGGCTTATGGTAGCGATTCTGGGGCCAATGCCATCGTGGTGCAGATTTACGATCAGAATGAAGAGGAAGCGGGAGATGCTGTAAGTATTACGACCACGCCAGGAACCTGGACGTTGTTCGAAATTCCGATTTCAAATTTCGATTTGCCGAACGGCGCACTGATAAGCGGCATTGTCTGGCAAGAAAACAGCGGCGCCCCACAGCCCGTTTTCTATTTGGATGATGTTGTATTGCTCAACCAAAACGACACCCCCACCCCCACGCCCACCAATACGCCTACCGCTACGCCAGGTCCAGCCCCTCAGCATCCATTCCCCCAACATGTGGTCTACTCGCCCGGCAGCATCAAACCCAACCATCGCTCCCAGAGCCAGCTCGATGACGATGTACAGGCCTTTTACGACTACTGGAAATCACGTTATCTGATGGAGGCAGGCACAACCGCTGATGGCAAACCCATGTATCGTGTTTCTTATGGCGACGCCAACCCCGATCGCACTGTCTCTGAAGGTCAGGGATACGGCATGGTCATCACCGCGATCATGGCTGGTTACGATCCCCAGGCGCAAGTCTATTTCGATGGCTTATGGTATTACAGCCGCGCCCACCCCAGCGATGTCGACTCGCGCCTGATGGGCTGGCAAGTGCCTCCTGATCCTGACTCCGGGAATGATAGCGCTTTCGATGGCGACGCGGATATTGCTTATGGATTGCTATTGGCCCACGCTCAGTGGGGCAGCAATACCGGCAATGTAGATTACATGGCCGAGGCCCAGACGTACATCGCCGCCATTAAAGAATCCACCATTGGGCTCATCAGCCATCTTCCTGAACTGGGCGATTGGGTGGTGGATGGCGACGGTGACGGATACAATCAGTGGACGCCTCGCAGCTCTGACTTTATGACCGGCCATTTTCGCAGTTATGGCCGAGCCACAGGCGATGAGTCGTTTTGGGAGCAAGTTATCGCTGCGGTGCAAAACGACATCGATGGCATACAGGCCAACTATAGCCCCGACACGGGCCTGCTGCCCGATTTCATCGTGCGCGAATCCGACACCACCCACGCGCCCAAACCGGCTCCACCCAACTTCCTGGAGAGCCCCCATGATGGTCACTACGACTACAACGCAGGGCGAGATCCTTGGCGTCTTGGCGTCGATGCTTTGCTGAACAACGACGCCAGGGCTTTCTCTCAAGTTCAGAAAATGGCGAATTGGATCGTGCAAAGCACCAATGGTAATCCGGCCGACATCAAGGCGGGGTATACGCTAGACGGCACGCCCTATGGCCACTATTTCACCAGCTTTTTCGTCTCGCCGTTTGGTGTAGGATTGATGACAACCCCTGCACATCAAGATTATCTCAACGACCTCTACGATCTCATCTATCAACGCCATGAAGATTATTATGAGGATTCTGTGACATTGCTCTCACTATTGGTGATGACGGGAGATTTTTGGGACCCTTTCGATGCACCTGCTGTCGCGCCAATGGACATAGCCATCATGCCATCGGGCGCGACAATGACTCTAGAATGGACGCACAAGACCGGCGACATGCATTATCAAATCTGGCGGGATGCGAAACCATACTTCGATCCCGACGCCGCGGGAGCGCTGTTGGACGTGATTCCCGCTTCCGGCGACGCCCAAATGAGCTACGATGATACGACGCTGCCCGAGAATGTCACGGCTTACTATGTGATTCGCGGGGTGAATCGTCCCGGCGATGTTTCTGAAAACTCGAATCGGGTGGGCGCGTTTCGCCTTCCCCTGGTTCCGGGGCAGTAGTCTGGTGCGTTGCAGTGTTGGGGACAATGTCTCAACGTGGCCCGGCCTCAGTCCTGGCTGCTTGAGAACGAAAAACATATTCGAATGAGTCTGTGATTTGTCATCTTCACAAAATCAGTCGATCTACACCGGGTGACTGCCTTCGTTTCGAAACACACCCGCAGTAGCTCCGAACTTTGGCAAGAATGAGCTGAAATGGGATAATAGCGGACATGAAGCGCTTTTCTTTGCGCCGCGATCTGGGGTTACAGTTGCTGGCCCTGTACATACTCTTCATTGGGCCAGTACTCATCGGCGCGCTGATTTTTGATGTAGCCACCCGGCGGAACCTGGAACAGGATATCCAGGAGGCAGATCTCTCGTTGGCTCGGGCCGTGGCCCTGGAAACCGACGCCTTCCTCACCAACGCTGCTCAAACGGTATACAACCTTGCGACAGATCCAGCTGTGGTCGAGGCGGACGCTGCAGGAATGCGTCAGGTTTTTAGCCATATCATGTTGGCGCGTAGTGATATCAATTTGATTTATCGCTTGGGGCCCGACGGCGTCATGCTCTACCACTATCCCGAAGGCCCCACCAGCACCGTGGGGGTGGATTTTTCCTTTCGCAAATACTTCCAGCGCGCCCGCCATAAGCACGAACCCTTTTTCTCGGCCGGGCGCATTTCGCCGACCACCGGCAAACCAGTGGCGACCGTGGTTATGCCTTTGTGGGGGGGGGACGGGCAATTTCAGGGACTGGTCGCCACCAATCTGGCCATGGCAGAACTCAGTGACACCCTGGCTGTCATCATCGGCGATGGGGGACAAAATCAAGTCATCAGCATTGTGGATGGTCGGGGCCAGGTGATCGCATATCCGGGATTGCTCAACGCACCTCTTGGCAAAGACACTCTGCTCACCGTACAACAAGGTGAAGATGTAGGGCTGCCCAGCAACCTGCTGCCCGATTGGCGCGATTGGCGCGATGGCGTGGTGGAGGCGGTGCTTCATGGTGAAACCGGCGCAACTATTTCCACCGCACCTGACAATAGCCAGTGGTTGCGCTCCTATGTGCCTATTTCGGTAGCCGACTGGGGCGTCATTGTGCAACGTCCCACAAAAACCGCTTTCGCCACCATCCAGAGGTTTCATCGCCTGCTTATGATGGCGATCACGCTGTTCATCATCGGTGGCGTTCTGTTTTGGCTGGCGCTATCTCGCCGGGTTATCTTTCCCATCGGCAAACTCACCGAATTTAGCAAACGGGTGGGGAGTCATTCTCCGGCTTCTGCCCGCACCGAGATCGATCTTTCTGCGTTGGCTCGGCGAGAAGATCAAATGGGTGAGTTGGCTCGTTCGCTCACCATCATGGCCCAAAACATCGAACGTCGTTTTGGGGAGCTTTCCACCCTGCTTGAGATTAGCCGGAAGGTGGTGAGCTCTCTGGATGTGCAGGAAGTGTTCGATAGTATTCTAGATGAAGTGCAACGGCTTTTGGATGCAGACCGTAGCGCCATTGTGGTGCTGGATGAGCGATTGGGGGTGTTTCGTATTCGGGCCAGTCGCGGGCTTTCTGAATTCTATGTGCGGCAACTGCGCATTGGCCCTAGCGAGCCCTATTCCACTGCGATGCGCGCATTGCAAACCGGTGCGCCGGTCAAGGTCATTGACTCAGAACGTGATCCAGAATATGCAAAATTCAGGGTGCGCGCCCGCCAAGAGGGATTTCGTTCGCTACTGGCCGCCCCCTTACTGACACAGCACGCTCCGCCTGCCGTGTTGTTGCTCTACTTCGATCAACCCCACGATTACACCGAAAACGAACTTGAGCTGGTTTCCAGTTTTGCCAATCATGCGGCCATGGCCATGGAAAACGCAGTGCTTTTCGCCCGTTCTGACGCTCAATTGCAAGAGCAAACTCGACGCCTGGAAGCCATTGTCGAGAGTTTGAACGATGGCTTGATTCTGGAAAGCCTGTCAGGTGAGGTGCTGTTTTGTAACTATCGGGCAGCCGAGTTAGTGGGGATGCGGCGTTCGGTGGCGTGTCAACGACAATCGGGCGAGTTGCTGCAACGCTTATTGCGCACGGCGGAACGCCCCGAGCAGGTGGCGGCCGCCCTGGCAGAGGCAGTGGAAAGTGGAGGCGCTCGCTATGTGGATGTGACCCGCATCGGGCCTGATGGCCGACCGCAGGATTTACGTATCCAGATATTCGAGGTCACCGACGCCCGTGGAGGCGTCGTGGGGCGAGGGCAATTCTGGCAGGATATCACCCACGACAAAGACCTGGATCGCATGAAATCCGCCCTACTTTCCACGGTTTCTCATGAGCTGCGAACACCTTTGGCTGCCATTAAGGGTTACGCCACCACCTTGCTGGCTCAGGATGTGGTGTGGGATGCAGCCACCCAGCGAGAGTTTATCCAAACCATCAGCGATGAGGCTGACCGTCTGGCTTCTTTGGTCAGCAGTTTGTTGGATCTTTCGCGGCTCGAAGGTGGGGCGCTGCGACTGCAACGAGAACTGCTTGATATGCGGGGCCTGGTGGATGCTGTGAGCCGACGTGAGGGGCGACGTCTGGGGGTGGAGATCCATGTAGATGCTGAGGAGGAACTGCTGTTGGTGGAAATTGATCGACTGCGCATGGAAACCGTACTGCGCAACTTGTTGGATAATGCGGCCAAATACTCCCCCGCGGGGCATCCGGTGGAGGTTGGGTTGCAACTTCGAAATGGTTTTTTGGAAGTCTCGGTGCGCGATTATGGTCCAGGCGTGCCCGAAGATCAAAAGACAAGAATTTTTCATCGGTTTTATCGCGGACAGGTGGAGCGAGGCCAACGGATTGGCGGCGCCGGACTGGGGCTGGCTATTTGCAAAGGCTTTGTCGAGGCCCACGGCGGGCGTATCTGGGTGGAAAATGCCAATCCCGGGGCGCGTTTTTGCTTCCAACTTCCCTTGCCTTCACCCCACACACAAGAGGAGGTTGCTCATGCCGCAGCGCATTCTGGTCGTTGATGATGAAAAACCCTTGCGCGAATTTGTGGCCCGCAATCTCAGTGTGCGTGGGTATGAGGTGTTGAAAGCGGCCAATGGCATCGAGGCTCTGGCCATCTTACAGACTCACCTCATGGATTTGATCATCCTGGATTTGATGATGCCGCATATGGACGGTTTGGAATTAACTCAGCGCATCCGACGCTCCTCCACCGTACCCATCATTGTGCTCAGCGCTCTGGATGAAGAACGGGATAAGGTCACGGCGTTGGATTTGGGCGCGGATGATTATCTCACCAAACCCTTTGGCGTAGAGGAGTTGCTGGCTAGGGTGCGGGGATTGCTGCGGCGGGCGAGCTGGCAGAGACTCGAGGTTCCACAAGAGCGCCTGCGGGTGGGAGATATCGAAATGCTAGTAGATCAGGGTGTGGTTATGGTCAAGGGAAAACCGGTGAAACTGACGCGCACAGAATTCGATCTACTTCATTACTTCATGAAAAATGTGGGGAAGGTGCTTTCGCATCGACGCATCTTACAACGGGTGTGGGGGCCGGAGTATGGGGACGAAGTGGAGTATTTGCGGGTGTACGTGGCTCGTTTACGACGTAAGGTGGAAGAAGATCCCGCCCATCCTCGTCATATCCTCACTGAACATGGCATTGGATACCGTATCGAGGGTTGACGCCGCTGTTCTGCATTTCTGAGGTGGCAAAGAGGGCGACTCCCTGAATGCCAAAGCAGCCAAAATGGTTGCGTGTTGGCTTTGTTTATGAATTTTTTATGATTTTGGGATTGGTTTTTATCTGATGTTTTTGTGAGCTGGGTAAACTAATAAGTAATTGTATGCTGTTTTCCTTTTCCACTTTTCCCATCGGAGGAAATTGCCATGTCTCGTAAATGGATTTTTGTGTTCGTTTTGGTGTTGGCGCTGGCGCTGACCCTGGCCGCGTGTGGCGGACAAAAGGCCGCCACCGAAGCGCCCAAGGCGGAACAACCGGCAGCAGAGCAGCCTGCGGCTGAGCAACCCAAGCAGGAAGCGCCCGCAGCCAAGGAACAAACTGTCGTCATTGGCTTCACGGCTTCGCAAACGGGCAAGTACAACGTCTCTTCCACCCGCCAGACCACCGGTCTGCAAATGTGGATGGATGATGTGAACAATGCTGGCGGCATCAAACTGTCGGATGGAACGGTCATCAAGTTCAAGGCGGTCTCCTATGATGATGAATCGAACAAAGACCGGGTGCAGGAGCTGTACACCAAGCTGGCCACCGACGACAAGGCCGACTTCCTCATCAGCCCCTACTCCAGCGGCCTGACTGCAGCCGCGGCCGTCATCGCCGAGCAGTATGGCATTCCCATGATCACCACGGGCGCGGCCTCGGACAAGACCTACAAGCAGGGCTACACTGTGGTCTACCAGGCCTACACCCCGGCCAGCCGCTATCTCACCGGCGCCATCGATCTGCTGAAGAGCCTGGACCCCGACGCCAAGAAGGTGGCTTTTGTGTATGAAAACTCCAAGTTCGCCACGGGCGTGAACGAGGCGGCCAAGGCCTACGCCGAAGAAAATGGCTTCGACGTGGTGTTGTTCGAGGGCTATGATCCCGACACCAAGGATTTCAACGCCATCATCAATAAGATCGAGTCGGCCGGGCCTGATGCCATTCTCGGCGGCGGGCATTTCCAGGATGGCAGCACCTTCGCCCGCCAGCTTTACGAGAAGGGCACCCAAGTCAAGTTCATCTCCCTGCTGGTGGCGCCGCCCGAACCCACTTTTGCCGAGCTGGGCGACGCTGCCGTGGGTGTAACCGGCCCCAGCCAGTGGGAGCCTGCAGCCAAGTACACCCCCGAATCGGCCAAGGCCGCGGGGCTGGAATGGTTTGGCCCCACGGGCGAAGAATTCACCAAGGCCTATCAGGCAGCGCATGATGGCGAAGCCCCCTCCTACCACGTGGCGGGCGGCTACGCCGCGGGCCTGATCTTGCAAAAGGCCATCGAGCAGGCTGATTCGGTGGATAAAGCCGCGGTGATGAAGGCTCTGGACGCCACCGACATGATGATCTTCTTCGGCCACATCAAGTTCGACACCTCGGCCGACGCCCATGGTCTGCAGGTGGGCCACGATATGATCCTCATTCAGTGGCAGAAGGATGGCGACAAGCTGGTGAAGCAGGTGGTGTGGCCCGAGGCGGGAGCCACTGCCAAACCGCTCTATCCGCTCCACTAATCCTCCCCGGGAACATCTACGGGCAGATTGTGGCCGGGGCGATTTTTGATGGTCGCTCCGGCCACTGTTCACCATTCCCCCTTTTTCACTCACAGGAGGATTTTATGGGCAATGTTTTGTTTACTTCCGCCATCGACGGGCTGCTGATTGGCGTCATCTATGGCCTGGCCGCCATGGGCCTGACGTTGATCTTCGGCGTGATGGATGTCATCAATCTGGCCCACGGCCCGCTCATCGCCCTGGGGATGTTCGGTGTGTATTTGTTGTTCACGTTGTTGGGATTAAATCCATTCCTTGCTGTGATCATCGTGGCCGGGCTGGGGTTGCTGCTGGGCGTGGTCATCTATTTTGTTGCAGTCAACCGGGTCATCGATGCGCCGCCGCTCTCCAGCCTGCTTTCCACCTTTTCGGTGAATATGATCATCATCGGCATTGGCACGGCCATGCTTTCCACCTCATCCTACAATGTGGATTACAGTCTGGGCACGATGGATCTTGGGTTTTTCAAAGCGCCCGGCGCCCGCATTGCGGCTTCGTTGGTGGCATTGCTGACCACGGCCCTGCTCTATCTTTTCCTCTACCGCACCCGACCGGGCAAATACATCCGGGCGGTGGCCAACAACCGCATCTCGGCCGAGCTCATGGGCATCCCCTCCACCCGCATCCTGGCCCTGGCTTTTGGCATCGGCGTGATGCTGGCCACGGTCGCGGGCGGGCTCATCGCCACCATTCTGCCCATCAACATCCTGGCAGGCGGCTCCTATGAGCTCAAGAGCTTCGTCATCGTGGTGCTGGGCGGCCTGGGCAACCCCCTGGGCGCGCTCATCGGCGGCCTGATTCTGGGTCTTATCGAAGGTATTGTTCCGGTCTTTATGAAAACCACCTGGGTGCCCGTGATCGAGTACGTGCTCTTCGTCTTGATCTTGCTGGTGCGCCCGCAAGGCATTTTGGGGGCGAAAGAATGAAAAGGATATTCAAACCCGGACTGCTTATCCCTGTTGCAATTATCGTGGTGTTGGCCATCTGGCCTCTGTTCAGCGGCAACAGCGCCAGCTCTCGCGAGGCCATGTTCACCCTGATCATGTCCATGGCCCTGGCTTCCAGCCTGAATATCATTCTGGGCTACACCGGCTATGTCAGCTTCGGCCATATCGTCTTTTTCGGCATCGGCGGCTATGCAGGCTTTTGGGCTATCACCGAGATGGGATGGCACATTTTGCCGGCGGCGCTGCTGGGCGGCCTGGTGGCGGCCCTCATCGCCTGGCTGCTGGGTCTGGCGGTGCTGCGATTGCGGGGCGCTTACTTCGCGCTGGCCACCATCGGCATTCTCGAGGCCATGAAAGCGCTGGTCATCAATCTCGATTTCCTGGGCGGGCCTGTGGGCATGGAGATGCACTTCTCCGAGTACAAGCGCTACGGCGGTCCCATGGAGTCGCTGTGGATGGTTTACTGGAGCATGGTGTTTTTGGCCATTTTGGTGGTGGCGGTCAGTTATTTTGTGAAGACGTCGAAATTCGGGCTGGGCTTGATGGCCATTCGTGAGGATGAGGATGCGGCGGAGGTGATGGGCGTCATCACCCCGCGGGCCAAGACCTGGGCCTATGTGCTCTCCGCGGTGTTCCCTGGCATCATTGGCGTGCTGTTTTTCTTCAAGAATGGCAACATCGAGCCCGGCGACGCGTTTCGCCTGCATTTCTCCATCGAGTGGATTGTGATGATCATGCTAGGCGGCGCGGGCACGGTGTTGGGCCCGGTGCTGGGCGGCGGCATCTACCAATGGCTACGCAAGACCTTGCTGACCTCCCCCATCTTCAAGGATTATCAGTTGGTGGTGGCGGGCGTCATGCTGCTGCTCATCGTCCTCTTCGTGCCCACCGGCATCATCGGCTGGGTGCGGGCTCGTTCGGCTAAGCTACGGAGGATATTCGAATGAAGATCCTGGAAATCAAACATGTCACCAAACGCTTTGGCGGTCTCACCGCGGTGAACAATGTCACCTTCGATCTGGAAGAGGGCGAGATATTGGGGCTCATTGGTCCCAACGGCGCAGGAAAAACCACCCTGTTCAACTGCATCAATGGCGTGTACAAGCCCACCGAAGGTCAGGTTATCTTCAAGGGCAAGGATATCACCGGTCTGCCCACCTACAAATCCGCGCACATCGGGCTCTCGCGTACGCATCAGATCGTGAGGCCTCTGAATGAGCTGACTGTGCTGGAAAACGCGATGGTGGGGGCCTGCTATGGCCGAGAAAATATGGGCCTGGGCGACGCCCGCCAGACTGCGATGGCGATGCTGGAATTCGTGGGGATGGCGGATCGGGCGGAGGTGCTGGCAGGCACGCTGAACGTGGCTCAGAAGAAGCGTCTGGAGATGGCCCGGGCGCTATCGGCCAAGCCCTATTTGCTGTTGTTGGATGAGGTGCTGGCGGGTCTGAACACGGCCGAGGTCACCTCCATGCTCGATACCATCCGCAAGATCCGGGAGCAGGGCGTCACCATCATCATGATCGAGCACATCATGCACGCGGTGATGAGCCTCTCGGACCGGCTCATCGTGCTGAATTATGGCTCGCTCATCGCTGAGGGTTCGCCCGAGGAGGTTTCCCAGAATCCTGAGGTCATCGAGGCATATCTGGGCGATCCTGATCTCGCCGCCCGCTTACTTGAGGAGGATAAAGCATAATGGCAATTCTGGAAGTGCGAAACGTCACCTCAGGCTACGGCGATCTGCAAATCCTGTGGGGGGCCAGTCTCGATCTGGAGCAGGGCCAGCTCACCACTCTGGTGGGCGCGAACGGCTCCGGCAAGACCACCTTGCTGCGCACCATCGTGGGACAGATCAAGCCCTGGGATGGGCAGGTGTTTTTCCAGGGCAAGGATGTGAGCAAGCTGCCCCCCTACACCAAGGCCGATATGGGCTTGATTATGGTGCCGGAAGGTCGCCAGCTCTTCACCGATATGACGGTGCGGGAGAATCTGGAAATGGGGGCCACGCCCAAGCGAGCTCGGGCGCACATGGCCCAGAATCTGGAAAAAGTCTTCGATATCTTTCCCCGGCTGAAAGAGCGCGCCAACCAGAAGGCGGGCACCATGAGCGGCGGCGAGCAACAGATGCTGGCCGTGGCCCGGGGCATCATGTCCGAGCCCATCGTGCTTATGATCGACGAGCTTTCTCTGGGCCTGGCGCCGGTGCTGACGTTGGACCTGTTCATGTCCCTGCGTCGCCTGCGCGATGCCGGCATCACCATCCTTCTGGTGGAGCAGAACGTGCGCATGGCCCTCAAGGTCAGCGATTACGCCTATGTGTTTAGCGAGGGCAAGGTCGATTTGCACGGCCCATCGAAAGAAGTCGAGAACAACGAGGATGTGCGTCGGGCCTACCTGGGCATCTGATTGGATCTGAGGTGCGACGCACTGCGAACTGTGCGTCGCACCTCAGGCAAGGTGTGTGACGGGGGGGCTTTTGCGTGGGACAACGCTTTAACTCCTGGTTGACAGGTCGGTTATAATAAATTGAAAATCTTACTTGGCGCATGAAACGCGTCGTTTTCGGAGCAATATGTTTCTGAAATGGCGCTGAAGATTCATGCCATTCAATCTAAATCATGACTCAAATTTGTTCCCGTTGTGGCTCTCACATCCCCGAAGGACATGCCATCTGTCCTACTTGCGGCGCTCCCGCGCCTAGCGCCGCAAAGTATGTGCGATGCCAACATTGTCTGCATCGAGCGCCTGCAGGTCTCACGGTTTGTCCGCATTGCGGGCGAGAATTAAAGCCCTGGCGTATGGACAAATGGGTGATTGCTTTTAGCATCCTTGTCCTGCTTGGACTGTGGCTTTTCTTCGGGGATGGCATTCACACTTTTGGCAAAGCCAAAGATGTATTTGTGCAGCTTTTACCTTCTCGAATGACGCCCGTCGCCCAGAACATCGCACTTGCGCCGACGCCAACTTTGCAAACCATAGAACCTACGATTGTCATTCCCACACCGACATCGGTGTCTGCTGTTGCTGCTCCAACAGTCATGGCGACATCCACGTTGTCTTCGACCGCAACGCCAACAGCGACCCCAGAAATCATCCCTACGCCTACGGTTACTGAAACCGCTACAGAAGCGCCAACTCTAACCTCAACCCCGACGGAGACCGCCACGCCCAAGCCACAACCTGGCGTTTATGTGGTCAAGGCGGGTGACACATTGATCACGATTGCTCAGCAAGTGGATAGAGATGTCGATGCATTGGCGGCATATAACAAAATATCTGATCCAACGACTATTTATGTCGGTCAAAAGTTACAGATTCCACCAGCAAACTATACGCCGCCTACACCAACTCCTAAACGGCCTACCAAAACCCCAACGCCAACCCATACCCCCACTCCTAGTATCACGTTACCTGCGCCAACATTGCTCAATCCTGGAGATCGCGCTTCTTATGGCGGCGCGGATGCCTTTATTGAATTGGTTTGGCAACCGCTGACAACCGGGATACCCGAGGGGGCGGAGTATGTCGTTCATATCGGCGTCCAAGTGGGCCCCAACAATCAAGTCGATTGGCGTTTGACAGAGGCGGTTGGTAATAACACGAGTTTTGTTGTGCCTGGCTGGCTTTTCGGTCAGGCTCCACAAACGTATGGTCGCGCCTATTTTTGGTATATCCAGGTGGCGAATGTGACACGAGTCGGCGATCAAATAAAGATGAGCCCGATTTCGGAACCAAGTTATTTACGTAGATTTTTCTGGAATTGACGGATCATGTCACGAGATATTCACAAGGTTATCCTGGCCTTGAGTGATGAATCCAGGCCGATAAGTTATCAGTTGCTACGCAATCTTTCGGAGTTGAATACGGAGGAATTGAGACAGCTTCAGACAGCCTGGCTTTCGCTTTCAGGTCAACGCAGCCATGAATTGCTCAGGGCGTTGGTATCTTTGGCAGAGGAGCACGTCGAGTATAACTATTATGCCATTTTTGATTGGTTGATGGGGGATGATGATCCGCGGAATCGCGTCCTCGCGATTGAAGGATTGTGGGAGGATATGAATCCCAGACATCTAGAACGTTTGCGAGAGATTGTGATGCAAGATGAGGATGTTGAGGTGCGGGCTGCTGCGGCCATGGCATTGGGACGTTTTGTGCATTGGGGAGAAATGGGAGAAATTGCTGCTCGCTATGGCGAAGATGCCGTCGCAGTACTGTGGGATGTTTATCATGATCCTCGTGAACATGTGCATGTGCGGCGTCGGGCGTTGGAAGGCATAGCTGCTTCCAGTCATGCTGGCGCTGCCCGTCTCATTGAAAACGCACATTACGATGAAGATTTGTTCATGCGTGTTAGTGCACTTTATGCGATGGGGCGCACCGCTGATGTACGTTGGATTCCTTATTTACTGCCTGAGTTGAGCAGTCAATCTCCTGAGCTTCGAATGGAAGCAGCTCGCGCTTTGGGCGAATTGGAAGCAATTGTAGCCATCGATCCCTTGATTCGCATGCTGGACACGGAGAAGGATTCTGAGGTTCGCTTTGCTATTCTTGAGGCGTTGGGGCAGATCGGTGGCGATAAGGCCAAACGCGCGTTGCAGTTGGCCGCAGATTCGGAAGATGAGGCTGAAGCTGAAATTGCAGAAATGGCGCTTGAGCAGCTTTATGCAGGCATCAATAATTTGTATGAATTGATCGATGAAGTTGTGCTTGGCGCAGAGCCTATGGATGAAGATGTCTATGAGGGTGACGCTTCGTGGGAGGCGTTCTATGAGGACCCTCTGGATGCCGAAATTCGACGTCTTCTCGACGATGAGGGTGATCGATTCTGATGTCTGTTGGAGCGTTTCAATCCCTGGGAGATATTCTCGCTCAGGTGCTGGCTCCCATCATTTTGATGGCTGGAGCGGGTTTCCTGTTGCAGCGCAAGCTCAATGTCGATCCTCGTTCTATCAATCGCATCATTTACTTTGTGCTTTCCCCTTGTCTTGTCTATCACTCTATCTTGACTCTGCCATTTGACTCTGCCACGACCTGGCGTAGTGTATTGTTTGCGGGTGCGCTTTTGTTGTCGATGGGCGCTATTGCGTTTTTGTTGGTCAGACGTTGGGGATATCAGGGGGGACTTGCCAGCGCCTTTGTTATTGCTGCGATTTTGATGAATAACGGCAATTATGGTCTGCCGTTGAATCTGTTCGCCTTTGGCGAGACAGGTTTTGCTTATGCGTTGGTGTTTTTTATGTTTAACGCCATGTTCGGCGGCGCCCTAAGTATTTATCTAGCCATTCGGGGACAGGATAATGGTGTTGCTGCGTTGCGTCGTACTCTGGTGCAACCCATCATCCTGGCGATGCTTTTGGGCGCTATCAGTCGTTTCACCCATATTGCTCCTTCAGGCTCTTTGCTCGATATGGTGAAAATGGCGGGTAATGCCGCTATTCCGGTTTTTCTGCTTGTGTTGGGCATGTCGCTTGCCCAAACTGATATCAAGGCCAATCTAAAACCTGTACTGCAGTTGACAGGGGTGCGCATGCTTGTGGGGCCATTGGTTGGTTTGTTGTTAGCGACTCTGATCGGTCTTACAGGCACAGCCTATGCAGTGGCTGTTTTGCAGGCGTCAATGCCCACCGCTGTCAATTCCATCGTCATTACGAATGAGTTTGATGCTGCGCCTGATTTCACTGCTGGCGCAGTGTTGATGACAACTCTGGTTAGCCTGATTACTTTGCCTGTTTTACTTTTCTTTCTGAGATGATTATGTCTGACATTGATCCATCCTCTTCATTTGACGGCGATGTGCGTCGCGATGCTTACCGTTTGCTGGAAGATGGCGTGCGTCTGCTCAGCGCAGGTCGCTATGGCGAAGCCATCGAGGCGTTAACTGAGGCCAACAAGTTGTTTCCAGATGATCCTGATATCATGATTACGCTTGGCGGGGCTTTGATTTTGTCCGGCAAGTGGAATTCTGCAGAGAAGTTTTTGGAAGCTGCAGTGAAGAAGCATCCCCAAAACCCTCGTCTGTGGCTAAATTTGGCGGCTGCAATTTTAGGACGTCTCGAACTTTCCCCTCGAGATCGACAAGATCGCGCCATCGCAGCCTATAAGCGAGCCATCGAGCTTGACCCGATAGCGCCTAGCGCCCACTACAACGTGGGGCTGATTCATGCCGAACGTGGTGACTGGGATCAAGCCGTCGATTGGTTCGAGGCTGCGGTGAGGGCGAATCCCCGAGATGAAGATGCTCGCTATTGGTTGGAAAAGGCTCGCAAGGCTTATTCTCAACATCGTGTTGATTCGGAATAATGGGAGAATTGTGATGATGGATTCAAAACAGCGTCTGACAGCCAAAATTTACGGTCGAGTGCAAGGCGTTGGTTTTCGTGTCTATATCCAGGAAAAAGCTCGCTTTCTGGGATTGACTGGTTATGCTCGTAACCGATACGTCTCTCAGCGTTATGTTGAAGTCGTTGCCGAGGGGCGGAAATCGAACCTCGAGATTTTTCTGGATCATTTGAAGCAAGGGCCGTCATTGGCTCGCGTTGAGCATGTCGATGTACAATGGGGGACTGCTACTAATGAATTCAACAAATTTGGTGTGAGCTGACCTCTCCCTGTTTGGTTGCCGCGTTCTATTTCCTACGATGTCTACTTCCTCCACCATTCAATCCTTACCGCCCGAAACTTATGAACGGGTGGGAAGGCAGGCCTGGATTATCCTCTGGATAGCTTTTGCGATTTTTGTTATCCTGATTACCGGGGTGCCTTTGGCTATTCATTGGTATGTGACGACGGCAACGCGTCCTATGGTGGTGAGGGTGGAAGCGGTGAAGGGCACTGCTTTGGTAATGCAAGGGAAAGAACAAGAGCCGGTGGCTGTCCTGGAAACCATGTTTATCCGAGAAGGTGATCGGGTTCGAACGGATGAAAGTTCGCGGGCGAATCTTTCTATTCTTGATGCGTCGGAGGATGATGACAGCATGGCGTCAATACAGCTGCGCGCAAATAGTGAGGTGGAAGTTTTGCGTGTGCAGCGTCCTAGATTTGAGCGTAGCCATCAGCCCAGGCAAGCTTCATTTAAGTTGTTGTCTGGACGCGCCCGCATTACCAGCGGCATGGTGGATGGGGATCCCTTGGTGGTTAAGGTGTATACTCCTCAGGGAATCGTTCGCGTCTCGAACGGGAGCGCTGCTATTGCAGTTAATAATGAGGTAACCGAGGTGACAGCCCGCAGTGGGGATGTATCGGCAATTGCCCGAGGGCGAGAAGTTGTTTTATTCAAGGGAAGGCGAACGACTATTGCCTTGGGGGAGATGCCGGCTGATCCACAGCCTGCAGATAAGAATCTAATCGAAAATGGCGATTTCACCCAACCTCTGGAAAGTGCGTGGCGCGTGGAGAATCTGGTGGATGCTCGGGACTTGAGTAATGTAACGTTCGGTTCAGTGAGTGTGATCTCTGCTGGTGGGCGCAATGCCGCTTATTTTCAGCGTGAAGCCACGGGCGAGGATGCGAACTTGCATAGCGAAACATCCATTGTTCAGGATATTAATGCCGATGTGTTGGATACAGAGAGCTTGGTTTTTCGGTTTGACGTGCGTTTGATTTCGCAGAGTCTCCCCGGAGGAGGCATCCAGTCGTCTGAATTTCCGATGATGGTTCGCATCGATTTCATCGATATTGATGGTAAACCACAATTCTGGACGCATGGGTTTTATATGGTCGATCCTGTGGAAAATTGGCCTTTGCGCGATGGTGAAAAAATACCCGGCTTGGTTTGGTATGCGTATGAATCGCCCGATTTTATGAAGAGCGAGAGTTTCCCGCATCCGGCCAAAGTGACGAGTGTGCGCATCTATGCCAGTGGCCACAATTACCGAAGTCAGGCTGCCGATATCGAACTCATTGCGAAATGATTTTGGAAGATTCGATGCGTCGCTGGCAAATCCGATCCTGGTTGTGGTTGATCGCGTTGGCGCTATTTTTGGCGTTAAGTCTTTATCAACTTGCGCTTCCTGGGCCCAATTATGATGAAGCGGTGGAGGCCAAACCTGCTGTGCAACTGTTGCAGCACATGCCCATAGAAGCGCATCGTAACGCAGTCATTCACCTTTTTGGAAGCACCCTACCCTTGATGGTGGTGGATTATGTGGGGGCGTTAAATACTTACGCACTTTTGCTTTATTTCAAGCTGGGGGGAATTAGTGTTGTGACCATGCGACTTTGGCCTATTACTGTTGCGGCAATGGTTCTCTGGCTCACTTGGAAACTTGGGCGTGAACTTTTTGGCTTGCGGACGGGATTCTTGGCGGCCATATTGTTGGCGGTTCAACCTTCTTTTGTATTTTTTGCGCGGCAAGGAATTTATGTGACGAATACAACCATCGCATTGATGTTGGCAATCTGGTTAGCGTTGTTGCGACTCATGATAACTGGGCGGGCGCGGTGGTTTTGGTTCGCTGCGTTTATGGCAGGCTTGGGGCTCTGGGCGAAGTTCATTATGTTATGGCCATTATTGGCGACAACATGTTTGCTGCCGATTATTTGGCTGAAACGGAAGGAGCTAGGCCTCAATCCAGATTCTGAGTTCACCCCACGTATGTTGTTGCGCCTTCACTTTTCTGTGGGGGCAATTCTCGCTTTTTTGATGGGGATGGCTCCATTTTTACTTTTCAATGTTAAGACCGGCGCTACGTTTCGACATTTCATGGGGACGTTGAATCAGTCTTACTACGGAGTCGAGAATGCCGCCTATTTGCAAAATCTTGTCGTGCGTTGGGGGCAAATGAAGGACTTTACGCGTGGGGATCATTTTTGGTATTTGGGGGGCAATTTTGCCGATGTTTTTGCCTGGCCCGCGTTTCTGATTGCGTTCGTTTTCATCATCGTCATTTTGGTCTGGCGCTGGCAGCAGAAGAAAATCAGGTCGCTGGCCTTGCGGGCGCTACTGGTCTATGCTTTTTTCTTGCTTCTACTCATACAGACGCCTCTAACCCCGACTGCGCTCTGGTATACTCATCTGGCCATGTTTTCACCGGTCATTGCCTTGGGAATAGCCGCAGGTTGGGACCTGTTCTTTTGGCAACTTCCAGCCCGGACGGGGTTGGCGTTGGCGGGCGTGTTTTTGGCGGTGATGTTGCTCAGCGGGTTACGAGCTGACATCGGTTATCACAAGACTCTGACCGCGACGGGCGGTTATGCCGATCATTCCGATGCTGTATATCGTCTAAGCGACGCCTTGTCTCTTCGTGGCATATATAACCCCTATGCATTGGATTGGGGTTTTGATGCACCCATTTTTCTTGTATCAAAAGGGCAGGTGAATCCCATTGAGATTTTCAGCTACGAGTCTTTTGATAAGCCGGATGCTGGCTTTGCTGATCGAGTCGCCCCTCTTTTACAGTCATCAGACACATATTTCTTGTTGCACGCCCCTGATCGCACCAATTTCCCTGGACGCCGTGAGGCATTACTGGCTTTAGCGGACACATTCAATATTCAGCTCGAGACCGTTGCTGTGATCCGAGAACGTTCTGGAGCGCCCCACACCGAGATTGTACATCCTGTTCAAAACGGTCAGGATTGACCGGGATACTTTTGTACTTCGTCTCGATTAAGTAGGTGATGATATGAATTTGAAATAAACTTTGGAGATGCTTCCAACTCATCAGACGAAGATCGACGAAAAGACGAAAGTAGACGAAGCGAACCATCGTCCAAATTCGTCAATCATCGTCATGTTCGTCAAAATGCACAGCGCTTTTCAAACATTTCAAATGTCCATCTACTGAATAACTGATGTCATACAACCAGATCGCACTGTTATCTGGGAGGCGTGCGTTTTCGATGCGCCTAGAGATGAATGGGCGAAAACGGGTGATGAAGAGCGCCCCTTTATCGCCCCAATCCGTCGTTCTCTCTTGCGCAGATGCTCCTGCAGAAAGATTCTTGACGTAACACATGCGAATCATTGCCAATTTATGTAACAGTAGATCGATGAAAACAGTTATGAAAAAATTACTCATCTATTTCGGTTTTTCAGGAGTGTTGACACTTATACTGTATGGAAAGGCGTTGACCTACCCTTTCTTCTTTGATGACGCCGTCCATTTTCGGCTACTCGAAAGTTATTCCCTGTCAAAGATTTGGATTGCCGCGGAAGGATTCCCATATTTCAGGCCGTTTCCTTTCGCTGTGTGGAAATTAATAACTTTGCTTTGGGGACGATATCCCCCACTAATTTTGCATGGTATGCTATTGTTGCTTCATGCCATCAATGGTGGGCTAATTGGTTGGTTACTGCATCGGGATGTCGAGGAGGGGCATTTTCGTTTTTTGCCTTTTGCAGGAATCGCCTTATTTATCGTCTTTCCTTTTAGCTATCAGGCAGTCGTTTGGGTCGCGTCATTATTCCATCCTTTGGTCGTATTCTTAATCTTGATCACGATTGTTGGTTGGATGATTTATCGCCGGGGGAGGCGTTTAGGGGCGGTTATTGCACTGTTTGCGGGATTTTTAGCTCCATTTACTCACGAAAGTGGCATTTTGGTAGGCCCTTTGCTTACCACGTATCTCTGGTTTGCCGAGAGAAAAATAGATCGAAAAACGTTTTATCTCTGGTTGTCTGGGCTAATATTTCTGTTTTTTTGGCTACTCGTTCCAAAGACTCGCGAAGGGACAGGGATTCAAGGAATTACATCTATTTTGATGAACATCATCTACTTTTTGCAGGGATTGTCATTTCCTTTGTTGCAAGCGGTTGGTTTTTTGGGGGTAGATACTGGAAATTGGTTTTATATCCTGGCAATTGAACTGATTGGAGTAATCATATTGGGTGTGTTTTTATGGCGTGGAAGCCAGAAACGTTTGGCCGGGAGGGGGATAAGTTGGTTCGTTTTGGCTGCAATTCCTGTTGTGATGTTACTTCCCTTTTCGTACGTCATCGACGGGCCACGCCTTCTTTATCTAGCCAGCGTTGGCATTGCAATCGTTTGGGGAGCCATATTCGCTGGTAATACATGGCCATCCTATCGCATAAAGCGATTTGGCGTTTATGGAGCCTTCTTATTGACGATTTTGCTTTCCATGCGCGTTGTGCGGCAGGAAATCCGTTTTTTTGACTGGGGTTCGGATTTGATATGGTCAATGGTTTCAGCTATGAACGATACGCCAGACTCAGGACCTGTTTTGTTTGTGAATGTGCCGGCATGGTTTTCATCCCATCAATATCCTTTCAAAGTAGGTCACGATGGCGCAACGATAATTGCAAACTATGCGCCTTTAGAGGACTTGCTGTCACTTCATGGCGTGCCGAACCGAGATGTCATCGCTGTGACATATCCAGACATTCTGCAAAAAATGGATTATGATTTTGGGAGTTATGGACCTATGGTGGATCAGACACAACTGGGAAAAAGCATTGAGTCTGTTGATGGCGTATGGCGAACAGTGTATACAAGCAATGGCCCGAAGTTGTTATGGGCAGGGCGAGTAAAGCCAACCCCAATAACAAACCGTGAAGACCTTCTTGCTTTATTCGAGAATGATTGGGAATTGCTTGAAAGCGAACGGCTAAAGAGCGAGTATCGAGATAGGATTGTTTTTAAGCTGTTGTGGCGGTGCGGTCAGCCGTTGTCTCCAAATTGGACAATCTTTCTGCACGTTTACGATGCGAATGGTCAGGTATTGGTTCAGGGAGATGGTGATTTCTTGATGAACACCTATGCCTTATCAGATTGTCCTGCCGCCGCCATGGTAGAAGATATGAGATATATTCCCATTTCGACTAGCGATTTTGATACAGCAACTCATATCGGTATTGGTTTATATAATCGCCAGACAGCCGAACGAATGAATGCTTATCAAGCGGATGGCGCTCCATGGTATAATGATGCTGCGATTATCTGGACGAGCGTTGAGACCAACACCGAATAAGCGGCTGGAAATTACGCCGATAGGGGGAGGACTTCAGAATTATTGCAGCGGGGCGTTTTTTGAGTTGATGAGATTGGTGTAATCTCTGTTGGCGACCTGTTTTTGTGCGGTTTGCGTACATGTCATATAATGAATTTGTTATGCATTCAATGATTGTTTTTTCAAACAATCTTGTTGTCAAGGAGATTATTCATGTCCCCCATGTCACTTTCAGATTATCCTCGTCCCCCACACGATAATGGGCGCGGTATACATTGGTCGACGAATGCATACCCCCTCGATGACGATGATCTGGCGTTTTGGATCGATGAATTAAAGGCAATGCAGATCAAGTGGGTGAAACTGCTGGACGATAGTGGCGGCTCCTCACTTCCTCTTTGTCGAACGTTGATTGAGAATGATATTATGCCCATCGTTCGATTGTATCGCGAACGTCCGAATCCCGGTACTATTGGCGGTAGAGCTGTCGAAGCCATCCCTCGTCTTATTGACGTAGGTGTTCGATATTTTGAAACGAACAATGAGCCAGATCTTCCGGCAGAATGGCAAAATGGTTTTGTCCCCGACGATTGGATAGATATCGTCGTTGATAATTTCATCTATGATGCGGATATTATTCAGGGCTTTGGGGGACTGCCCGCGTATCCTGCTATGTCGCCATGGCACCCTCCTGGACTTGGACTGGAAAAGGTCGTTGAGCGGGGGCGAAAGGATATTTTCGAGAAAGGCGCCTGGCTTGCAATCCATAACTATACCACGAATCACCCTTTGGACTATCCTTATGATCCTGTCAACCAGGAGGGAAAACCCCTCACCAAGGAGGAGTATGACCGTCTGGCGGCATGGCAATATAGCCACTTGTCGTGGGAGGAAATTGAGGCGCTAGGTATTGAGATCAGTCGCGAGAATTATGAACGGTTCAATCGTTGGGCGTGGGATGGACGTTCCATGAAAGCTGTAAATGCTGTCAGGAGAAAACATAAGAACCCAAGATCGACAATTTTCGATGATCCCAATTGTTTTCGAGGTTGGGAATTGGCCGGGCACAAGATATTTGAGGCATTGGGGTTTTATATTCCCGTCATAACAACAGAGGGAGGACCGGTTGTCGGTTGGGGTGATGATGACAGGTATGCAAAAGTGAATCCTACAACGCATGCACAATGGCAGATGGGGATTGTACGTTTTATGCAGGATGAGGCTCCTTCATGGTATTTTACTGTTTGTTCATGGCTTTTGGGCTCCGTTCCATTTGGGGATTTGAATCCAACCGGCGACCAAATGTCCTGGTACACGCATGCCTGGGACTTGCAATTTGGATTGAATGGACAATTGCCCGTTGTCCAGCTGATGAAAGATACACCTGCTCGGATTCGTCATGAGATGCGTCTAGATAGCCAGATGGCTGCCGTCACTGGGGTTGTTACCGATACCGCCGGCAATCCGGCAGCGGGAGTGCATTTATTACTTCGAACAAAGGATGGAGAAAATGTAGCTGCGGCCCTGAGTGATGAGTATGGCCGATATGAGTTGTCTGCTTCGCCTGGGACTTATGACATTTTTATCGAATGGTACGGTTTCGCTGTTCGGGATGTTACGTTAACAGCTTTTGACATCGACACGATCAATATTGAGAATGTCGGGCCGGTCGGACACTATGAGATATGGGGATATGTGGAGGAAGAGGGGGGGCTAAATCTAGGCGGACTTGAAGTTCATCTCCACCGTGATGGAATTCTGTTTGCACAAACGATTTCGGACGAAAGTGGTAAATTTATCTTTCGCCCTACACTTGCTGGAGAGTATTTGGTGGAGTCTTTCGATGTCGCCGTGGCTGTGGATGTTATGCCTTCGGCCCCAGTGGTGCGGGAGGACATCATTTTGCCAGCTGTCTCCCAATTACATTATACATTGACCGAGACGCGTCTTTTATCGCAAGATGAGGCGGATAGCCGTGATATCTTTTATGGCACTGTGCGCGATAGGTATGGGCGTGGCATCAACGGAATCGAACTGGAAATGCGTTGGATCGGCGCAGCGCCGGATACGAAGTTTCCTCGTGTAACAACGGGGCCCGGGGTGGCAAAATGGGATGGTTATTATGAATTTTGGCATAGTAAGGGGACGTTTTTGATTGAGGTGGTGCAGGGAGATTTCGAAAGCGATATCGCCCAACTCGATACAGCAAATGTGCTTGGAGAACATATTACCTTTGAAGTAAATTTTCAGTTGCTGCCTGTTGAACCACCTGCGGCAGAGAGCGTTATTCAAGGCAGCATCCCTGGGGGGCGTCTGGGGCAGACCGTCATGTTATGGAAGCATGGAGAAGTATTTGCTGAAACATCACTAAACAACGCTCGCACATTTCGCTTTGAGCAACTGCCATCTGGCGTTTACGATCTTGAATTGGCGGGCATAGGCGTATTCGAAACCGATGTCTCACTCGATGGTAAAAATAAAGTTGATGTGCAATTCCCTTTGATGGGAGCAATTGAAGGTTCTGTGGAGGGAGGAGGAGAAAACCAAAATACAATCAAACTCATTTCGGAAACCTATGGTTTCATCCGGCATGGCGAATTGAGTTCAGATGGGCAATATCGTTTTACACATTTACCAAAAGGAGATTACCGCATCGAATTTGGCGATGATATTCTATCTCCACTCCAATGCGATGGAGAGAGTACGGTAACCGCTTCATTATTACGCGTCGGCGTGAACAGTGCGACGCGTAAAAGCGAGATTGTTGGGAGGGTGCATGATACTGCCAATCGCCCGGCCCGTGGGGTAAAAGTGACACTGATGTTATCGAACGAGACCTTGGCAACCACGCATACTGACTCGGATGGCGGATTTCGTTTTACGAAACTTTTGCCAGGCATGTATGATGTGATTATCAATCGCTATGTTGGCGTCTCGGGCTTGATATTGGATGGTGAGAATAAAGTGGAGGTTGACATGCTCTATACCCCGATCGCGGGGGCGCCTGTCAAAAAAATAAACCGATACTATCTTTTACAGATGGCTAATGAAGCATTATTGCCAACATTGACACGGTTGGCAATCCCGTGGCTTCAGGCCCAGCCATCCGGATCGGTTGGTTTTAATATCTCCGAAGCCCAGACCGCTAATGTTGTTGTGCTTCTAGGTGATGGCATCCCGGATCATGTTGTTGGTTTGTTGCAAAATGCCGGTTGTGAAATTGTTGATCTTCGAGGAGATTTGTTGTCGATGGCTACAAAACTTGCTGTAGTCGATGCAGATCACAAAGGAGAATCTCATGAGTGATGTGATCAATGACGCCGAGGCCTATGGCGTAGAGATCGTCCCAGCGAAAGTTGAGCCGGGCCAACCGTACTGGAAAGTTGTGAGCGTTCATCATTTAACGCCTGAAGAGAACTACTATCGTCATTACATCTTCCTCGATGCCGTCAATGAAGCAGGAGAACGTTTGTATGGCACGATCTTCACCGTGACCTGGGATGGTGGTAGTGATACAGTGATTGTGGATAAACGCCCCCCTGATGCCGGCACCGATTTTCCTATCTGGAAATGGCAGGTATGTAGTGTAGAGGCTATGGGCGCGCCTTCTGATCGCGTAGTCAACCTGCGTACCGATCATCCTACAGAAGGCAATGGAAATGACATGTTCCGCCATTCGTTCGCCATTACATATTTGCGAACGACGGCAGAGGAAGCCCTTCGCCCTGCTGTTGGATCACTGATGGGGGGCGTGCCTGGAGGTGGTGGGCACACTATTGAGTTGACTGGTCCCGAAAATCAATCCCGCACAATGGTTGTTGGTATAGATGAGCAGTATCGTTTTACAAACCTGGAAGCAGGTAGTTACATCTTGCGAGATTTAAGCGATCATCGTGTGGTTGGACCACTGGCGCTCAACGGCGAAGAGGTCAAGAAGGTCGATTTCCCACTTCCCCTCCCTTCTGGACGTACTGCCGCCCGTTATTTCCTGTTTGAACATCTTTCAAAACCTAACACGCGGTTATATCTTTCGTTGCTTTCCGATTATTTGGCAACGCACGGGATTTCTTTTGGATTTGACATCTCGGAGGCTTCATTTGCGGTTGAGGTGTGTCTGGTCGGCGAACACACGCAAGAGACCATCGATGCGCTGAATGCCGCTGGTTGCCAGGTTGTGCAGCTTCCCCTGACGCCGCGCGAATTGCTCAATTCGCTCACATCATCCTGATGAAGCATCCTCAACCGCTCGTGCCAGCGTTATTTGTGCGGCGCGATAATCGTTTTCGGGCGACAGTTTTGGTGGATGGCAAAGCAGTGGGGGCGCATGTGCCCAATTCGGGAAGATTGCAGGCGCTTTTTATCCCTCAGCGTCCGCTTTTCGTATATCCAGCCCCTCCTAACCCCGCCCGCAAAACACCTTACGATCTGAAACTGGTGCAATTGCCTCAGGCGTTCGTCTCCATAGACGCCCGTCTACCAAATCCCCTCTTCGCCGAAGCTGTAGCGGCCCGCACACTTCCTGAATTTAATTGTAACGTCATTCAATCAGAAGTGCGCTATGGTGAGAGTCGTCTGGATTTTCGATTGATGGGTCCGGAGGGCGTGTGCTGGGTGGAGACCAAATCGATCACATTGGTGAAAAATGGCGTGGCATATTTTCCCGATGCCCCCACGGCCAGGGGGAGTCGGCATTTGCGTGAGCTCATCCGTATTGCCAACCGAGGCGAGCGGGCGGCTGTCGTGTTTATCGTACAGCGAGAGGATGCGACTTCCTTTGCGCCAGCTGTTCATGTGGACCCTCTATTTACAGAAACACTGCAGCAAGCAGCTAAAGCTGGCGTTGAGGTTCGGGCTTATATTTGCAAAGTGAACATGGATGAAATCGTATTGACGCGCGCCATTCCGGTGCATCTGGAAGAGGTGGGAATTTATTCCTCTGTAAAATAGCGAGACTCCTCCAACTTTCTCCGCAACGCATCTTCTTGCTTCTCTGGCCCGACGCCCGTGCGCTCCTGAGGCGGCGTGACCAGCCCACAGGCGATGGCTGCGGCCTTCAGCTCCTCTTCGCTGGCCCGTCCCACCAAGCTCCACTTGTGGCAATGGGGGCAGCGGTCATATTTCTTGCTGCCGAAATTCAGCCCCCACCAGTGCCGGGGAAAGGGGCAACCGCAATGCGGGCAGATGGCCCCGCCAAACGGGCCTCCATAGCCGCTGTATTTCTCGGGATTGCGTTTTTTATCGACCCAATAGATGAGCGCAGGGATGGCGAAGGCCAGGAAGATCAGGGGAATGCCGAATTTGAGGATGAACTCCCAGGCATCGCGGGCGGGCACGAAATTCCGCACCAATACATTGGATTTCAAGGTTCGTCCGTCCGCGGTGTAGCCGATGGCGTAAAGCCGATGTTCGCCCAGGGCATAATCATCGGTGACGAAACGAAGCTTCCAGGGCGGTTCCTCCACCCGCCCCACCAGCGTGTCGTCGATGTAGAATTCCACGGAGGTCAGGTCCTCGGGCCCGTCGGCCTTGAAGGTGAACGTCCCCTGGATATCACCGCCCGGACCGCCATAGCCCCACGTACGGGAAAGACGCAGAGTCAGCTCCGACTCCTGAGCTGCGGCTGTAACCGCCAGCGCCAGCAACAGGATCGCTGTGACAATGGGGAGAAGATGACGACGTTTCATATCCTGTAGCCACACGCCTCTACTTTTCCTCTCCCTCCCGGCGCAGCTCCCGCCGCAAGATCTTGCCCACTGCACTCTTGGGCAACTCGCTGCGGAATTCAACGAAACGAGGGACTTTGTATCCGGCCAGACGCTCCTTGCAATAGGCCCGCAACTCCTCCACCGTCAGGCTTTGCCCCTCCTCCAGCACCACCCAGGCCTTCACCGCCTCGGTAGTGCGAGGGTCCGGAATGCCCGCCACGCCCACCTCTTTCACCGCGGGGTGGCTGGCGATGACCTCCTCCACCTCGCGCGGCCACACCTGAAAACCGCTGGGTTTGATCACATCCTTCTTCCGATCCACAATGAACAAATACCCATCCTCATCCAGATACCCCAGATCCGCGGTGAACAGCCAGCGCCGCCCATCCATCTCGCGGATGGTCGCGGCCGTGGCCTCGGGCCGGTTCAGATATTCCAGCATCAACTGGGGCGCACTGAGGATGATCTCGCCCACCTCGCCCGCGGGCATGTCTCGTTCGCCCGCATCCGCATCCACGATGCGCACCGCCACATCGGGCACGGGCATGCCCACCGATCCAACCTTATACTTGCCATTCACCGGCGTGCACACGATGGCCATCATCGACTCGGTCAGCGCGTAGCCCTCCACAATGCGGGAGTGGGTCAGAGCCTCGAAACGCTCCTTGGTGTCTTGCAACAGCGCAGAAGCGCCCGAGATATTCAACTTGATAGAGGTCAGATCCGCTTCGCCCGACTTCACTTTGGGATGATCCAGCAATGCGTTGAAGAACGTGGGCACGCCCGGAACAAAAGTCGCTTTGGTCTTCTCGATGCTGTCGATAACGTCATCCAGATCGCGCGGGTTGGGAACCAGCGCCATGACGCCGCGCGAAACCAGCGCAGCCGTTTGCACCCCTGCAGCCGCGAATACATGAAACAGGGGCAGACTGGTGAGGAATATCTCCCCGTCATCCAGGATGTTCTTGAACCACTCCTGGATTTGTAGGCCCGATTGCACCAGGCCCAGATGCGAACCCACCGCGGCTTTGGCCAGGCCCGTCGTGCCGCCCGTGAACAGGATCAGGCCCGGGTCCTGGGGCTTCACATCCACCGCCGGGCGCTTCGCGCCCTGGTGTCGTTTGAGGATGTCCTGGAACCACACATCTCTCGCGGCCAACTCAATGCGATGCCCCTCCTTTTTCTCCTTCAGCAGCCCAAAGAGGATGCGCAGATGCGTGGGCAGATATTCTTTGATGTTGGTGGCGATGATGCGTTGGACAGGCGTTTTGCCCTGCAGCGCCTTGACCTTGTCGTAGAACAGGGTCATGACAATCGCGGTCTCCGCGCCGCATTCATTGAGCATATGCTCCAGCTCGTGGCCCGTATATAGGGGATTGATGGAGGAAGCAACGCCGCCCGCCTTCCATATCCCCAGCTCGGAGATGACGTACTGAGGCGTGTTGGGCATGAGGATCGCCACCCGATCTCCCTTCTGCACACCCATCGCCACCAGGCCCGCGGCCAGGGCGTCGCTCAAGGCATCCACCTCGCGGTACGAAAGGGTCTTACCCTTGAACCAGAGCGCGGGGCGATCGGGCGTGGCGGTCGCGGTCTCATGCACCATATCCGCCAGGGTGGTCTGAGGATAAGGCTCCAGCGTGTGTCGGATGTTAGGCTCGTAGTTTTTGAACCAACGGGTGGGATAGGTGGTCATAAGGAGATGCCTTGTGGATGGAGTGGTTGTATTGCAGATGGATTACGCCCAGCGGGTGAGGATGGCTTCGCGATCGAAGGCTTTGACGGCCAAATACGTCAGGATAACGGCCAGGATCAAGACGACGAGCCCCAGGATGAAGGTGAGGGCCGGGGTGAGTAACAGGATACCTGACATCTGCCCCATGAGCAACAGCACCAGCGGCAGCACGACCAGGCCCGCAACCTGCTGTGCGGCCCGGGGCTCAGTGCTGCGTGCAGACACCATCAGGGCCAGATCGGCGGTGAGCAGAGCCAGCAACGGCCCCACCACCAGGATGGCGAACAGCCATTGGGGATGAAAAACGATCGCAAACACAGCCCGGTTCGCCAGCAAAAACCAGGAAGCGATCATGTAAATGAAAAATGCGAGCCAGGTGGCCAGGGTCGCCGGGATAATGGCGGATAGGGCTTTGGCCAACAGCAAATCCAGGGTGGAGATGGGGGTGGCCAGCAGGGGCTCCAGACTGCGTTGGGTCTTTTCACCCACAATGGCGTAAGGCGTGATGGTGGCGGGTAGGATGATGGGAATGAACATGAACATGATGTTGAACTGAGCCAAAAACACCGCCATCGCACATTCTCCCGATGACAGGCTCCCGCACATGCTCAATTGCATCCCACTGAAAGGCCCCATGCTGTCTCCCATTACATCTCCTGCCCCACCCATACTCCACAGCATGAGGATGGGGATGACCGTAAACAGTAGGGGCATGAACAACACCGTGCCCAGCAGCATGGTGTTGCGATACAACTCGGCCCATTCTTTGCGGATGAGGATGACAATGCGTCTGGGATGGATATAATTCATCGCCGTGGATGCCATAGCATCGAATAGCACTTACCAATGAGATTTTAGCCCACAAAGATAGAAAATAATCTCGCGCCAAGACGCAAAGTGCGCCAAGCAAGACCTTGTTTCTTTTTGGGCTTGGTGTCTTTTCGTGAGATGTCTTCAAACTGTGTGAACTAAAATTGTATTGGTAAGGCGTTGAAGAAGACAACCGTGACCATCGCGTCTCTTTTGGAAGGCGCGGCGCTCCGGCCTTTTTAGTCAGGCATTATTTGCTGGCCACATTGGCCGCCACCAGAATCGGATCCCATACCGGCGCAAACGGTGGCGCATAGCTAAGGTCTAACTGCGCCAGATCATCAACCGTCCAGCCCTGATGCAACGCGGCTGCAATGACGTCGATGCGTTTGGCCACACCTTCTGCTCCCACCATTTGTCCGCCGAACAACTTCTTGCTGCCCTTGTCGAAGATGAGTTTGACGTAAATGGGAGGATGGACAGGCATGTAGTGGGCCCGGGCGGGCGCTTTGATAGTGACACTAGTTGCATCGAATCCTGCGCGCTGCGCTTCTGCTGTGCTTAGACCTGTACGAGCTACTTCTAAATCGAACACCTTAACGGCCGCGGTGCCCACGATGCCTGGAAAGGTCGCATCGCCGCCAGCAATGTTGGTTCCCGCCACCCGACCTTGTTTGTTGGCGGTTGTGCCTAGCGGAATATGAACAGGCTGATTCAGAACCCGATGCCAGGCTTCAGCCACATCACCCGCGGCCCACACATGTGGCGTTGTGGTGCGTTGATGATCATCCACAGCAATGGCTCCGGAGGGGCCGATGGTCACGCCCGCCTTTTCTGCCAGAGGAATGTTGGCACGCGCCCCCACGCTGATCAACACCAAATCAGCGTCCAGCGCCATATTCCCCGCCATGACGCGTTCCACCCGGCCATCTCCCACAAAGGCTCGCACCGAATTTTCCAGATGCACGGATACGCCATGACGTTGGAGCGTCTCATTCACCAGTGCGGCCATGTCCTCATCCATGTTGGGCAACACCTGCGGCAACATCTCCACCACATCCACATACATGCCGTTGGCAGCCAACGCCTCGGCCATTTCAAGACCGATATAGCCCCCACCAACCACCACAGCCTGCCAGGGATGTTTTTTTTCGATCCATTCTTTGATGGCGATGCCATCTTCTACGGTGCGCAACGTAAAGACGCCGGGTAAATCCAGGCCCGGAAGCGGCGGGCGCACCGGAGAGGCCCCGGTGGTGATGAGCAATTCATCCCACTTGTCTTCGAATACAGCACCTGTATCCAGATTTTTCACGGTCACGGTATGCGCTGCGACATCTACATCGATGACTTCATGATGCACCAATGCCTTGATGCCCTGTCGGGCGAACTGTGCGGGCGTGCGCACAATAAGCTGTTCTACTACGGGGATATCGCCCTTGATGAAGTAGGGCAGGCCACACGCCCCATAACTGACGTAGCCAGATTTTTCATAGACGGTGATTTCCAGAGATTTATTGCGTCGTTTGGCGCGGGCGGCAGCGCTCATGCCCGCAGCCACGCCACCAATGACAATCAGTTTCATGCTCAATGACCTCCTGTCTGAAAATAGCTTTGACTACGTTTGGAAAAAAGTTGCAATGACGGCCCAGTTCATAACTGGCGTTATGTCAGACGTAATGCCTGATGGATTCATCGTTTACAGGCTTTGGCCGCCAGCGCCAGTTGGGATCGTGCTACCGGTTTCGACGAACCGACGTTTCGTTTGTCTGGATGAAGGACAAATTTGTTGTCGTCTATGCGATGGTTTCGCTAACCAATTCAGAGGCGTTGTTGTTAGATTGGTTTGATGCATTATCCCTCAAAAATCATGCTTTTGCGAAATCTCTTCCCCCTGCGATCTCTCGTGATAAACAATTCGGCACCTTGTCGATCTCTTTGCTAGAATGTTCGTTACTACTAAGGTATCCCGGCTAGAAACCACGAAGGCACGAAGCCACAAAGGCACGAAGGAAAGAAAAAGCTTTGAAATTCTTGGTGTTCTTAGTGTCTTTGCGCCTTTGTGGTGATTGAAGTCGGGTACGTTGGTAGTTACGAATGTTCTTCGATTGACTTGTCAATACATCTAGAGCAAAAACCACCAATGCCTCCACGAATTCGTATCCCCAAAGTCAAAATCTGTGGCCTTACCTGCTTTACCGATGCAGCCGTGGCGGTGGAGGCCGGCGCGGATATGTTGGGATTCATCTTTTATGAAAAATCACCCCGCCACGTAGACGTGGATCGCGTGCAGGACATCATCGCCCAACTTCACCAACACTATCCTGTCGATCCTGAGAAACCGCGCTACCGCACCGTTGGAGTGTTCGTCGATAGGCCAGCGGCTTATATCGCTGCGATTATGACGCTCACCGGGCTGGATTGGGCTCAATTGAGTGGCAACGAGCCCGTGTCGGTGCTGGATCAGCTCAAGCATCGCGCCTATAAGGCGATTCGACCTCGGGCATATAAAGAAGCTGATGCCGAGGCCAGTTTTTATGCTGCACTTTCACCACGATTTGGTCCCCGCTTGCTCATCGATGCATATCGTTCGGGAGAATATGGGGGCACGGGCCATCGAGCCGATTGGGAGATTGCTAAAGAGTTGGCCCGATTCCGTAGCATCTTGTTGGCAGGAGGATTGACGTCAGATAATGTGGCAGAAGCAGTGCGCACGGTGCATCCTTGGGGGGTGGATGTGAGTTCTGGGGTAGAAAAATCACCTGGCGTGAAAGATCATGACGCGATTGTAGCCTTTGTACAAAATGCCAAAGCAGCGTTGCAGCAATGAAGGAATCACTTGATGGAGTTTGAGGGCGTCACCTTTTCTCTTGATGAAGATGCACTCATTGTGCGCAGTGATGAACCGTTGACCATGCTTTCTTCTGCGGTGGTGGGCGGGGGGCTAACCCGCGCCCGTTTCATCATCAACCGGCATGTATCTAAGGATTATGATCAGCTCGATCCAGCTGCTGATTTACGTTCTTTTGCCAGGCAGCGAGGCATTGATGAGGCGTTCGTGGGGTTGATGACTGCGGTGTATATGCACAACGCCCAGTTTCACAAGCTGCAGGCGGGAGCAGTGGAGGTCGGATTGGCACTGACTGCGGGGTACTCGAACAAGGTTTCAGCTGGAATCACGCCGCCAGCAGATTTACGCCCAGGCACCATCAATCTCATTTTGTTTGTCCAGGCGCAGCTTAGCCCCGCAGCTATGGTGAATGCGATCATGACGGCTACTGAGGCCAAGACCGCCACCCTTCAAGCCTGGCCGCTGTACACGGCGGATGGAAATATCGCCACTGGCACATCCACCGATGCCGTGGTGGTGGCTTGCACAGGGCGTGGGCCCAGATTGCCATACGCCGGACCAGCAACGCCTGTGGGAGCGGCCATCGCCCGGCTGGTGCGCATCGGGATTGATCTTACCCGACCATGAAACGTCGCTCGCAAATCCTGCTCCTCGCCTTGATTCTTGATTGGTTGACTGGTGATCTTCCCAATCGATTTCATCCGGTGGCCTGGATGGGAAAGGTTATTGCCTGGGGTAAGCGCTGTTGTTCGTTTTCTGCATGGTGGGCGCAATTTGCACATGGCGCGTTGCTATTGGGAGGGGGAGGAGGTGGGGTGATTCTGCTGGCGCAGGCGATGAGACGTGGTGTGCGTTCTTTGCCTACGATTCCCGGCATGCTGTTTGAGGCGTGGCTGCTAAAACAAACGTTTTCCGTGCGCGGACTTTTAGCGGCAACCGGAGATGTGCAGCGGGCGCTCTCTCGCCACGATCTTCCTCTGGCCCGTCACTGGTTGAGGTGGCATTTGGTGAGTCGTGAGGTCGGTAATCTGGATGAAAGTGGGGTGATCGCGGCCGCCATCGAATCCCTGGCCGAAAATGCCTCAGATGGCGTTATTGCCCCCTGGTGGTGGTACATGGTAGGCGGTCTTCCCTTCGCTTATTTCTATCGATTTGTCAACACCGCCGATGCTATGTTAGGTTACCGCGACCCACGGCATGAGTGGTTGGGCAAGGCTTCGGCCCGGTTGGATGATCTTCTTAACCTGATTCCCGCTCGGCTCACGGCGCTGCTCATCATTCTTACTACCTGGCGATCTGACGGCAGGCGAGCTGGCGCATGGCGCATCTGGCGGCGAGATGCGCATCGCACTGAAAGCCCCAACGCCGGTCACCCCATGAGCGCCATGGCGGGCGCCTTGGGCGTCAGGCTGGAGAAGGAAGCGCATTACGTCTTGGGTGCGGAATTGCCTCCTCCGCAGCTTGCTCACCTGGGCCAGGCGCGTGGTTCACTGCTCGGCATTGTCGTCATGGGCTCCATTCTGACGTTTCTGGTTGTAACTTTTCGCCCTTTCAAACGCTCCAAACAATGAATGCTCGTTGCATTTGGGCTGTTTGAGCGCCACATTCCAAGTCATTTTATTTATGCGAGGTTGATCATGCTCGATACATTTACTCCAAAAACCGAAACCGTTGAATATCCGTTGGAACTCAGCGGGCTGGAAGATCCGATCCATATGTGGCAACGACTCATTGCCTATCTGGGATTGGAAGATGAATCCGCCATTGTGGCTATGCGTCGGACTTCGGAAACTCTGCTCAGAGATGCTGCGGACTTCGTTGTGGGCGCTTATGATTATCTGGCTTCGTTTGATGAAACGGCTTCCATCCTTGGTTGGGAACAAGAAATGGATGAGGAGCATCTGGAGGAGCGTCGACAATTTTTCGCCACCTGGATGGCCCGCGCCATTGGCGTAGATTTAAGCGATGAGTTTGCGGAATATCTTTTCGCTGCTGGCATTTTGCATGCGGGACATGGCCCGCGCGAAACCCACACACCTCCGCAATGGGTGATGGGGGCTATCGCGATGGTGCAATCACATTTTGCCGAGCGAATCCTGCATTATGGTCACGATCGCGAGCTGTCGGCAGTGGCCATCGGGGCGTGGAATAAATATCTCATGTTGCAAAATTATCAGATGCTGGCCGGTTACGAAGTCGCGCGTAAGCTGGATGATGGCCCACAGGCGTTGAGTGTCAAGCTCTATGGCAAACTTCAGGCTATGGCTGGGCGTGAAGAGCAAGCGGTTCATTTCCACAGCGATGAGACGCTGGCCGATGTCTTGCGTAAATTTTTCAATTATCATCCATTGTTGCGTCGGGAGTTCTTCGAGGTGGCATGGCGGGCGCCTGAAGATGATGTGGAGGCAACCTGGGCCACGGACTTCGAGAGGGTTTATGTTCCCCGGCAAGGGCCCTATTGGCGCATTCTCCTCAATGGTAAGGAGGTGCGTTATCACGGAGGTTTCGATCAGCCTGTCCATCATGGCGATGTGATCGCACTCTTCCCTCCTGGACGATAGCCGATAACGTTGTAATCGCCCCAAAAGCGGTTGTGCATCCCGACCCAATCTTACCAAACAAGCTTCGCTTTCTGCTCAAAATCGCCACTCATGCCTGATGACATCACATTTTCACGCAAGTATGCTTTTTTTGCCCTGCTGACCCTGTTTCTCGCTGGATCAGTGGGGTCTTTTTTGCGGTTTGGTCTGGTCTATGGCTTGCCCGCAGGGTGGGGGGAAATCCGTAACATTGTTCATGCGCACAGCCACACTATGTTCGGATGGACGAATTTAGCGCTAATGACCATTATTTGGCGCCGTCTTCCTGCATATACAGGCGAACCTCTGCCCAAGGGGGTGCGTTGGCAGATGGCTGCGACGTTTCTTTTTTCGCTCTCCCAGCTTGTCGCTTTTTGGCCCAATGGTTATGGAGTCACTCAGATCGGCTCGGCCGAATTGCCTTTGGGGGCTATCAGCGCAGGTTTTGCCGGCTTAACCTGGTTTTGGTTTATGTGGCTCTATTGGCGCGCCACCCGCAATCTGGCGCATCCTCCCACTGCGGTGCGCCTGTGGCACTGGGCGGTTGTTCTGCTTCTCATTGCCAGCATGGGCGCAATGGCTGAGCCGGGGCTCATGGCGATGAATATCGAAAGTGATTTCATCAAACATTTGTTTCTACACCTGTTTTTGGACCTCTTTACCACAGGTTGGCTATTGCTGGCGACCTTTGGCGCTCTGATCGCCTATCTGGATGAACGGAATTCTCTACCCCAATTGCCTGCCCCTCACCTCATGGCGTTGTTCATTCTGCCAACCTTTTTACTGGGCATGTCTCCTGATTTACTGCCATCGTGGTTGTTTTGGATAGCGTCATGCTCGAATTTGTTGGTGGCGGTTCTGGTTGTGCGCTATCTTCAGCAGTTTTTTCAGCGCCGGGATGATCTTCCACTGTTGGTGAAATTTGGTTTGTTGGGATTGCTGGTGCAGGTGGGGGCTGCGTTGTTGATGGTCATGCCGGGCGTGTGGGCCTGGGGTGCGGGCGCACTTCGTATCTTCTATCTGCACGATATGTTGCTTTTGTGGACATCCAGCACGCTGTTGGGGCTTCTTGTGAGCCAATTCGGCAATCAACGCAGCATCGTCTGGCAGCGCTGGACGGAATGGATGTGGATCGTGGGCGTGGGAATTATGTGGCTCGCGCTTTTGTTGGGTGGATTTGTACAGTGGTTACCCCTTTCAGGGCGGGTGCTGCTGGCTGTCGCTGCCTGGGCCAGCGTTATCATTGTCCTGGCTGCGATGATGGCGCTTAAGCTTTTTCTCCCCCTCCGGACCCGCGCCCAGGGCCTACCAACTTCTCGCGGATGACAACGACATGAGAGGATCGCCAGAATACAACATTTGGCATGGTTGAAGACAATGCGCGTTATTGCGTTTAGTCATCCTTTTTGAGTGGTTCAAATTGTGTTAAGCGTCTGGCATCGACTCAAGCCGATCTGTGCGGACAACCAGCCATAGATAAAATAGTGGTGATAACAGCGCAAAAAGAAACCACTGAATCGCGTATCCCAAATGTGCGCCTGAGTCCAGCTCGAATTTAGGGGGATTGCGATAAGGCGGAGCTGTTTGTGATGATTCTGAGGGAACCAGCGACACATAAAAGGGCAAAAGCTCATAAGGCAACTGACGACCAATGTTAGCTACATCAACCCGGTACCACCAAAATTGGGGTTCAGCTGAAGGTTGTGCACTCTCTTCCGTTTCGGCGATACGCCCCAAGATCGTGGTTAAATCTGGCTCGTCGAATTTGCGGGCATCCTCGGGTGATTGAATTTCGGCAGGTGAGACCCATCCCCGGTCGACCAGCACAGCCCGCTGGCTTCCCTTGATCAGAAATGGCGTCACCAAATGGTATCCCATCGTTTCATCATAAAACTTGTTTTTTATAGCAACCTGCCGGGCGAAATCGAATTCTCCTTCGCCGCGAACCAAATGGAAGATGCGATCATTCCATACATCATCACCTGACCTGCCAGTAAGCACAAAGGGAGCGTCTTCCACTTCTGCAATGACGCCGGCAATATAAGCCTGACGCTGATGATGTTTATTGAGTTGCCAAAAACCCAATCCCATCATGATGAGCGACAGGATGAAGACGATAAAGGTCGAACGTATCCAGCGGCGCTTGAAAGGAATGATCAGATAGAATTTCATAGCCTCTATTTTAGATGGAAACCAATCGCACTGAAAATTCGGAGGCGCACACTTGCTCATTCGTACAAAAGACCGACGTTTCCGCCGGTCAGAGAATGCTTGTGGGGTTGTGGATAGGAATTTCAGAGATCATGATTGCGAGAGTATGTGTTTAGCCGGATTCGCAATCCGGCGGGTTTGACGCTCGAATCATCGCTGGATCACGGATCCGGCTCTGCGCATCATGGCAAATCGTGATCTACTGAATTGAAAATGCCTCTTGTTGTTATTAGCAACTCAGCCCCCCATCTTTTTCTTATCCATCTCCATTTTCTTGACAGGGGCTTGCACCTTTCGTTCGCCCGACTTCTCAAACCTCAAGGTGATGTCAATCACATCGCCTTCGTTCAACTGTTTTCTTAGCCCAATGAACATGATGTGGTAACCGCCCGGCTTCAGTTCGACTTTGCTTTTGGCGGGGATAACTAGGCGTTGGCCCTCTACCGGCTTCATATGCATAACATTATTCTCGTCGATGACCATTTCATGGATCTCGACGACATCGCTGACATCCGCATCGGCGCCAATGAGGGCGTCATCTTCATTGCCTTTATTCTCGATGATCATGTAGGCCGCGCCATTGGTGGCCGCCATGGGAGATTGACGAGCCCATACTCCAGAAATCTGAATATCTGGCCCTTTACTGCCCCCGCAAGCGCTCAGGCTTAGTAGTAACAACAATAGCACCAGCATAAGTTGTGTTTTTTTCGAAATCGTCGATTTCATATGCTTACCTCCAAAGATTTGTTGAAAAGAAAGATAATCATCGAGAGAGGTTCATGTGTTGAATCGTAAGCTTCTGGGCGTCTCTTAAGGTGGCCAGCTCACCCCGAAAACCCACTTGAAATCGTTGAGCTTCTTCACGGTCGGCAAAACAGAGGACTGACGGTGTGCAGCACACCACAATGTCAGGGTTCACCACGAATGTGGCCGTTTTCAAGTTGATCATCTTGCCATGAATGAAATCCACTGCAAGTCCCGAAACAATATCATCCCGCGTTTCCAAAAGCAGTGTTGCACAATGTGGACAACACGCATCGATTTGTTCTCCAGTACGGGTTTGCAAAACCACACGCGTGCGCGCTGTCACCAGACGTCCACACATGGCGCATACGCCGGTTTGATCGGGTTGTCTATGTTCAGAAGCCAAAACAGCCCCTCCGAACACTTTTTCAAGAAACCCTTCTTGAGCCAGGGCGTCTAAATCTCGGTGGATGGTCATGCGCGAAACATTCAGCGTTTTGCTTAACTCCGATACTTGCACCCGCCCTGTCTCGCGTAATGTTTTCAGAATGTAATCGCGTCGTTCTATGGCCAACATGATGGCGTGTGTGATTCTGTGACAAAAAGATTATATTTGTGGTATTTGTTCAGGATTTTAGCATGGGATGACGATATTACAAAACTCGGCAAGCCTGGCCAATTTCTCTATCGGCATTGACATCTGGGAGTCACTCCAGCGGTGGAATCACAGAGCCACCGGGACTGGGCCCTGACGGACCTGTATCTTGAGTCCAAAGGGTTCATCTGTGAGTGATGATGGTGCGTTTTCATTCGTCTTGTGTTCCTTTTGTCAAAGGCGTCGCTTTCGGAGGTTGTTGAAATCGATAGAATGGCTATAATGAGTCAACCGATGCTTGTACAATGCGGCAAGCGTTGATAATGTTCGCCATGTTGTTCGCTATTGCTGTGATCTTCGTCTGATGTGTTGTAATCGCCTGCAAGGCTAATTGGAAGTTCATCTCGTCACTTACTTAACCACTCATCATCATAGGAGCACAATGAATGTCCCCACCTTTGGGAGCGCACATGAGCACCGCCGGAGGCGTAAGCAAGGCCTTCGATCGGGCTGAATCTGTTGGCTGCGACACCATGCAGATCTTCACCCGAAACAATAACCGTTGGGCTACGAAACCCATCGATGAAGAAGAAATTTTCCGTTGGCGCGCTCGTTGGCAACGCAGCAACGTCAATCCGATCATTTCACATGCATCCTATCTCATCAATCTTGCTTCATCCGATGAGATGTTGTGGCAGAAATCCATTGAAGCTTTTGTGGATGAACTGGAACGGGCTGAGGCGCTGGGGTTGATGGGTGTCGTGCTGCATCCTGGATCTCCCAAGCATGACGGCGAAGCCTATGGCATCGCACGTATTGCCCAGGCTTTAGACATCTGCCACCAGCGAACTGATGGTTATAAGACGCTGACGCTGCTTGAGACCACCGCGGGCACGGGGAATCATCTCGGTTACCGGTTCGAGCAATTGGGAGCAATGCGAAGCGCCGTGTCGTCTCCAGAGCGCATCGCGATTTGTTTCGACACCTGCCATGTTTTTGCTGCGGGATATGAAATACGCACGCCAGGTGGCTACGCTGAAACCATGGATGCGTTCGAGAGACATATTGGGCTGCACCTGTTGCGTTGTTTTCATTTTAACGACAGTAAGTTCGATTTAGGGGCGCGCAAAGATCGCCATGCGCATATTGGCAAAGGTTATATTGGGCTGGATGGATTTCGACACATCATCAATGATCCCAGATTCCAACAAACGCCCATGATTCTCGAAACCCCCAAAAGTAAAGACTTACATGAGGATGCGGAAAATCTCGCCATATTGCGAAGTTTGGTTGAGCGATAAACCAGCCATCCAGCACAGACTTGTCCCTCAAGCTCTCCATTGATTGTTGGAAATGGATGTTGGGCGGGCCGGGGAAGCTCCCCCGAAGTGACACAATAGCAGTCCCCCAACTGCTGCGCTTCGTCCCGGCCCGCGATCCCCTTAAGCTGCGATGCGCGACGCCAAACGCTCGACCGCCATACTTAGGCGGACTCGCCAGGGGGAGCGCACCAAATACCACCGTTTCTGTTTTTGGTCATAGTGCAAAATGAATCGCCTCCCCCGGCTATGCACTCGGTAGATGCGTCGACCTGTGCGTTTGCCGTAGGGGTGACGCCAGATTTGATCTATTTTATCGATGTGGTAGCCTTTGCCACGCCAAAAGAAATGACCTGGCGCACCATAACGGCTTGAAAGCACATGAATGGGTTCGTGATTTGTGTGCATGTTTATCCTCGTTTGAGAGAAATGAAATCGGAGTGAGAATACGGTCGTTTGATTACCCTATGGCTGCCCAATCATCATCGCTGATTTCCATGTGCTCGGCGTCTTCGTATCCCATGAGGTGAAACTTTCGGGGCGTTGATTGTGTGGGCGGAGGCAACAGCCCTGCGGTTCCTGGCGTTTGTTGTTGGGTCTGGAAGTATTGGGGCGGCATCATCCCGCCACTAACCACCACAACAGGGGGGTGTTGTACGCCATGCTGTTGATGGACCACGGCCTCCTGATTTTTTTTGAGCAAATAGACGACCAAGAGTATGGTTGGCAGAATGGCCGCCATGCCCAACAACGCGCCCACGATCATCGACAAAGCATCGGTGCTTAACCGAAAGCCAACTACGCCGGTCATGATGGCCAATACGACGATCAATCCAATTACGAGAGTTTTTTTCATCATACGCTCCTTTGGACGTCTTGGTGACGTTTGCTTGAGGCTACGCTCGAAGGATAATCTCCATATCGCCATCGAGCTGTCTCTGCTTGAATTTGTTTCTTTATGGTTTCATCGCTGGCGTATGCGGCTTGAAACCTGACGAGTTTCTGACGGGCAACAAGCAGAAAGTCGCCACGTCCTTTGAGTCGATTCGCACCGGAGCCAGCTATACCCGTGGCGACTTTGGCTTCCTCGGGCGTGGTCACACTGCCAACCAACCGTACTGGGAGGTTGGCCTTGACAAGTCCGCCAACTATGTCGGCCGTGGGGCGTTGCGTAGCCACCACAATATGGATGCCCGCTTCGCGTCCTCGTTGCGTAAGTCGTGTGAGCGCCATCTCAACTTCTCTTCCGCCCACCAATCGTAAATCCGCCAACTCGTCAATCACAACAACAATGGCGGGACGACTGATCTTTAATCTATCCCGGCGCTCCATCTCTACTACCAAGCCCTGCAACAGCGCAATGGCGCGTGATGGGTCGTTTTCAATAGGTCGAATGAGGTGTGGCAAAGTGGCCAGGACGGACAATCCGCGCGCTTTGGGATCGATAATGGCCAATTGCAGTCGCCGCTGAGGATTGTAAATGGCAAGACTTAGCACCACTATCTTCAATAGGGCGGTTTTGCCCGAGCCTGTGGTCCCCGCCACCAGCACATGCGAAACGTCGGGGCTTGCCAGGTGTAGCAAGAGCGGAGCGCCTTCCTCATCAACGCCTAGAAGCGCGGTCAAGGGTGGGATGCGTTTGAGCCGTCGTCGCACTGCATCGAACTTGACTAGAGCCATATCGGAGCGCGGCACTTCGACGCGGATCGCGTCTCCTTTTCGGTATAGACGAACGTCAGGAACCCCGAGATGCATGGCGACCTCCTCACGCAACGCCAATACTTTGCTGATGCGCGTGCTCATAGACGTGGTAAGATCAAACCTGATGAACCGCGGCGTGACTGTGCCACCCCAAACTCGACCAGGGATTTTATGTGCGGCCAAAACCGATTCAATAACATCTGCTTGATGATTCAGGTTGAACTTCTTCATGATAACAACAAATTTATTGTGAAATGAGGAGTGTTGCCCACTGAAAGGCTTGGTGATCGTGCTCTTGATTAGTGGATTGAGCTCATATGTTCTACTTTGTATTCTAATAATAGAACATTTGAGCGTTCTTGTCAAGTGTTTTACGCGCTTTTTGCGAATAGAAAATTTACTCTTCGGCGGATCGTATTGTCCTCGTGGTGTGGTATGGTTCTTATTGAAACCTGGGGCCGATCATTCATCTCAAATATTCAATGCGACATGGATATCTAGTGCGCCCTTCGGGCGAGATTTCTTCTTCTTGCCGTTGTCGATGTGGCAGATCGAGGGCTGAGCGCTCCTTCCTTCGCGACTTTGAAGCAACCATGATGGTGTCAGGGAGAAATAATGACGCTGTTAGCAGAATGATGGTATACTTTTTCTGGCAGGCGTCTTATGAATGTGGTTATCTCAAGTCGCTTGTGCATATCCCGGAGTGTTCATCTTGCAACCGCCAACTACCAGTTTCAATGAACGGGCGCGTCACGCCCTGCAGGATTCAAACCTACAACTCGCACTGGAACGGGCCATGCACCATTTTGTGGATGGCCGTTTAGGCGCGTTTGCCAGGTTGCCCCATGGCGAAGCATTGAGGGATTATGCCCGGGTTATTCGCGCCAATGCCATTGCCCGACTGGATGAGCATCTTGAAACGTTCGAGCGCAACGCTCGCGCCCAAGGCAGTTTGGTGCATTGGGCGCGAGATGACGCCGAAGCCCGGGCCATCATTCGTCGCATTGCCCAGGAAAATGGGGTGCAGCGCATTATCAAGAGCAAGTCGATGTTAAGTGAAGAGATCGAGCTCAACCGGGAGCTAGAAGCGGCTGGCCTAAGTGTTTTGGAAACGGATCTTGGCGAATACATTGTGCAACTTGCCCATGACCATCCCAGTCACATCATAGCGCCTGTAGTGCATTGGCCTTTAGAGGCTGTGCAACGTCTGTTTCATCAACATCTGGGAACGCGCATCGACGCCAGCATCACTGATCTTACATCGGCCGCGCGCAAGGCTTTGCGCAAAGGTTTTTTGCAGGCGGATATGGGGATAAGCGGGGCCAACTTTGCTGTGGCCGAAACAGGAAGTGTCGTTTTGGTCACCAACGAGGGAAACGGTCGTTTTGTGACCACCACCCCAAGGGTGCATGTAGCATTGGTTGGCATTGAACGCATGGCTCCAACATTGCAAGAATTAGGCGCCTTACTGCAACTATTGGCCCGGTCCGCCACAGGCCAACCACTCAGCGTCTATACATCCATTGTCACTGGCCCCCGGCGTTCAGAAGATGAGGATGGTCCCGAACAGGTCCACATCATCCTCGTTGACAATGGCCGCACTAACGCCCTGGCTGGGGAATTGGCCGAAAGCCTGTATTGTATTCGTTGCGGCGCTTGCTTGAATGTGTGTCCAGTGTATCGCAGATTAGGAGGACATGCTTATGGTTCAGTCTATCCCGGTCCCATTGGCATTACCATCACTCCGGCATTGGATGGCCTCTTCCCCTGGCATGAACTCCCTCAGGCCTCTACTTTGTGCGGAGCCTGCACCGAAGCATGCCCGGTTCGCATCGACATTCCCCGGATGTTACTCAAATTGCGCGCCGATAGCGTCAAGGCCGGTTTGGCTCCAAAATGGTTGCAGGATGGGCTAAAAATATACGCCCGGGCGGCGCGGCATCCAACACTATTTCGGATGGGGCGCAAAATCGCCGCCAGGATGCAGCGTCTGGCCCCCAGGACTTCACAGGGGTGGATACAAAAACTACCTTCGCCCCTTTCCGCCTGGACAGACACTCGCGCGTTTCCGCCATTGGCCAAGGAGAGCTTTTCCGAGCGTTGGCAAAAGCAGAAGCAGCCTCATGACGGATCGCTGAAAAAACGTTAGACATCCACGATATTTTTCTGGCTCTTGAGATTACAAACTCCCACCATGACTCTACCACCCATCGCCGAAAACTTAGAACGTGTGCAAAATCGCATCATCCATGCTGCGACGCGCTCAGGGCGCTCTCCCCAAGATGTCACCCTGGTGGCAGTGACAAAAACCCATCCCTGGGCGTATGTGGCTGCGGCAATTGCGGCCGGACAGATCGAATTTGGTGAAAATCGTCCAGAAGAAGCCTACGCCAAATTCATTGAGAATCCTGAAGCTGCGAATCCCAATTTCCACCTACATCTTATTGGACCCATCCAGAGTCGCAAGGCAAAAATCGCTATGGCCTGCAAACCAGTCCTGATCCATAGCATCGATCGTCTTAAAATCGCCCGCAAGCTCAATACGCTGGCAGAAGATGGGGGCGTTCCCCTGGATGCGCTGCTGGAAGTCAATGTATCGGGTGAAGCCTCCAAACATGGGTGGCCGCCCGCCCAATTGCGAGCACAGTTGCCCGATGTATTAGCTCTGCCCTATTTGCGATTCCACGGCCTGATGACCATTCCGCCCTACAATCCAAACCCCGAGACGGCTCGTCCCTACTTTATCGCCTTGCGTCGTTTAAGGGATGCGCTGGCTGAAGAATTCCCCGATAGCGATTGGAGCCAACTCAGTATGGGAATGAGTCACGATTTTGAAGTCGCAATCGAGGAAGGAGCGACTATTATCCGTGTGGGCACAGCCATTTTTGGACCGCGTAAACGTCCTTAACGCCGGCCAAGCACAGGCTATGAACACAGTGATTCACATTCCCCCTCACTGGTCACGAAAAACAAGACGACGCGAAGTATGAAATAGAGAAGATCCAATGTGCAACTTGTCATGACGCATCAACATACTTTTCAACCATCTTCCGCTTAACACGCCGACGAACATGGATGAAAATAGACCAAGGAGAATGAAACCAGCGTTCTTCGTCGTCCATTTTTCGTTCTGTCTTCCCTTTTTCTGTTTGTGGGACGGCATATCTAAGCATCAACGCCCGCTTTTTAAAACAAAAAAGTCGCATATCAGATCATATACACAGTTCCTGCACAACCACTTTACCCAATCACACTCTCTCTCATCCATATCATGTTTGAAGATCAAATTATTGGATTCATTGGCGCTGGCAATATGGCCGAAGCCATGATCAAAGGCATTTTACGAAAAGAACTCGTTTCCCCAAAAAACATCTTTGCTGCCGATCCTCGCAACGATCGTCTGGCTTATCTTGTGGATCGTTATCATATCCAGACGACCACCCGTAATCGAGAGGTGGCGCAATCGGCTCACATCTTAGTGCTGAGTATCAAACCTCAGGTGTTGCCCAAGGTGATGAAGGGCATCAATTTGGATGTTCGGTCCGATGCATTGGTGCTGAGTATTATTGCTGGCGCTCGGATTAGCGTCATCGTTGACGGATTACGACATGCGGCAGTGGTGCGGGCAATGCCCAATACGCCTGGACAATTTGGAGAGGGCATGACCGTATGGACCAGTACGCCGCATGTCAGCGAGAGACAACGGCAGCAAGCACAACAAATCTTGCAGGCCTTGGGCAAGGAAATCTGGATGGAAGATGAAGGTTATCTCGACATGGCCACAGCGCTAAGTGGCACTGGTCCTGCTTATGTATTTCTGTTTATCGAGGCGCTCATCGATGCTGGCGTACACATGGGCTTCTCACGTCACATCGCAGAAGAGATGGTCATCCAAACGATTAAAGGATCCGTTAAAGTCGTCGAGGAATTGGGCCGTCATCCGGCAACATTACGCAACATGGTCACCTCTCCGGGGGGGACTTCAGCCGCAGCCATTTATGAACTGGAAAAAGGAGGATTCCGCACGATCCTTTCCAAGGCCGTTTTTGCTGCTTACCGGCGTTCGAAAGAGCTAGGCGACGCTTCTGAAAGCGCTCTAAGAAAATAATCATGTATACACTTATTTCCGCCATCAATATCCTGTTCACCCTTTTCAATTTTCTTATTATTGTTCGTGTTTTGTTCAGTTGGATTCGAGTCAATCCTTACAATCCATTGGTTAGATTGCTCTTTCAGATTACAGAACCAGTGCTGGCGCCATTTCGAAGGCTGATTCCGCCCGCAGCCGGTCTGGATTTTTCTCCCCTTGTCGCCTATTTTGCCTTAGAGGTGCTGCGTCGACTCCTAATTAGTATACTGCTCAGGATCTCATGATGTTTCATCATGCATGCATATTGTGTGAGCGTTTCCCTTCCGGAGGCTGCAAAGAGTTCGCCTCCCTGAATTTCAAAAGAGCCTACACCTTCATAGACCGTGGAGTTTCTCATGGCCAGAATTCCCTCGCAGGTTTCTGTTTCCGCCCGATTTATCGAATTGGAAGAACAATATGGCGCTCATAATTACGCTCCCCTTGATGTGGTTCTAACCAAAGGGGAAGATGTGTGGGTGTATGATGTAGATGGGAATCGGTATCTGGATTGCTTGAGCGCTTATTCAGCAGTGAATCAAGGTCACTGTCATCCGCGCATCTATCAAACAATGGTGGATCAAGCCCGACAATTAACGTTGACCTCGAGAGCGTTTTTCAATGATCAACTTGGGCTGTTTTATAAAGATTTGGTTGACTTTAGCGGTTATCAGATGGTGTTGCCCATGAATACAGGCGCTGAGGCGGTGGAGAGCGCCATCAAGGCCGCTCGCAAATGGGGATATACAATCAAAGGCGTGCCGCACGATGAGGCTGAAATCATTGTTTGCACCGGCAACTTTCATGGCCGCACCACTACCATCATCAGCTTCTCATCTGAACCACAATATCGTGAAGGATTCGGACCGTTTACGCCTGGGTTCAAGCTCATCCCCTACGGCGACGCTGAGGCTTTGCGGCAAGCCATCACCCCCAAAACGGTTGCTTTCTTGGTCGAGCCGATTCAGGGCGAAGGTGGCGTCATCGTTCCGCCCGATGGATACCTGCAGGAAGTTGCGGCGATCTGCAAAGATAACACTGTGCTTTTTGTGGCCGATGAAATTCAGACGGGGCTAGGGCGCACGGGAAAAAGATTTGCGTGTGATCACGAAGGCGTGCGGCCCGATGTGATGATTCTAGGAAAGGCGCTTTCTGGTGGGTTTTACCCGGTTTCTGCGGTGCTTTCAGATCGTGAAGTATTGGGCGTTTTTCAACCGGGAGATCATGGCTCCACCTTCGGTGGCAATCCCCTGGGGGCGGCCATCGCTCGCACAGCCCTGACTATCTTGCAGGATGAAAATATGATCGAAAATTCTGCAAAGATGGGAGAATATTTCGCAGCAAGGCTTCGAGAAATCCCTAGCCCTTATGTCAAAGAAATTCGCGGCAAGGGCCTGATGATCGGCATAGAGCTCAAAGATGAATCTGGCGGAGCGCGACGTTTTTGTAATGCCCTCAAAGCGGAAGGCATCTTAGCCAAAGACACACATGGCACAGTCATACGGTTTGCGCCTCCTCTGACAATCACCCAAGATGTGATTGATTGGGCGATAGCGCGTATTGAAAAGGTCTTGACCAAGGTTTTGTCTCCTTGATGTCCAGAAATCTAAACGCACATCAGGGCGAGTCATTCGAATCCTACCATTCTTTCTCTTTCCCAGAGCTATATCCTGATATGATCCTCCGCAACAATCCCCGCTTCAACTATTGGGCCTGGCGACTGGCCGTGCTCAGCGTTTTGGTTTTTGGGTGGGCGCTTGCGCTTTTCCGTCTCGACACCACGCCTCCAGGCTTCCAACATGATGAAACGTTCAATGTCTTGGATGCAATAGAGGTTGTTTATAACAATTTTCGGCCACAACTCTATTTCCCCAAGAATTTTGGACGTGAGCCGATTTTCTACTATACTGCCGCTGCCATTTATCGTTATCTCATAGGGATTCATTGGGTTTGGGGATTGCGATTTGCTGGCGTTCTCTGGGCGATGCCTGGCGTTGCACTAACTTTAACGCTGGCAAAGCGTTATCTTAAGGCGCCCTACGTGGTGTTGACGGGAATGCTATTGGTCACTTCATTTTGGTTTATCTTCACTGCGCGAGTTGGTCTGCGGGCCATCTCGTTGTTCCCTATTTCCACAGCTGCGTTTTATTTCTTGCTACTCGGATTCGAAACACGATCATGGCGCGCATGGATTGCGATGGGAGTAATGGCTGGATTGGCTGTATACACTTATGTGCCTGGCAGGTTTCTTCCTCCCATCGTGGCGGCAATTATCCTCTTCGAACTGGTTTTCACGAAATTTTTCCATAAAATCGCCTCTCCACCGTTGAAGCAAGTTGCAGTCGCCATTCTTGTGATGGCATTGGTGGCGGCTCCCATGGCTTGGTATATTTTTCGATATCCAGAATTCGCCAATCAGCGCATCAGCGAGCTTGACACAGCGTTGGATAGCGCTATGCACGGCAATATAAAGCCGCTTCTTGGAAATGGTTTGGCCACGCTCCAATCCCTTCTTTATCGCAATCGGGATGCTTTGCCCTATCATTACAGTTTGCCGAACCGGGCAGTGTTATCCCCTATTTTGGCTGGTTTCTTTGCTTTGGGAATCATTGTTGGCATTTGGCGTTTTCGGCAGAGAAAAATGAGGTTGCTTCTCATCTGGCTGATTGTGGGGCTTCTTCCCAATATGGTTACCCAAGGCGGGCCTTTTTCGTTGCGGGCCATCATGGCGTTGCCTGTCGTCTTTATTTTTATTGCCCTTGGAGCTGCCATGCTGGTGCAATGGGGCGCCAGTATGCAACCAAAACGCCGAAGAACATGGGGGCGAGCGTTGGCAGTTGGTATCGTGCTTGTTGGTCTGGGGGGACATGCTATACGTGATATTTCTGGTTATTTTTACAGTTGGACCCGCTCCGACGAGACGCAGATCATTTATCGTTCCGACTTGCGCCAAATCGCCTCGTATCTTAATTCCATACCCGCTGCGACTCCTATTTTTATTTCCTCCTCATTTTGGTTGGATTTAGATCAACAAACTTATCTTCTGTATAATCCCAGCCAACGCGATGTAGGTTGGTTTAATGCCCAATTGGGCATGCCCTGGCCCGCCAAGAAAAAGATTGTCATCATCTATTCTGCTTCTTCCCAGCCCACAAGAGAACAACAATGCGCATTAGAACGAATGCAGTTGCACAAACAGGAAATGACGGCGTCTGGGGAGAAGCCATTATTTTCCAGTTATCAGATGCCCCCAATCGCGGAGAACGAACTGCCTTGTGAATTGCAATCTGTGACTGTCCCTATAGTTTTCGATGGCGTATTGCGTCTTGATGCTGCTGTGATCCACCCCGAAGGAGGGGGCGCTGTGGTGATGACGCTCTGGACTGTGCTATCCCCTTGGCCCCACTCTACGCCGCCAAAGCTGTCTGTGAGGCTGAAAGACGCCGCTGGTTCAGGTCTTGTGCAAATCGATGAACTTCTGACGGTGGCATATCAGCACTGGCAAGTGGGCGACAGATTTTTACAGGTCACGCGCATTCCTCAGATTTCACCACCGCCCCAAGAGGCAAATCTTTTTCTTGTTATTTATGATGAACAAGGCGCTCTTCCTGCAACTATTGCCAACGAACAAGTCGGAGTTGAAGCGCCTGTTAAGTAGTTGATGATATGAATTGGAAATAAGCCTTGGAGACGATTCCAACTCATCAGACGAAGATAGACGAAAAGACGAATGGGGACGAAGCAAATCATCGTCTATGTTCATCGGTCTTCGTCCATGTTCGTGAAAATACGCAGCACTTTTCTCAAGTTTCAAACGCTCATCCACTTAACCTACGATCGAAAGAGTCATGCGTGACCTGGAAGGTTGTGTGAGTTCGCCTCTCGACCTTGGAAACAAAGCGAAGCGTTTCGCACCACGTTTATTGTTTATACTGTTGGATTGATCCACGGGCGATAATCTTCCAAAATGGAGCCGCCCACAAACTCCCGCAAAATGGAATCTGAGGGCACATGATCGTGGTCTGCCGGGCGGAACCAGCGCAGCAAGGAGAGTAATCGCTTGGCTTCGATCCATTCTCGGGTGTCTGGTTCGATTTGGCGCAACAGGGGCAACACCATGGGTTGTAGCACTGCTAACTCATAGGGAAGTGCGGAATTGAACATGATGTCAGCATGGTTTTGATATGGGAAAATCCATTTCCGCTCGCCACGACGTACGCTTTCCCACCGGGAAATGGTATCAGCAGCAGAATAACCCCGACTACGCGCATCACGCACAATGCGCCGTATTAAACGCACATCGGTGGTGGAGATGCGATTATAGCGGTCTAAATTGAGTTGGGCCAGATCGCTGACGTAGATGCGATAGCAGGCAGTGGGTTTCACCTGTGGCAATAGCTCGGGGTTCAGGGCGTGTATGCCTTCGATGACCAATACGTGCTTGGAAGATATGTGTACTTTCTGTCCAGGGCGACGTTCGCCAGTACTAAAATCAAACTCAGGCAGCACCACCTCTTTTCCCGCAATGAGGGCATTGATCTGCCGGTTCAGATAAGCGATGTCTACTGCATACAGCGATTCGAAATCGTAGTCGCCATTTTCATCTCGTGGAGTATGCGCTCTATCGACGAAATAGTTATCCACGCTGATGGGCAACGGCCGCAGCCCAACAGCTAGCAGACGCACGGCCAAACGTCGGGCGAATGTTGTCTTTCCTGAAGAGGAAGGTCCAGCGATTAAGATGACGCGTACCCGATCGCGTTGTTGGGCGATCTGGTCTGCGATCTCACTGATGCGTTGATCATGCAATGCCTCTGATACCAAAATGGCCTCAGTCAGCTGCCCACTGTCAATCACTTCATTCAGCCCCGCGACATTTCGGATCCCCAACCGCCGCAGCCACTGGCTATACTGCATAAAAACCTCGAAGAGCGGAGTGGGGGCGGTATAAGGCAGGATGGTTGTAGGAGAATTTTGGCGAGGAAAACGTAGCAAAAAGCCGCTATCTGCCGGTTCAATGGCAAAATACTTGAGATATCCAGTGCGGGGGGCCATGTAGCCATGAAAATAATCTTGGGTATTCCACAATTTGTAGATGATGAGATCTGGTTTTTGGCGTTGTTTGAGCAAGGCCAATTTTTCTTCATCACCCGCTTCTTCAAAAATGCGTATCGCCTCATCAAGGGTGACGCGCTTACGTTCGATGGGCAAATTCGCCTCGACAACTTCCTGCATACGAGATTCTAGGTGTTTCAGTTCTGCAATAGATAGCGGCTCGCGTCCCTCAATGCGACAGTAATAACCGCCATTGACCGTGGAGTGCTCGACATACACGCGGGCATCAGGAAAACAACGGTTGGCCACTGCAATCATCATAAAGGTGAGCGATCGCCGATAAATTCGGGCGCCGTCAGAGCTGTTGAGTCGAATCAGGCTGGCTTCACCATCTCGCTGAACGTTTCGCCCCAGTTCGGTTAATTTTCCATCGACGATGGCGGCAATGGCAGCGGGTTGATCGTCATCTTTCGTTGCGGCCCGGACAAATTCTTCTAAGGGGGCGCCGACTGGCCCGGAAAAAATCCGGCCATCTTCGAAGGTGATGCGCGCATCCTCGCGCGGTTTGGATAATTGAATGTTCATAATTCTTCCCAAACGGTAAGATATGCTGGACATGCAATCATACGCCATTGCCAGCCTTTGCGCAACCCTGCACCCCTGTGCATTCTATCCATTTGGACAGTCGGCATATAAACATTTTTGCGGCGCCTGACGCGACGACGCTCTCAACCTGAAACTGACCTTGCTTGCTCAAAAAACTTGCGCCCCTCCATCCTTTTTGCTATAATTGCCGTTGCTGCTGGGGGATAGTTTAATCGGCAGAACGGGTGACTCTGGATCACTTAGTTGGGGTTCGAATCCCTGTCCCCCAGCCTGAACCGGCTGCTCTTCGAGCGCCGGTTTTTTCTTTTCGCCAAAATCAGGTACACTTCTTCGACTCTTGAAAACAGCGTTTAGAGCGAATAAGAACGGACGCCAATTCAAGCTGGTTATGGTTGACAAGCCAGCGTCGATATCGATGAATATGATTCAGCAATTGGATGTTGCGTCGGGGGAATGAGCACCGCTACCAGCGGTTGGCCCTTTGCCCGTCGTTGGTTTCAGTTAAGTAGACTCCAGAAAATGTTTTAACTCCTGATAGGAGTCCGACGACCTGTCGCATGACGAATGTAGAAAATGGTCTTTATCCAGCCTCCTCTTTTCGTCTTAGCGTCGTTACAAAACAATTCGAAGAAAGTCAAACAACTTTTGGGAGCTTACTCATCTGGCTAATGTGTCACTGGAATTTTATTGTAGACGACGTCAATGCCAATTTTAGAACTGCATTCTAATTTCAGTAGATCATGATTTGCCATGATGCGCAGAGCCAGATTCGCAATCCGGCGGGTTTGACGCTCGAATCACCGACGGATTGAGAATCCGGCTGGACGCATACTCTCGCAATCGTGATCTACTAAATTTACGATGATGTCTGTAAAACGATCAACGAGCATCCTCTTTCTGTTTCTTTTGTCGCTTTTCATCAACGCCTGCGCTTCCCCTGCGTTGGCCAGCCCAACGCGGCCTGTAGCCGTCGCTACATCCTCACCATCCCTTTGGCAGCGTTCGAATCCCGGCGCAGGGGGCTGGTTCGCGGTCGCAGCCGCGGGACCCGATGGCATGATCCTTGCTGCCAGCGACCTCAGCGGATTCTATCGCTCCCGTGATCGCGGCGCTACCTGGGACGCCATCGGCGCGGCCCAGGGGCTGAAGACCACCCACGCCAGCGGCATTGGCTTTCACCCCACCAACCCGAACATTATTCTCTTGGGCGTCGAGGAGGGCATCTATCGCAGCACGAACCGGGGCGATTGGGTGACTCAGGTGCTTGATAATGGCTACATCACCGATATCAAACTCTCGCCAGCGAATCCGGACATCGGCTACGCAGCGTATCATGCTGGGTGGGATGCGGCGGATGGACAGGTGTATAAAACCACTAATGGAGGCCAAGACTGGAGCCGGGTCAGCCAAGATCTGCCCAACGGCCTGCGGATCCTCAAATTGATCCTCGACCCCAATGATGCGAATGTCCTCTACCTGCTTTCGGGTGAAGGGCGCTTTGCCTCTGGCCCAGCCGTAGCTTTTCGCAGCACTGATGGTGGGGAGACCTGGGCCCAGATGGCTGTCGGGATGGGGAACGTCATGGATGTGGCGGTCTCCCCCGATGTGGCGAATCGCGTCTGGCTCTCTACTTACGATAGCAATCCTGACGGGCCGGGATATCTTTTTCGTAGCGATGATGGAGGAACCACTTGGGTGCAATTGGCGCATCGAGGTGGGCGCATCTGGTTGACGAGGGGGTGGGCGCAACGTATCCGCCTCATCGATCCTTTTCATCAATTCCCCTGGGACGAACGCAATGGCGTGTGGGAGAGTAATGATGGTGGGGTTTCATGGACGCAGGTGAGCCAGGTGGAGGATTGGGATGCTGGATGGAGTAGGGCTTATTGGGGTTATACGACCGATATTCGCGCCCTTGGTGATGATCTTTCTGATCCTGACTGGTTGCATTGGGCCACCAGTCAGTTTATTTTCGCTACGGATAACGGCGGCCAAATGTTCTTCAACCAGTTTTCCGATGAAGTGTCGACAGACCATTGGCAATCCCACGGCGTGGACAATGTGGTCATGTTCGAGATGAGTGTTAGCGAGAGTGAACCTCAGCACATCTATTTGGGTTATTTCGATTTGGGCTGCTGGCACAGCTCGAATGCTGGTGAATCGTGGGAGAATTGTAATGATGTCACGGCCTCGGGCGATTGGGAAGGCGATGGCGGTAATGTGACCGCGTTGGTGGTGGACCCCGCCCGGAATGGCGTGGTGTGGATGGCTCAGGCTCCATCGGTGGATGAGCCTGGTCACCTGCTGCGTAGCAACGATTACGCCGTCTCCTGGACCGAGAGCTCAGGGCTGCCCGCTGCATCTCTTACGGGCCTTTCGCTGGCCCGAACCAGCCCTACAACCAGCCGCATACTCTTCGTTACTGCGAATGGAGACGTATATCGCAGCGTGGATGGCGGTCTGACCTGGAGCAAAGTCTTTGCTTGCAATGGTTGCCGTTTCACCGCGGTGGACCGATTCGATGGTGAAATTGTATACGCTGGCGGTGAGGCAGGTCTATGGCGATCGATCCAGGGGGGCGACGACGGAACCTGGACTGAGGTTGGGCTTGCTGAGATGCGTGGGGATGTCAGCGGCCAGGTGTGGGAATGGGGCTGGGAGGGTGTATTCGCGATTACGCCCGATCCTCATGTCGGCGGGCGAGTCTACGTGGCCGCGTATGGCGAAGGCAAGGGACTTTATCGTAGCGATGACGCCGGAGGTTCCTGGTCTAAACTCTGGGACGACGATTTCCTGCGAGACGTGGCCGTCTCACCCGCGGATCCAAATATCCTCTTCGCTGCCTCTTCCAGTGCCTTCGATTCGGGCGGCTACGAGCCCGACTCCCACGGCGTGCTCCTTTCCACCAACGGTGGCTCCACTTGGACGACGCAGAACGCGGGCATGGCCTGGCCTTTTGCCATCACCCTGGCCTTTGATCCTGCGAATGCAAACCATCTCTGGGTGGGATCACCTGGCACGGGATTCCAGCACCGCATGTTCGGTTTCGAAACCGCGTCTTATCTCCCATTTCTCACCATCTCCCAGCTCAACGCGTCCGATGTGCGTTTGAGCTGGCCACATGATCCCGTATACACGCATTACGAGGTCTTTCGTGACATTTTCCCTTACTTTCAACCGACGGGCCCGCCCCTGGCGACGGTTTCAACTTTTCCTTGGCAGTTCGATGATTCTCTGGGGTTGGGCGATCCCGAAGAGAATCATTATTACCTGGTCAAAGGCGTCTCCCTCGTCGGCGATACTCAATCCAACCAGGTGGGGGAGTTCGACTTTCTCCTAACGCCCGGGAGCGCCCACAGGCAATAGGTAACGTCTGCTTGCTCCCACTCTTGTCGTCTGCTCAGACACCCCCACTCGATTTGCCGGCGGGGGTGTCTGAGCGCGTGCGATCTTCAGTGCCACAACTGTGTGGTCCTGGGTATGGGTTTAGACCTCCTGCGTTACCGTCACCTGAGTTTCGATGCCCAGTTTCTTCAATTCGGCGAAGAAATCCTCTGGATCCAGGGCCAGCTCCGGAGGATGCACGCCCGGTTCGATACGGCCTTGGGCCAGCCAGATGGCGACGATGGCGGGGGCCGCGCCCGTGGGCAGCGCTCCCTTCACCGTCAACGTGCCCAGACGATAGGTGACTTCCCGGCCATCTTTCGTCCCCCGCACTTCGGTGACGATCTCTTTCGTCCAGTCGGGGGGCTCGTTGGCGGGCGGAGCCAGAAACGCGGTGGAGGGGGGCTCATACTTGCGCAGCAAGGAGATCATCAAATCCCGGGGAGCGACCTTCACGCCCTTGACCTCCACTGGCTCCGGGCTGTTGAGTCCGTAATCGGCCAGCACCCGCACCCGGGCCACGGTCTCGGGCGACATGCCCCAGTAGTTAATCTTGAAAAAGACCTCTTTCACGCCCTTGTCCGCGAAGGAGATGGGTAGGGTGGCCACCTCGGAGTGCAGGGAGAGGTGCATGGGCAGGCTGCCCAGGGGTTTGGTGAACTGGTAATCCTCAAACTCGCTCAGCGGCTCCATGGCCTTGAATTCGCCATCCCGGTAGACCATGGGCTGCATGGTGAGCTCATCCAGGATGGTGGCCACCGCGTAGGTGAAGGCGCTGTTTTCGGGCGGGGGCGGCTTGATGCCGTCGTAGATGCGGATGGTTTCGATGCTGTCCAGGCGCTCGGCCGCGTAGCGGGCCTGGACGTTGGGCACGCCGGGCGCGGAGCCCACGCCCAGCACAGCGGCCACGCCCGCCTCGCGAAAGCGCTCATCCAGCTCCAATTGCTTGCGGGTGGTGTGGAAGAGCCCGCCCAGATCGACGTAGGGCGTGCGGGCCTCGATGCAGGCCTCCATCACCGGCAGGTTGGTGTAATAGACGGTGGCGTTGACCACTGCGTCCACATCCCGCAGAGCCGCGACCAGCGCCTCGTGATCCCGCAGGTCGATGGAGGTGATGCTGATTTTGGGGCTTGCGATGTAGTCGGCCACCGCTCGGGCGGCCTCGGGGTTCAGATCGGCAATGACCACCTCATCGACGCGGGGATCATTGGCCAGGGTTTGCACGGCGATGCCGCCCATTTTGCCGGCGCCGCCTAGGACTAGGATTTTCATGGGTTTGTGATGGGTGATTTGTGTTGGAGTTTGGGGTGTTGAATGTACGGGGAAAGTAATCGGTATTCAGTGGTGGGGAAGGAGTGCTCATCTTTGGAGGGGGTTGGCGCTGCAATAGATGTGCGGCAGCAGGGGGAGAGTGTTCAGTATTCAGTGGTGGAGAAGGAGTGCTCATTTTTGGAGGGGGTTGGCGGTGCAATAGATGTACGCTAGCAGGGAGGAGAGTGTTCAGTATTCAGTGGTGGAGAAGGGGTGCTCATTTTTGGAGGGGGTTGGAGGTGCAATAGATGTGCGGCAGCAGGGGTAGAGTGTTCAGTATTCAGTTTCAGGCGGGGCGTCGGGGGAGGAAATGAAGAACTCTGCCATGTCTGATGTGGCTTGGTAGACGGGGCCGGGCTCCCGAAATGATGACAGGGCTTCAGGATTGCAAAAGACGCTCGCCTTGGCGATCATACTTCCCAACATGCGCCCGATCTCCTCGCAACGACTAATCAACGATCGTTCTGTGTCTTTATCGATGTAGCCGCAGTCGTAAGCCACGCCCAACCAGTGCTGCGTCTCCATTTGCTCCCCGTCTGCGTCGGTAAGTTTGCTAATGAAGTGCTTCTCATAGCGTCGCTTTCCCCACGCTTCAGCGATCTGTGCACCAATGGCCCGGGAGGAGCGTCGCACCTGATCCGTCAGGGCAAATCGTTCCTCCCGGGGAAAGGTTTTCGTCAGGTGGAAGATGTCAGTGGCCAGCGCCCGCGATTTACGATAGACGATCAAATCCTTGTAACTACGGACATAAGCTAACCGGGCCATCTCATCTACTCACTGAATACTGATTACTGAATACTGAATACTATTACAGCTGATCTGCGATCCAGCCAAGGCCCAGCTCGGTCAGTTTCTCACGCGTCGGCACGCCGTTAGCGTCCCAGCCGGCCAGCTCGTAGTACCAATCTTTGGCCTGTTCCAGCTCGTCGGGCGTCATGGCGAGGCCATCGCTGCGCCCGCCCTTGAGGGGCTTGTAGAGTTTCTTGGGCAGGGTGTCGTCCTCGCGGGTGAAGCCCTCGCGGGCGTTGAAGGCCCGCATCATATTCAGCACCCGCTCGCCGATCTCCTGAATGCCCTCGATGCCGATGTCCCAACCCAGGGTGAGCTGCACCAGCTCGGCCAGTTGGTCGGGGCCATAGAGATGCCAGGAAGGACCGAAGACGAACTGGCAGATATTGAAGCTGTTGAGCGCCATGTAGAGCTTTTCGGTGGTCAGGGCGAAGTTCACCTTTTCCTTGTTCAGCACCTTGGTGGGCTGCGCCTCGCCCAGGCCCAGCATGGCCATGCGCTCGGGGTACCACTTCCAGGAGGGATCGTGCTCGCTGGACTGGTGATCCGCGCCGTAGGGGTTCACCGCGTAGATGAGCCCCAACGAGCGCTTGACCTGAGGCATGTGCGCGGGCATCTCCTGATTCTTCACGGCCACGACCAGATCGACCGCTTTCGGGCCGAAAGTCTCCGCGGCCCGGGCCGAGCCCTCGGCCAGGATGGCGCCGAAGCCTTCTTTTTTGGCGATCTTCTCCACCATCTGCACCATAGCCTCAGCGTTGCCAAAGGTCAGACACACGCCGCCGGTGTCCTCCTTGGTGATGTAACCGTGCTCGAACGCGTCCATGGCCCAGGCGATGGTGGCGCCGCAGGAGATGGTGTCTATGCCGTACATGTTGCACAGCTCGTTGGCGTAGGCCACCGCCTCGATGTCATCCACGTTGCAGTAGGAGCCGAAGGTGGCCAGGGTTTCGTACTCGGGCCCGCCATATTGCGGGTTGAGCTTGTAGCGATTTTCCGCTTCCACCACCCGCTTGCAGCGCACGGTGCAGGCGTAGCAGGTGTCCCGCTCCTTGAGGATGGTGTCAGCCATGTGGTGGCCCGAGATCTCGTGGGCGCAGGCGAAATAGCCGCTGTCCCAGTTGTGGGTGGGCAGACCGCCGCCCTTGCTCTGGCCCTTGACGATCTCGGCCGTGCCCAGCAGGCCCATGCCGTAGATGTCAGAATCGGGGAACTCTTTGGCTCCCCAGCGGGCCAGCTGGCCCAGGCCCTTGGGATCAGCGAATTTGGCGTTCTTCTTGCTGCCGCGCACCACCACCGCCTTCAGGTTCTTGCTGCCCATGACCGCGCCCATGCCGGTGCGTCCATTGGCCCGATTGGCATTGGTGATGACCGCGGCGAAGCGCACGCCCTTTTCGCCCGCGGGCCCCACCTGGGCGATGTGCACCCGCTTGTCGCCCAGCTCCTCCTTGAGGATGTCCTCCACCTCGCCCGTGACCTTGCCCCACAGGTGTGAGGCGTCGCGCAGCTCGGCCTGGCCCTCCTTCACCCACAGGTAAACGGGCTTGGGCGATTTGCCGTGGAAGATGAACGCGTCGAAGCCCGCGAATTTCATCTCCGCGGGGAAGAACCCGCCCGACTGGGAGTCGCCCACCGCGCCGGTCAGGGGCGATTTGGCGTTGATGGTGAGACGGCTCTGGCCCGAGACCGGTGCGCCCGTGGGCCCGCTGATGGCGAAGGTGAGGGTGTTCTCGGGCGCCAGCGGATCGATGCCCGCGGGCGTGTGTTTGAGCAGATAGTAGAGACCGAAGCCCGTACCGCCCACATAGGTGCGATAAAACGCCTCGGGCGGCTCTTCAACCTCCAACCTGCCGTCATCAAGATAAACGTGTAGAATTTTGCCGGTATATCCGTACATCAAGACCTCCTGTTGAACGATTTAGCCACGAAGGAACGAAGGAAAGACGAAGACACGAAGGGAAAAAGGAAGCACGGTTTACCGGACAATACGTCGAATACCGTGCTTCAAGAGTGCTGTTTGAAAGTTTATCAGAAATCCCAGATGAAGCCCAGTAGCGTGAAGATATGAGATCAATTGCGCTTCATGCACAGGAATCAATGTATCAACAGCTTTGACTTCGACAATAACCTTCTTGTCTACTACGATATCGAGTCGTTGGCGTCCCAACAGATGTCCACGATAGTAAATCTCGATCGGTTTTTGTCTGACGAAAGGCACTTCGCGGGCAGCCAACTCAATGCAAAGCGCCTCTTCGTAGAATTTCTCAAGAAATCCTGGTCCCAATTGTTGATGCACTTGAAAAGCAGCATCCAAAGTCTGCTTGCCCGCCAGTTCAATGGGCTCTGGCAAAGGTGCATATCCTTTTCGTGACCAGGATTTCTTTGTCATTTCTTCCTTACCTTCTTCGTGTCTTCGTGACCTTCGTGGCTTCGTGGCTTATTGCTTCGCCACCTTCACCGATTCCTCGAACGCATTCAGTGTGTAATCCACATCTTCCTCGCTCAGGGCGTAGCACAGGAACCACGGTTCGCGGCCGTCGGAGTCGGGCTGGACGCCGCGCTCGATGAGTTCCATGGCGATGGCCTCGTACAGGTCGCCGTCACCTTCCAGATAGCCGCGGAAGTCGGTGGGCATTTCCTCGCTGCCGATGAAGAGGCTGAACATAGCGGGTGCGCCCGTCACCACGTGGGGAATGCCCGCGTCGTTGAGGATGGCGTCGATGCCGTCCATCAGCCGCCGCCCCCGCTTGTTGATGGTCTCGATGACCGGCTCCTCTTCCAGAGTTTGCAGGGTCGCAGCCGCGGCCGCCACAGCCACGCCATTGCCCGAATAAGTGCCGCCGTGGGCCATCGCGCCCGGCTGGATGGTCATCATCACCTCTTCCTTGCCGGCGATGGCCGCCACCGGGAAGCCGTTGCCCATGGCCTTGGCATAGGTGGCCAGGTCGGCCTTGATGCCGAAATACTCCTGGGCGCCGCCATTGGCCAGTCGGAAACCGGTCTTCACCTCGTCGAAGATGAGAACGATGCCATACTTCTCGGTGAGCTCGCGCATCTTTTCCAGATAGCCGGGCACGGGGAAGATGCCCGCGGCATTGCCCAGCACCGGCTCCACGATGATCGCGGCGATGTCGTGCCACTTGGTGGCGATGGTCTCTTCCAGCCGCTCGAAGTCATTGAAGGGCAAATTGATGACATACTGGTTGATGCCCAGGGGGATGCCGCTGGTGGTTGGGGCGGAGATGGGGCTGCGGCGATGGCCCAGCATACGTTTGTTGGAGGACGCGGTGCTGTACATGAAGTAATCCACCTGGCCGTGGTAGCAGCCCTCGAACTTGATGAACTTCTCGCGGTTGGTGTAGGCCCGGGCGATGCGCAGAGCGTGCATGGTGGCCTCGGAGCCGGTGTTGGTCAGGCGCACCTTGTCGTTCCCCGTCATCCGGGTGAGACGCTCCGCCACCTCGATTTCTAGGGGCGTGGTCCAGGCGAAGACCGTGCCGTCGCCGATGGTTTCCTTCACCCGCTCCACCACCGCCTCATAGCCGTGGCCCAGGATGATGGGCCCGAAGCCCAAGCGATAGTCGATGTAGCGCTTGCCATCCATATCCCACACATACGCGCCCTTGCCGCCTTTGACCACCAGGGTATCTTCATCGCCCCAGTAGCGGAAGTTGGAATTGACGCCGTAAGGGATGACCTTGGAGGCTCGCTGGAAATACTCTCGTGTTTTGGGTCCTTGCATGCTCATGGTGAATTGTTCTCCTGTGAAATGAATTTTGAAATGAATTGGTTGAGTTCTGATTACATTGGCGAAGTGACGATGGACGATAGATGATGGACGGCAATTATTGTCTTCTGTCTATCGTCCATCGTCTTCATTCACACCCACCCCTCTTCCACGATGGTTTCTTCCACGGTGATGCCACGTTTTTCCAGCTCGCGGAAGAAGATATCGGTGGGGAGGGCTTGTTCGGGCGCAACCACGCCTTTGGCGGTGGTAAGGCCGTGGGCGATGAGCTGGGCGCCAATGCTGAGGGGGATGCCAACGTTCTTGAAGTAGGCCGACGGCCCGCCCCATTCCTCCTGAGGCGGATGATGGTTGCGATAGGTGGCGACGACTTTGCGCCCGTCGCGCACGCCCGTCACCTGCACCACCAGGCCATAGGCCCAGACCGGGTTTTCCTTGCTGGCGGGATTCTCCCACAGCAGCTTGGCCACCGCCTCGATGGTGGGCATAGTCTCGTCACCGAAGGTGACCGGGCGGCTGGAAAGCAGGCCGCCGCGCATCAGCGATCCCATCAGCTCCATCACATGGGGCGGGAAGCAGCCCCGCACCGCGGCCCGGCGCAGGCTGGGGAAGGAATGCGGCAGGGTGTTGGCCTCGTCGTGGGGCACGTAGTACACCATCTGCTCGCCGATGTGTTCGTGAAAGCGTACCCGGATGCCACCCGACATGGGGGGCGTGGCCCGCCACTCGCCATCCTCAAAATAGACCTCGCCGCGGTCGCCTTCCTCGGGATTGAACTCCCACAGGGTGGTGCGCAGCAGACCAGGCGCAGGGGCCAGGCTGCGGAAGGCCGCAAAAAAGACCTCCACCTCGTGCAGCTCGTCCATCTTCTCTGAAGCCCGCCGCACCATCATGTTGGTCTGGCCGGGCGTTGCGCCCACGCCGGGGATGAAGATCATGTCCTTGGCCAGGGCTTTGTCGTGGAGCGCGAATTGCGGGTCTTCGCTGGAAAGATCCAGCCCATTGACGCCCACTTCCACGCAGGCGGTGTTCACCGCCAGATCGTATTTGAAGGGGAGGCCATTGACCACCACGTCGAACTGGGGAAACAGCT
>Ga0256914_1000127_pt1 | contig 71845 bp, 57 predicted proteins | sample HulkmetaG_FD_191571 | JGI IMG/M metagenome (GOLD analysis project Ga0256914, IMG submission 191571) | Hydrothermal chimney microbial communities from Main Endeavour vent field at the Juan de Fuca Ridge, Pacific Ocean - Hulk | ecosystem: Environmental > Aquatic > Marine > Hydrothermal vents ...
CGGATCGCTCTTGGTCGGCGAACCGGCCGCCTCCCCCTTCGACGACGAAGACGCCCTCGAGGGAGCGAGAAACTGGTTCTGGTGGGTCGAGTCGATCAACCCCTGCGGGGAGGCGACGCCCTAGCCGGCCGGACCGTTCCCTCGTGCCGACCCCCCAACGGGCGGGGGCCCGGCCGCCCCCGGGCGACCGGGTCCCCGCCCTTCTCTCGCGGGAGCTATCATCGAGTCCCCCCTGGAGGACGACCCCGATGGCGAACGGCGACCGGCTCGATCCCGCCCAGCTCGGGCTCGGCGACATGGACCCGGAATCGTTCCGCGCGGCGGCGCACCGGGTCGCGGACATCGTCGCGGACTATCTCCGGGACGTGGAGTCGTTCCGCGTCCTGCCCGACGTGCAGCCCGGGGAGGTCCGGGCTCGCTTCCCGGCGGAAGTTCCACGGGACCCGGAACCGCTGGACACGATCCTGGCCGACTACCTCGCCCACGTGCAGCCGAACATCACCCACTGGCAGCACCCCGGGTTCATGGCCTACTTCTGCTCGGTCGCCTCGGGGCCGGGCATCCTCGGCGAGTGGCTCGCTGCCGGCCTCAACTCCAACGTGATGTTCTGGCGGAACGCCCCTGCCTCGACCGAGGTCGAGGAAACCGTCGTCTCCTGGCTACGCCAGGCGCTTGGACTGCCGGACGCCTGGGGGGGGATGTTCACCGACACCGCGTCGGTCTCTTCGCTGCTCTCGATCACCGCCGCCCGGCACGTCGTTCCTGGACTCGATGCCCGGCGTCGCGGGCTTGCCGGGCGTCCCGACGCGGGCCGGCTTCGCCTCTACTGCTCGGAAGAGGCGCACTCCTCGATCGAGAAGGCCGCGATCGTCACCGGGGTCGGCACGGAGGGCGTCCGACGGGTTCCGGTCGACGACGAGTTCCGGATGATCCCCGGGGAACTCGACCGGGCGATCCGGGAAGACCGGGAGGCCGGGTGGGTGCCGTTCTGCGTCGTCGCCACGATCGGGACGACCTCGTCGACCAGCGTCGACCCGGTCGGGGAGATCGCGGAGATCGCCGCCCGCGAGGGGCTGTGGCTCCACGTCGACGCCGCCTACGCGGGGACCGCCGCCCTGCTACCGGAGAAGCGGCCCCTCTTCGCCGGCTGGGAGCAGGCCGACTCGATCGTGGTCAACCCCCACAAGTGGATGTTCACCCCGTTCGATGCCTCGCTGCTCCTGTGGCGACGCCCCGACGTGTTTCGCGAGGCGTTCAGCCTGCGCCCGGAGTACCTCAGGACCGGGCTCGAGGGGCGAGTTCACGACTTCCACGAGTACGGGATCCAGCTCGGCCGCCGGTTCCGGGCGCTCAAGCTCTGGCTGATGATCCGCTGGTTCGGGGCCGACGGGATGGCCGCCCGCGTGCGGGAACACTGCCGCCAGGCAGCGCGGTTGGCCGCGTGGTTCGAGGGAGAGCCGGGCTGGAAGGTCCTCGCCCCGGTCCACTTTTCGACCGTCTGCCTGCGCCACGTACCGACGGCCGCGGACCGGCTGGAGGACGACGAAGAGCGGGAACGGGCCCTCGACCGCCACAACGAGGCGATCCTCGCCAGGGTCAACCGGGACGGCAGGGTCTTTCTCTCGCACACCCGGCTGCGGGGCCGCTACACGATCCGGGTGACGCTGGGCAACCCGCGGGCGACGGACGCCCACGTGGAGCTGTGCCGGGAACTCCTGGTGAGCGCGGCCCGGCTGGAAACGGGAGCGTTTCCCGGGTAGCCTCCCCGCGCGCCCGGCCCCATCTTTTGCCCCGGCCGGTCGCGGCCGGGAGGAACGTTCGTGTCCCTGCTTCCCGAGGGGGTGCCCCTCGAGGTTCGCTGTCTCCTCTCCCCCGAGGAGATGGAAGCGCTGTCCCCCGCCTGGGACCGCCTGGCGCAGGCGTGCGGAGCCCCCCCCGTCGCGACGCCCGCGTTCCTCCTCCCGTGGTATCGCCACCGGGCGCGGCACGACCGTCCGGTCGTCCTCGCGATCCGGGGCACGGAGGGAGACCTGGTCGCGCTGCTGCCCCTCGTCGTGGGCCGCCGGCGCCGGGGCCGGCTCCCGGTGACCGTCCTCCAGTGCGCCACGCGCAACGCCTGGGCCCCGGGCGTGACCGCCCTCCTCCATCCCGAGGCCGACCACGAGCTGCTCGCCGGCTGCCTGGCGCGCCGCGCGCTCACCCTGCCGGGCTGGCGGATCGCGGAGTTCTTCCCCCTGGACCCGGGAGGACCTTTCGAGCGAGCCCTGCGACGGGAGATCGTCCGGCACCGCCTGCGGGCGACGTCCTTCCCCCCGGCGACCAGCGCGGCAATCGTCCTCGAGGGAGCGGAGGACGAGGACGCCCTCCTGGCCCGGTTCAGCCGCGGCCGGCGGCAGCGGGTCCGGAAGGGCTGGCAGAGGATCGCCGCGGGCGAGCTGGTGGTCCGCGAGGTTCGCTCCTCGCGGGTCCTCGGCGAGGCCCTCGACGACGTCTTCGGGATCGCCGAGGCGAGCTGGCAGGGCCAGCAGGGTACGTCCATCGCCTCGCTGCCGGAGTCCCGGGCGTTCTACAGGGAGGCCTGCCTCCGTCTCGCCCGGGAAGGCCGGCTGGATCTCTGGATCCTGGTACAGGCAGGCCGGCCCGTGGCGTTCGATCTCCAGGTCGTCCAGGGTTCCCTCGCCTGGAGCCTGCACCGGGGCTACGTACCCGAGGCGGCCCCCCTGGGCCCCGGGGTGATCCTGCTGGGCGAAGCCCTGCGCCGGCACCTTCACCGGGGGGTCCGCAGGTGCGAGTTGTTTCAGCCGGCAACGGACGACAAGCGCCGCTGGAACCCCGACCTGCCGACCTGGCACGGCCTCCGGATCTTCGCCCCGCGCCCGACGGCCGGTCTTCTCGGCCGGCTCGACGAGCTCCGGCGGGCCTTCCGCCATTCCTGACCCGAAGCGCGGAAGCGCGGAAGGGCGCTTGACGGAACGGGTTTCCGGGGCCATGATTCCAACGACCGTTTGAAACAAACGTTTGTTGGAGGCGACGTGGCCACGAACGAGGCCGGAAGACCGGAGGGGCAAGACACCCGGACCCGCATCCTGGACGCGGCAGAGAGGCTCTTCGCCGAGCAGGGGTTCGCCGGAACCTCCCTCCGGCAGATCACCCGGGAGGCCGGGGTCAACCTCGCGGCGGTCAACTATCACTTCGGCTCCCGCGAGCAACTGATCCACGAGGTCTTCGCCCGCCTCGTCGGCCCGGTGAACCGGGAGCGGCTCGCCTGCCTCGAGGAGCGGCGAGCCGCGGCGGGCGAGGAGCCCCTGCCCCTCGAGCAGATCCTCGAGTGCCTCGCGGGCCCGGCCCTGCGGAGGGGCGGCGACCGGCTGCGGATGCGTCTCGCGGCCCGGGTCCTCTCGGAACCCGGCGTCTACTCCCCCGAGGACTTCCACCGGCTCTTCGCGGAGATCGCCGAGCGATTCCTCGGCGAGCTGGCGCGGACGTTGCCCGACCTGCCGGCCGCCGAGATCGCCTGGCGCTTCCACTTCTTCGTCGGGGCCCTGCTCCAGGCGCTCCACGGGCTCGCCGGGGTGGAGGGGATGCCCGGGCCGTTCTCCGGGCTCTACCGGGTGCCGGTCGACGAGGTGCTGCGGCGGCTCGTCGCCTTCGGTGCGCGGGGCTTCCTCGCACCCCCCGTCCCCGCGGGGCCCGGGAGGAACGCGCCGTGAATCGCCGGGGCTCCCTCGTCGTTCCGCTCCTGGTCCTGGTGCTTGCCGGCGCGGGATGCCTGTCCGTTCCCGACCGCTCGGGGGGCCCCCCGGACCTCGCCCCGCCACCCGCGTGGACGGCGCCGGTCACGGCCCCCGGCGCGGCTCCGGCCCCCGGCACCCTGCCGGGATGGCTCCCGGACGAGGCGGTTCCCGGCCTCCGGGATGCCATCGAGACCGCCCTCGCACGCAACCATGATCTCGGCGCGGCCGCTGCCCGGCTCGAGGCCGCCCTCGCCCGGGCCCGGATCGCCGGGGCCGACCTGCTGCCGCGGGTCTCCGCCGGCGCCCGCTCGAACCGCCAGCGGATGAACTTCTTCGGCCTTCCCCTGCCCGGGGCGAAGGGCGGTGTCTTTCCCGTGACGACGACGAGCTGGGGACTCTCCCTCGACGTCTCCTGGGAAGCGGACCTCTGGGCCCGGGTCCGGGCGGAGCGGCTCGGCGCACGCCGGGAGGCGGAGGCCGGCGCCGCCGACCTCGCCGGTGCGCGCCTGTCCCTGGCGGCCCAGGTGACGAAGGCCTGGATCGCCCGGGTGGCGGCAGCCCGGGCCGAGGCGATCGCACGGGAGGAGCAGGCGGTGGCACGGGCTACCCTGGACCTCGTCCGGGGCCGGTACGCCGGCGGTCTCGCCGATGCGACCGCGCTCCACGAGGCCGAACGGGGCCTTGCCGAGGCCCGTGCGGGGGTCGAACGCGCGGCCCGGGCGCGGGACGCGGCGACCCGCCAGCTCGAGATCCTCCTGGGCGAGTACCCGGCGGGAACACGGGCCGCGGACGCGGACCTGTCCCTGGACCTGCCACCCGTCCCTGCCGGGCTCCCCGCCGACCTGGTCGCCCGCCGGCCCGACCTCGCGGCCCTGGAGGCCCGGGTGGCGGCGACCGACGCCCGTCTCCTCGCGGCCCGGCGTGCCCTGTACCCGCGGCTCTCGCTCACCGCCTCCGGCGGCACGTCCACCCGGGCCCTTCGTGACCTGCTGGACAGGGACTACGAGGTCTGGAACCTGGTGACCAACCTGGTGCAGCCCCTCTTCCAGGGGGGACGCCTGCGCGGGAACGTTCGGGTCGCCGAGGCCCGGGTGAAGGAGATGCTGCACACCTGGACCTCGGCGACGCTCCGCGCCTACGGCGAGGTGGAACGGGCCCTCGCCGCGGAGAGCACCTTCCGGGCGGAGCGCGCTCACCGGGTCCGGGCGCTCGACGAGGCCCGGGCCGCGGAGGAACTGGCGCGGGACCGGTACGCCCGGGGTCTCTCCGACGTGACCGCCCTGCTCGACGCCCGGCGGCGCCGGTTCGCCGCCGAGCGAGCCCTGCTCGCCCTGGACAACGACCGGCTGGCCAACCGGGTCGATCTCTGGCTGGCCCTGGGCGGGGATCCCCCCGCATCCATCTCCCGACGGGAGGCCCGCCGATGACGGACCGTCCGCGCCACCGCGCGCTGCGCGTGCTGCTCCCCCTCCTGGTGCTCGCCCTGGGCATCGCCGCCCTCGCCTCCCTCGTCGCCCTCCGACGGCGGCCGGCCCCCCGGCCACCGGTGGTCCCGGTCCCGGTCGTGGAGACGGTGCCGGTGCGCTACGGCCCGGCGCGCGTGGTCGTCCGGGCCGAGGGAACGGTCGAGGCCGAGACCCGGACGACCCTGGTCGCCGAGGTGGGTGGGAGGATCCTCGAGGTCTCGCCCCGCTTCGAGGACGGGGAGTTCGTCCACGGGGGAGACCTGCTCCTCCGGATCGATCCGGTCGACTACCGGGCGGCGGTCGACTCGGCCCGGGCCACGCTCGCGCGGGCCGAGCTGGCACTCGCCCAGGAACGCGCGGCGGCCGACCAGGCCCGGCGGGACTGGGAACGGTTCGGCAAGGGAGACCCCGACCCCCTCGTCGTTCACGAGCCCCAGCTCGCGCGGGCGCGCGCGGAGGTGGACGCGGCACGGGCCGCCGTGGCCCGGGCGGAACGCGACCTCGCCCGCACGGAGGTCCGGGCCCCGTACGACGGCCGGATCCTGGCGCGAAACGTGGACGTCGGGCAGGTCGTGATGCCCGGCGCGGTTCTCGGATCCCTCTACGCCACCGATGCGGTGCTCGTTCCGCTTCCCGTCCCGGACGAGGAGCTCGAGTGGCTCGACGTTCCCCTGGCCCCCGGCGCGCCGGCCGGGCCCGAGGTGACGCTGCGGGCCACCTTCGGCGGCCGCGAGCGGACGTGGCGGGGACGGATCGTGCGGACGGGCGGGCAGGTCGACCCGAAGAGCCGCATGGTGCGCCTGGTGGTCCGGGTGGGCCGGCCCTTCGCGCCCGGGCACCTTCCCCTCCTTCCGGGGATGTTCGTGCAGGCCGACGTGCCGGGCAGGCTCCTGCCCCGCGTGGTGCGCCTGCCGCAGGTGGCCCTCCGCCCGGGCGACACGGTGCTGGTCATCGACGACGAGTCCCGCGCGAGGATCCGGAAGGTCGAGGTCCTCCGCCGGGAGAGGAGCACGGTGCTGGTCGGGAAGGGACTGGCGGACGGAGAGCGCGTGGCGATCACGCCCCTCGAGATCGTCACCGACGGCATGCGGGTCGCGGTCGCCGGGACGTCCCGGGAGCCCGCGCGATGAACCGCCTGATCGACTGGTTCGCCCGGAACGGGGTGGCGGCGAACCTGCTCGCCCTGTTCGTCGTGATCGCGGGGCTCGTCACCCTCTGGTCGATCAAGATCGAGGTGTTCCCCGAGTTCTCGATGGGGTACATCAGCATCACGGTTCCCTATCCCGGCGCGGCCCCCGAGGAGGTCGAGGAGGGAATCACCGTCAAGATCGAGGAACAGATCCAGGGGCTTCCGGGCATCAAGCGGATCCAGTCGACCGCCGCGGAAGGGGTCGGCACCGTCCTCGTCCAGCTCGAGACGTGGGCGGACGCGCGGAAGGTGCTGGACGACGTCAAGGCCCGCGTCGACTCGATCAACTCCTTCCCGGAGGACGCCGAGAAGCCGGTGGTCCAGGAGGTGACGAACCGCTGGCAGGTGATCTCGGTGGCGATCTCGGGCGACGTCGACGAGAAGACCCTCAAGGAGGTCGCGGAGAACGCCCGGGACGAGCTGGCCGCCCTCCCGGAGATCTCGATCGTCGAGCTCCAGAACGTTCCCCCCTACGAGATCTCGATCGAGGTCCCCGAGGAGAACCTGCGTCGCTGGCACCTCTCGTTCGACGAGGTCGCCGCCGCCGTGCGCAACGGGGCCGTCGACGTGCCGGGAGGATCGATCCGGTCCCGGGGCGGCGAGATCCTGTTGCGCGGCCGAACCCGGGCCTACCGGGGGCCCGAGTTCGAGAAGCTGGTCGTCCGGGCGAACCCGGACGGCACCCGCCTGCTCGTCGGGGACGTGGCGACGGTCGTCGACGGGTTCGCCGAAACCGACCAGCGATCCCGCTTCGACGGGCGGCGCGCGGTGCTGCTCCAGGTCTACCGGGTCGGCGAGCAGCGCGCGTTCGACGTCGCTGGTGCGGTCAAGCGGTGGGTCGAGGAGGCCCGTCCCCGGATGCCGGCCGGGATCGTGATCGAGACCTGGCAGGACAACACGAAGGTCCTCCGCGATCGGCTCGACACCCTGCTGCGGAACGCGCTCCAGGGGTTCGTCCTGGTGTTCGTCACGCTGGCCCTCTTCCTCGAGCTGCGGCTCTCGTTCTGGGTCAGCCTCGGGATCCCCGTCTCGTTCCTCGGCGCGATCTGGCTGATGCCGGTCTCCGACGTCTCGATCAACCTGATCTCCCTGTTCGCGTTCATCGTGGTCCTCGGGATGGTCGTCGACGACGCGATCATCATCGGCGAGAACATCCACACCCACCAGCAGCGGACGGGACGCGGCGTCGAGGCGGCGATCCGCGGTGCCCAGGAGGTCGCCACGCCGGTGGTCTTCGCCGTGCTCACGACCGTGGCCGCGTTTCTTCCTCTCGTCCACGTGGAGGGCGTCACCGGCAAGGTGATGCGGGTCGTTCCGCTGATCGTGATCCCCGTCCTCTTCTTTTCCCTCGTCGAGTCGCTGCTCGTTCTCCCGAATCACCTCTCCCACCTGGCCAGATCGCCGCGGGAGCCCGGCCGGATCGCTTCCGCCTGGCGCCGATTCCGCGGGCGCTTCGACAGCGGCCTGCAGTGGTTCATCCACGAGGTGTACGCCCCCGCCCTGGAGTGGGCCCTCGCCTGGCGCTACCTGGTGCTCGCGCTCGGCGTCGCCGCCCTTCTCGTCACCGCGGGCCTCGTCGTCGGGGGATTCATCCGCTTCGTCTTCTTCCCGACCGTCGAGGCGGACTTCGTCTCCGCCTCCATCCGCATGCCTCTCGGAACGCCGGTCGAGGTGACCGAGGAGGCGGCCCGGCGGGTCGAGAAGGCCGCACTCGACCTGCGCGCCGAGATCGACCGGGAGGCGGGACGGGAGAACGATCCTCGCCACAGCATCTTCCGCCACGTGCTGACGTCGATCGGCGATCAGCCCCTGCGAACCCTGCGAAAGGTACACTCCGGCGCCGTCCGCGAGGACAACTCCGGATCCCACCTGGCCGAGGTCGCCATCGAGCTGGCCCCCGCCGAGCAACGAACGGTCTCCTGCGAGGAGATCGTCCGGCGCTGGCGGGCGGCGGCCGGGCCGATCCCCGGAGCGGTCGAGGTGCGGTTCAACTCGTCTCTCTTCGACCCCGGGGACGCGATCAACGTCGAGCTCGCCGCCGAGAGCCTGGCGGAACTGCGCCGGGCGGCCGACGAGCTGAAAGACGCCCTCCATCGCATCGAGGGCGTCTACGACATCGCCGACAGCCACGAGGCCGGCAAGCGCGAACTCCGGGTGCGGGTGACGCCGGAGGGACGCGCCCTGGGACTTACCCAGCTCGAGGTCGCCCGCCAGGTGCGCCAGGCGTTCTACGGCGAGGAGGTCCAGCGGATCCAGCGCGGGACCGACGAGCTCAAGGTCAAGGTCCGTTACCCGGCCACGGACCGCAGGACCCCGGCGACGCTGGAGGAGATGCGGTTCCGCCTCCGCGACGGGACCGAGATCCCCTTTTCCGTCGCGGCGGTCGCGCTGCCGGGCCGCGGCTTCGCGAAGATCGAGCGGACCGACCGGCGGCGGACGCTCAACGTCACGGCGGACGTCGACCTGACCCGGGCGACGCCGACCGCCGTCGCCGCGCGTCTCGAGGAGGAGATCCTGCCGGAAATCATGCGGCGGCACCCCGGGATGTCCTGGCGATTCGAGGGAGAGCAGCGCGAGAAGCGCGAGACGATGGAGGGCCTGATGCGGGGCTTCCTCCTCGCGCTGGTGGGCATCTACGCCCTGATCGCCATCCCGTTCCGCTCGTGGGTCCAGCCGCTGATCGTGATGAGCGCGATCCCCTTCGGCCTGATCGGGGCGGTGGTGGGCCACATCCTGCTCGGCCTCGACCTGACGATCCTCTCGATGTTCGGGGTCGTCGCCCTCGCCGGCGTCGTCGTCAACGACTCGCTGGTCATGGTCGAGTTCGTCAACCGGGCGCGGGAGCGGGGCGAACCGCTCTTCCGCGCGATCCGGGAGGCGGGCGTGGCGCGGTTCCGGCCGATCCTGCTGACGACCGCGACGACGTTCGCCGGGCTGGCCCCGCTGATGCTGGAGCGGAGCATGCAGGCCCAGTTCCTGATCCCGATGGCGGTTTCCCTCGCGTTCGGGATCGTGTTCGCGACCGCGATCACGCTCCTGCTGGTGCCCTGCCTCTACGTCGTCCTCGAGGACCTGCGGGGCCTGTTGCGCTGAGCCGGGGAAGAGTCGTCAGGCGCCACGCATCCCGGCACCAAGGGCACGGAGGAACTCCTCGTTGCTCGGGTAGGCCGAGAGCTTCTTGAGCAGCGCCTCGACGGCATCGACCGGGCTCATCGTCGAGAGCGCCCGGCGCAGGAGGTGGACCTTCGGCGTCCACTCCTTGAGGAGCTTCTCCTCCTTGCGCGTCCCGGTCTGGTGGATGTCGATGCACGGGAAGACGCGCTTTTCGAAAAGCTTCCGGTCGAGGACGATCTCGGTGTTGCCGGTCCCCTTGAACTCCTGGAAGATCACCTCGTCCATCTTCGACCCGGTGTCGACCAGGCACGAGGCGATGATCGTCAGGGAACCACCTTCCTCGCAACGCCGGGCCGCGCCGAAGAAACGACGCGGGTTCTCGAGGGTGCGCGAGTCGATGCCGCCGGAGAGGATCTTCCCCGAACCCCGCTGCTCGACGTTGTAGGCCCGGGCGAGCCGGGTCAGGGAGTCGAGCAGAACGAGGACGTCGCGACCCGACTCGACGAGGCGCTTGGCTCGCTCGAGCACGATCTCGGCCACGGAGACGTGGTTCCGCGCCAGCTCGTCGGAGCTCGAGGCGATCACCTCGCCGTCCGGGACCCGGCGCCGCCAGTCGGTGACCTCCTCGGGACGTTCGTCGATCAGCAGGACGATCAGGTGGATCTCGGGATGGTTCACTCCCACCGCGTGGGCGATCTGCTGGAGGAGCGTCGTCTTGCCCGCCTTGGGCGGAGCGACGACGAGGCAGCGCTGCCCCTTCCCGATGGGAGCAACCAGGTCGACGACCCGCGGCTCCAGCGGTTCCGGGCCGGTCTCGAGCCGGATCGGGTCCTCCGGAGACGTCGGCGTCAGGTCCTGGAAGTGACGCCTCTCGCGCCACTTCTCCGGCGGGAGACCGTTGATCTCGTCGATCTCGTAGAGTGCCGGCCCCCGGCGTCCCGTCGGGCGCGCCTTCCCCCGGATCTCGACCCCCTCGTCGAACTTCCAGTTCCGCACGATGTCCGGGGCCACCCAGACATCGTCGGGACGGGGCAGGTAGTTCGCCTTGCGGGTTCGCAGGAAGCCGTACCCCTCGGGCAGCAGCTCGAGGACGCCCCAGGCCTCGATCGGCTCCTTCGGCGCCTCGACGACCGCGCCCTCGCCTCCCGCGGCGGCGGTGTTCCCGTTGGAGCCACCCCCCCCACCTGCCGGACGGCGGCGCCGACGCCGGCGCTTCCAGGAGCCCTTCCGGTTCCCACCTTGCGACCGCTGTTCGTCCTTCACGTTCCCCTTCCTGTCCCGCTTCCGGCGGCCGCCGTGGCCACCGTCGGATGCGGATCCGCTGCCAGCTTGTCCAGGACCTCCCGCCCTTCCGGGGGAAGGTCTCCCCTCTCGCACCGTTGCCGAAGGGCCACGGCCAGGCGGGTCCGTACGCGCCAGTCGCGGTCCTCCGCGAGTCGTTGCAGCCATCCCCCTGCCGGGTGACCCGCGAGCACGCAGGCCCGGGCCGCCCGGGAACGGATCGCCGGGTCGGGCTCGTCCTCCGCCATCCGGCACGCCTCGCGCCCGGCGGACGGCTCGCCGTCCCGCGCTCCCAGCTCCGCCCGCAGCAGGCGCAGCTCCTCGAGGTCGCCGCAGGCTTCCTCGAGCCCGGGAAGGAGCGCTCCCGGGAGGACGTCGCGCCGGAGGAACAGCAACCCGGCGACCGTCCCGCGGACCAGCGGATCCGGGTCCCGCAGGAACGGCACGAGCCGCGCCGCCTCCACGTCCTCGCGGGCGGCGACCCGGCGCGCTTCCTCGGCCCGGTCGAGCGGGCCCGGTATCCCGGCGGGAACCTGCATCCCTGCTCCGGCAGGCACCCCGTCCCCGGACACGTTGACCTGGTTCGACGGGGGCCGTCCGCTTTCCTTCCCGGATTGGCCGGAACAACCGGCCTGGGCCACGACGAGCACGACGGACAGGACGGAGAGCACGTACTTCCATCCTCCCGCCGGCAGGGGGAAGCCTAGCAGAAGGCCTCGCTCGCTGTCCACTCGCCGCTCTCCTGGAAAAGCCTCGCCGGGTGGGACCCCCGGGCTCGGCCCGGCGCCCCGGCTCACTGGACCCGGCCCATGCTAGGGACGCCCCCCGTCTCCCGCAAGCGCCTCCGCACTCGCTCCCGGACGCCGCTCCCGGATCATTTCCAGCGCGTGGCGGGCCGCTCCACGGGCGTACGCGTTCTCGTCCCGGGCCATCTCCTCGAGGGCGGGAATCGCGGCGGGATCGCCGATCCGTCCGAGGGCCTGCGCGGCCCAGGCCCGCACCTGGGTCTCCTCGTCCCGAAGCGCCTCCACCAGGGAGGGCACCGCCTCCCGGGCGCCGATCTCGGCCAGCGCCCGGGCCGCGGCCTCGCGCACCGAGGGTTCCGGGTCCGCCCGGAGGCGCTCCACGATCGCCGGCACGGCGTCCCGCGCCCCGAGGCGCGCCAGGGCCTCGATCGCGCGGCGCCGGACCAGGGAAACGTCGTCATCGAGGAGCTCGACGAGGGTCGCCACGGACGTCCTCCCCGGGAACTCCCCCAGGGTGGCGGCCACGGTCGCCCGGACCCCCGGGTCCTCGTCCGCGGCCAGCCCCGCGATCTCGGGTACCAGCGCCGTCACGCGCTGGCGTCCAGCCATGGCGATGGCGGCGATCCGCACCCGCGGCGAGTCGTCGTGGAGCGCCTGCCGGAGCGTGGCCGGATCCAGGGTTCCCTCGTGCTCCTGGCGGTAGAGCGCCTCGATCCGCTCGTCCACCCCGGGCCCGCAGGCGCCGGTCGCGGCCAGCAGCAGGCATGCCAGCACCACGTACCCCCGCGGCGCGGCCATCAGTCGAGGTCCAGCGGGTTCAGCGGCTTCCCGTCCTGCCGGGAGGCCTCCTCCCGGGCCTTCCGGAACTTCTTCTCCAGGAGCCGCTCCCGGTGCCGTTCCGCCTGGAACGCCTGCCGGAACGCGTCCTCCCGCCGGCGGTCGGCGTCGGCCAGCTCGGAGAGAAGGTCCTCGAACTCTTTCCGGTCGCCCCGGGGACGTTGCGAGTGCAGCACCACGCCGGTTTCCCGGTCGATCACCAGGACGCCGCGGCAGAAGGGACATTCCACCCGGATCTCGTCGGTCCCGCGCTCGGTCATCCCTCTCCTCCTGCCGGGCGACTCGCGCCCGCCGGTGGCAAGATTGCCCCGCCGGGCCGCGCTCCTGCAAGGCCCGGCGAGGAGGGCCCGGGATGCCGGTCGAGGTTCACCAGCGCGACGGACGCCTCCGCTTCCGGGTCCGGGTCGCCCCCGGGGCGCGCAAGGCCGGGATCGTCGGCCCCCACGGGGGAGCGCTCAAGGTGCGCGTCCAGGCGCCCCCGGAGCGGGGAAAGGCCAACCGGGAGGTGTGCGCCCTCCTCGCGGACCACCTCGGGGTGGCCCCTGCCGACGTGACCGTCGTCGCCGGGCATGCCTCCCGCGACAAGACGATCGAGGTGACCGGGCCCGGCGTCGCGGCCGCGCGCCGCGTCCTCGAGTCCGCCTGAGGCGCGCCCCGCAGCGGGCACCGGGGGGGGAGGCGAACCTCGGCCTCCATCAGGGGCAGGGCGGAACCTGGCGCTCGTGGCCCGACGAATCGGTCCCGGCCGTCCCCTCGGTTCCGGAGAACCACCCGGTGACCAGGTACCAGGTCGCGCGCCCCGCGTCCGGTCGTTCCGGCACGTCGAGGAACGGGAGCGGGTACCGGGGCTGGCGGCACTCGCCGTAGGGCTCGCCCTCCCGGAGCTCGGCGGGGTCTCCGGAGTAGACCGAGTAGCTCTCCGCGCCCTCCTCCCGGACCCAGGAAAGCCGGTCCGGCGTCCCTCTCTCGACGGTCACCCCGCCGATTTCCTGGTCGTCCAGGTCGCACGCATCGCCGGTGCCGTCCGCGTCGCGGTCCGCCTGGGAAGCGTTCGGTCCGAGCGGGCAGTTGTCGTCCGCGTCGAGGACCCCGTCCCCGTCGTCGTCCTCGTCGACATCGTTCGCGACACCGTCGCCGTCGACGTCCTGGTCGCACGCGTCCCCCACGCCGTCGCCGTCGGTGTCCCGCTGGAACCGGTCGGCGGCGTTCGGGCAGTCGTCACAGGCGTCCCCGACGCCGTCCCCGTCGGCGTCCTCCTGCCCGGGGTTCGCCACGAACGGGCAGTTGTCGACGTCCGCTCCCACCCCGTCGTGGTCGAGGGAATCGTCGTAGGGATCGCCGGGGAACGGGTCGCAGGCGTCACCCACGCCGTCACCGTCCTCGTCGGCCTGGTCGGCGTTCTCCGTGAAGGGACAGTTGTCGGCGTCGTTCTGCGCGCCGTCCCCGTCCCAGTCCCGCGCGGCGGCGTCGTCGCAGGTGTCCGGCAGGGGACGTTCGTCCCCGCTGGAGGCATTCCCCCCGCTTCCCTCGTTGCCGTCGCCGTCGACGCCGGTGACCAGGAACCAGAACGCCTTTCCGGCCGCCGGCGTGTCGGTGATCGTGGTTCCCGGGGCCTTGACGAGGGGCCGGTAGCACCATCCCGGGTCGCCCGAGGCGAGCCGGTCCGCGAAGCCGAAGTAGACGTTGAAGCTCTCCGCGGCCGGTTCACGCTCCCAGCGAATCCGCTCCGTGCCGTCCGCCACCCGCTCGAGCATCACGCCGGAAACCGCCAGGTCGTCGGTGTCGCAGGCATCGCCGGTGCCGTCTCCGTCCAGGTCGCCCTGCAGGTAGTTCGGCACGTGGGGACAGTTGTCTTCCCAGTCCTCCTTCCCGTCGCCGTCGTCGTCGGCGTCCGTGTCGTTGTCCTGGCCGTCCCCGTCGATGTCGGCGTCGCACTCGTCGCCGGTGCCGTCTCCGTCCAGGTCGCGTTCCATCTCGTGGGGGGTATCGGAGCACGGATCGCAGGCGTTCCCCCAGCCGTCCCCGTCGTCATCGACCTGCGGCGTGTTCCGCTGCCACGGGCAGTTGTCCTTGTCCGACCCGACGCCGTCCCCGTCCGGGTCGTTCAACGGGTCGGAGAGGAACGGATCGCAGGGGTCACCGTAACCGTCGAAGTCGACGTCGGCCTGGTCGGCATTCGGGAAGTTCGGGCAGTTGTCCGCCGTCCCGGTCCTGCCGTCGCCGTCCGGGTCTTCCTCGTCGTAGTCGATCCCCTCGCCGCCGGCGTAGACGTGGGCGTAGTCGGCGTAGTCGCGCAGGTCGAGCCACGCGGCCACGTACCCGTCGGAGCCCGCCCCCAGGGCGACGTCGTACGAGTCCGCGGCGCCCGGGGCCGACCCCAAGTCGAGGCGGAAGACCGGCCCGAAACTCGCGCCGCCGTCCGTGGACGACGTGGCGAAAACGTCGCGAGCCGTTTCTCCGGAGGGGGCGTTCCGGGAATCGACCCACCCGATGACCAGGAGGTCGCCGTCCGCGTCCATGTCCCACGACTCCGGCGGGAAGGTGCCGGCGTCCACGCCCCGGTCGACGCGTCCCCGGGCCTCCCAGGTCACCCCCTGGTCGCCGCTGACCGAGAGGCGGATCTCCCTGTCCCCGTCCCGGGCATCGGTCCAGGCGACGTAGATCCGGCCGGCGGCCACCGCCACCCGGACGTTCTCCGCGGAGACGCCCTCCGGGCAGTCATCCACCCGCACGTCGCTGGCCAGCCAGGTCACGCCGCCGTCGCCCGAAACGTTCGCGTAGACGTGCCAGTCTCCGTCCCGGTCGTCCTCCCAGGCCACCGCCACCAGGCCGGCGTCGTCGCAGGCGATCGCCGGCCAGCGGGACTCGGACGAGTAGTCGGCGTCCCCGGTGTCGAGCCGGATCTCCGCGTCCGCGGGCAGCAGGGTCGCACCATGGTCCGTCGAGTAGCGGAGGAGGATCCGGCCCGGCTGGGACTGGGTGTTGCCCGAGTCGGTCGGGTGACGACGGTCGGTCCACGCGACGTACACGCGCCCCGTCCCGTCCGCGCAGAGGGCGGGCTCGCTGGCCCGCTCCATTCCAGGGTTGGGCGACCCCCAGTACTCGTCGGGTATGTTGACCCGCTGCTCCGGCTGCCAGGTCGCCCCCCCGTCGTCGGTACGGCCCAGCCAGATGGAGAACGTCCTCGCCCCCGGATCCCCGTCCCGGGCGTCCTGCCACGCGACGTAGGCATGCGGCCCCTGGCCGGCCGCCAGGCGCTGCTCGAAGAACGACTCCTGGTCGGGCGCCGTCTGGGGCACCTTCCGCCAGCTCTCGAACCATGAGGCGCCCCCGTCGGCCGAGGCGTTGGCCCGCATCAGGTTCGTGTCCGTGTAGCTCGACACGAACATCGCGTAGACGTACCCCTCGTCGTTCGCCGCCACGGCCGAGCGGATCGAGTCGTAGTTCGGGTTGCCCGGCGTCAGGCTCTCGTTCAGACGCTGGTCCGCCCGGCGCCACGTGCCGCCCTGGTTGACGGAGACGTTGACGTAGGGGTCGTATCCGACGTAGTAGCGCCGGTCGAGGTAGACGGCCCAGGTGCGGTCCCCGACCACGTCCAGGGACAGTCCTCGCTTCCGGGTCTTCTGGCTCGCCCAGTCCAGGCGGTCGACGCGCCGGTCCGGGTCCCGCAGCTCCCCGCAGAGCGCGAACCAGCCACCGAGCCCGAGAAGGAACCCCGCCAAGAGAAGGATTGATGCCGCAACACGCCGAGACCCGGGAGACGACCACCTGCCCATCTGCCTTCCCTTTCCCCGCCCGACCGGCATCGGCCGCCGGGCGAACCCCTCCCGCGCTTGTCGTTGTCCTGCGTATACGGCGAAACCCGCCCCGCGACAGCCGCCTTTTTGGGGCGAGGAAGGAGGCGGTCCCGTCGCCCCGGGTCCGCACGCGTCCCGGGGGTCCAGTGTTCTCCCTTGCCCCCCGGGGCGCGCATCCTGCCGGCAAGGGACGCTCGTGCCCGGAATCGTTCGTCCTGTCCGGCCCCGGCGGCGTGGGCGGTCCGCCGGCGCGACGACACGGACCGACCGGGCCCGGCGGCTGGCCGGAACCACGTTATCTCGCAACGACTTGGCTTCCCGGCTGGCGCCCCCCCGGGGCGGCGCTCAATTTTTCCTTGCAACGCGACGGGCTTGCTCGTCTATTTCTGGCCGTCAGGTTGGGCCGGTCCGTATCCCGCCCGGTCCCCGTGCTGCCCGGGGTTTGGCGGGGAAGGAGGGCCGGTTCAGGGGCGGCTCCAGGGCTTGACTCGGCCCCAAGTGGGGAAAGGCGCGGGGGTTGGGTTCTGGAGCCTGGCCGGGCCCGAGCAAGGACAACGGTTGTCCACGCCCGATGGGCCGCCCCGGAGAACGAACGCGGGTTGAGAGGTTGGGTACACAGGAGAAACCGACGAACATGCGAACCCCTGCGCCTCGAGGAAAGGAGCCCAAGACGATGCGTCCGGCAGCTGTGATCAAGATCCTGGGCGCCGCTCTCCTGATCATCATGGGAACGGCGCTCGTCACCCCGGTCGCCCTCGCCGACGAGCAGGACTGCATCAACGCCTGCGCCGACCAGTGGCAGCAGGACAAGGCCGAGTGCGACCAGCAGCTCGCCGATCGGATGGCCGAGCTGGACCAGGAGGCACAGGAGTGCCTCGAGAACAACACCAATCCGATCGACGCGGCGCTGTGCCTTCGCGAGGTCAACATCAAGCGTTACCGCGCCAAGGCCGACTACCAGCGGTGCATGAACATGGCCAACACGATGGCCTACGACTGCTACCGCCACTGCACCTCCCGCTCCACGCCGTAAGCGCGCCGGAGCGCTGGCCAGCGCAAAGATCTCGCGAGAAGCAAAGCATCGTGAAGGGGCCCGGCCGCGAGCCGGGCCTTTTCTTTCCCCGCCGGTTCTTCCCCCCGTCGCCACCGGCCCCCGCCCGATCCTCCCGGGGCGGGCATCAAGCTCCGGGGTCCCCGGCCGATAAGAAGGTCCCGGGGGCGCGATTGCCCCGGAAGGAGAGCAGCCCCGTGTCGACGACGACCCCCTCCACTGCCCAGGAGACCGTCCGCTCCCTCCTCGCCGGCGCCGGGGATCTGCCGGTCCTGCCCGAGAACGCGATGCGGATCCTGGACGAGATCCGGTCGCCCAAGGCGTCCGCGGCACGCCTCGCGGAGTTCGTCAGCAAGGACCCCGTGATCGCCTCCACCGTGCTGCGCGTGGCCAACTCCGCCCTCTACGGCGGGCGCATGGAAATCACCGACCTGACGTTCGCCATGACGCGGATCGGGCTGAACCACGTCCGGAACCTGGTCCTCGCGCTGGTCCTCCGGTCGAAGATGGCGGACCCCCAGGTCTACGGGCCCGAGGGGGCACAGTTGATGGAACACTCCCTGGCCGTCGCCTTCGGCTCCCGCCTGGTCGCGGACGAGGCCGGGGTCACGGCCGACGAGTCGTTCCTCTGCGGCCTGCTCCACGACTTCGGCAAGCTCGCCCTGGTCAAGGCGCTGCGGGAGGCGGAGGGGCTCCGGCAGGGACAGCTCCCGGAAGCGCTCCAGCGGATCGTCGACGTGCACCACCCGGAGGCGGGCGCGCTCCTGGCGGAGAACTGGGGCCTTCCCGCGGTCGTCGCCGCCACGGCCCGCTGGCACCACGAGCCCCAGGGGGCCGGCGAGCACGCCCGGATGGCCGCCGTGGTCGCCCTGGCCGATTCCCTGTGCCACCACCTCGGTCTCGGATCGGAACCGAACGACCAGATCGTCCCGGCAGAGCTCCCCGTGGTCACGTTCCTCGGGCTCGAGGCCGACCAGGTGCAGGAGATCGCGGAGCACCTCCCGGGCCTCTTCGAGACGGCCCGGAACGCCATCCGGGGCTGAGGTTCAAGACGAGATGGGAGGCGGCGCGGCGCCCAGCACCTGATCCCCCGCAACGCGAACGACCGCGCCGTCCGGCACCCCCGGCATCGGGCCGGGGGTGTCGCTTTCTCTCAGGCACCGGCCTCCCGGGCCGCCTCGAGGAGCGGCCCCGCGTCCGGAAGCCCCCCGGCCGCGAGAAGCTCCCGGGCCCTCTCGACCGGGAGCCGCGCGAGGAACGCCAGCGGCCCTCCCCGCCAGGCCGGCCAGCCGAGCTCCCGGACGAGGAGCCGGTCGATCGCCAGGGCCGGCACATCCTCGCCGGCCCGGGCCCGGGCCTCGAGGGTCCCCGCCAGGAACGCGGGGAGCCAGCGCGTGGCGAAGGGATCGACCCCGGAGGCGGAGAGGGAAAGCAGGAGCGCGGCTCCCCGCCCCCGGCCGAGGCCCTCGAGCAGCGCCTCCTCTCCCAGGCGGCGGCCCAGGGGCACGCGGTCGAAGCCCCACGCCAGCATCTCCGCCAGGACGCGGCGCCTGGCCTCCCGCTGGCCCGGGAGCGCCTCTCGCAGGCGCTCCACGACCGCCTCGACCACGGTCTCCGGGGCGACGGGCTGCCCGGGATCCCCCGCCAGCAGGCGGGGGAGTTCCCGCGCAGCGGGACTTTCCGCCGCCTCGAGGCACGCCTCCCGGACCTGGTCCGCCACCTCCCCGGGCGGCCACGCCAGGCACAGCTCGACGAGGCGAACGACCCGGTGGGGAGCCGGGTAGGCATCCGGCTCCGGGGCCATGCTCGCCGCCCGGAGGCGAGCCCGGGAAAAGGCCATCCGCCGGAGGAACGGGAGCCAGCGCAGCAACCTGTCCGGAAACGGCCAGCGGGGGGGGCGGGGGGACACCCGCAGCGCCTCGGCGGCGAGTTCCTCCGGGCGGGTGACCACCCGGTCGACGAGCCCCCATCCCCGGGCCATTCCCGCCGGGAGGGCCGCCCCCGAGAGCAGCCACTCGAGGGCGCGGGTGGGACCCGCGAGCGTCACGGCCCGCTCCAGCCCACCCCATGCCGGCAGGGTCCCGGCCTGCAGGTCGGGAAAGCCGAGCCGCGCGGACGGGAGCGCCACCCGCGAGCGGCAGGCGAGCGCCAGCTCCAGGGGAGGACCGGCCGTCAGCCCGGGCAGGAGCGCGACCACCGGGGCCGGGAACTCGGCGAGGCGCCGGGCCAGCTCCCGGCCGGACGTCAGCCACTCCCCGAGTTCCTCCCGCCGGCCCGGGCGCGGGACCAGGGGAGCCAGGAACGGGCCCGCACCCTCCCAGGCGAGGACCAGGCGCCGGGGACCGCGCCGGGCCGCGGTCTCGAGGGCATCCGAGAGCGCGGGAAGGGCGGGACGTCCCCCCGGCCGGGCGACCAGCCGGAGGGCCCCTCCCTCCCCCTCGAGGCGGACGTCGAGTCCCGGGCCGGGATGGGTCACTGCTCTCCCCGGTTGACCGGGGTCGGTGCCTGGCTCCGCTCGAACTCGATGGCCCCCAGCACCTTCCTCGCGTCGGCACCCAGCTTCTGGGCGAGCTTCGCCTGGGTCTCGGCCTCGTCCCACCGGCCCTGGCGCAGGAGGGCGTTCGCCAGCGCCAGGTGAGCGTTCGCGTCGGTCGGATCGACCTCGACGGCCCGGCGCAGCCGCTTCTCGGCGAGGTCCCAGTTCCGTGCCCGGAGCTCGGCCACGCCGGCGACGAACTGCACGTTGGCGTCCTTCGTGGCCAGGTCCGCCGCGCGGCTCCAGGCCTGCCGGGCATCCTCCCAGCGGCCCATGGCCTCGTAGATCCGCGCCGCGGCGACGAGCGCCCGCACGTTTTCCGGGTCCCGGTGGATCGCCTTCTCGATGTACGAGAGCCCCTCCCCCTTTCTTCCCTGTCCGTAGAGCAGGTTGCCGAGGTTGTAGAGGGCTCCCGAGTTCTTCGGGTCCAGCCGGATGGCCTGGCGGAAGGCCCGCTCCGCCTCCGGGGGACGGTTCGCCAACCAGTAGAGGGAACCGAGCACCCGCCATGCCTCGCTCGCCAGCTTCGGAGAGGCGAGCGGCGACTCGGCGGCGCGTTTCGCCTTCTCCTCGGCCTCGTCGTAGCGGCGAGCGAGGGAGAACGCCTTGGCCTGGTAGAGCATCACCCGGGGATCCTCCGGGTCGATCGCCGCGGCCTCCGCGAGCACGGCGATCCCTTCCTCCACCTTCCCGGACTTCGCCAGGGCGAAACCCCAGCGGGCCTGGGCCTCCGCGTCATCCGGGTGCTCCTTCGCCGCCCGCTCCAGCTCGGCGAGCGCCCGCTGAACCTCCTCCGTCGGCTTCACGAAGCGGGGCTTCCTCCGCGTACCCGGCGGGGGCTCTTCCCCGTGCACGGCGGGCACGCCGGCAAGCAGGACCAGGATGCCCAGCAGCGCGACGATCGCGTTCCTCGTGCTCACGGTGTCTCCTCCCGGCGCTGCCCGGGGCCGACCCGGGCCAGGCCATGGTGCTCTAGCCGCTTGTACAGGTTGGAGCGCGGCGTCCCGATCGCCTGCGCCGTCCGGGTGATGTTCCACCCGTTCTCCTCCAGCTTGCGCCGGAGGAACTCCCGCTCCGCCCGCTCCTTGAACTCCCGCAGTGTCGGAGCATCGAAGAAGGCTTCCCCGCTGGCCTCGCCCGCGCCGCCGGGCGGCGGCAGGTCCTCGACGCCGATCTCGTCGCCCGGGGCGAGGATCAGGGCCCGTTCCACGACGTTGCGCAGCTCCCGCACGTTCCCCGGCCAGGAGCGGGCCGCCAGGGCCGCGATCGCCTCCGGTCGGAAACGCCGGGGGCGCAGGTTGTTCTCCCGGCAGACCTGGCGCAGCAGGTGCTCGACGAGGAGCGGGATGTCCTCCCGGCGCTCCCGCAGGGGGGGGACGTGAAGGGGCAGCACGCCCAGCCGGTAGTAGAGGTCCTCGCGGAACCTCCCCTCGCGGATCTCCTTCTCGAGGTCCTTGTTGGTCGCGGCGATCACGCGAACGTCCACGTGAACCGGTCCCCCGGCGCCGAGCGGCTCGATCTCCCCGTCCTGGAGGGCCCGCAGGACCTTGGCCTGGGCGCGCAGGGAGAGGTCTCCGACCTCGTCGAGGAAGATCGTCCCGCCGTGTGCCCGGGCAAACCTGCCCCGCTGGCGCGCCGTCGCGCCGGTGAACGCACCCTTCTCGTGGCCGAAGAGCTCCGACTCGATCAGCTCGTCCGGGATCGCCGCGCAGTTGACCTTGACGAAGGGGCCCGACGCCCGCGGCGAGGCCACGTGGATCGCCCGCGCGACCAGCTCCTTGCCCACGCCGGACTCCCCGGTGATCAGCACCGTGGCGTGGGCCTGGCCCGCGCGGCGGATGAAGTCCCGCACGCGCTCGATCGCGGGAGAGCTGCCGACGATCTTCCAGCGCTCGTCTTCCTCCTCCGGGGCGAGGCTTGCCCGCAGGACGTGCTCGAGCCGTCGCAGCACGACGTCTCGCTCGAGGGGCTTCTCGAGAAAGTCGGCCGCCCCCTCGCGGAGCGCCTCCACCGCCGTCGCGATGGTTCCATGGCCGGAGATCATCAGCACGGGCACGTCCGGCGCGATCTTCCGGATCTCCCGCAGGGCAGCGAGCCCGTCCTTGCGGGGCATCCGGATATCGAGGAGGACGGCGTCCGGGCGGTCCTCCGCCACCGCCCGGACCGCCGCCTCTCCGTCCGCGGCCTCGCGGACCGCGTAGCCCTCGTACTCGAGGACCATGCGCAGGGCGTCCCGGATCGCCGGCTCGTCGTCGACGACGAGAACGGTGGACCCGCGCAGGCTCTCGCGCATCGCGGGGCGCTCACTTCCGCGGGGCGCGGAAGAAGAGGAACAGCTCCTCCCCGTCCCGCAGGAGCGCCCGCAGTCGCACCACCTGCCCGGGCTCGATCCCGGAGGTCGCCTCGCGGAAGGCCCTCACCGTCGGCGTTGCCTTCCCGTTGACGTCCGCGATCACGAGCCCCGGCCGGACGCCCTTCCGCCAGGCCTCGGAGGCCGGGTCCACGTCGTCGACGAGGACCCCGCCCTCGACTCCCTTCTTCTCGAGGGTCTTCTTCCAGCCGGGAGGAAGCGGGACCACGCGGATCCCGAGGGCCTCCGCGCTGCCCTCGTCCGTCTCTTCCTGCCTTCGCGGCGAGGAGGGAACGGCGTTCTCGTCGAGGCCGACCTTCCGCTCGCCCAGCGTGACCTTCACGTCGATCTTCTTCCGGTCGCGCCAGATGGTCAGCGTGACCTCCTCCCCGGGCAGGTGGGAGGAGATGGCGTCGACGAGGGCGCCGCTGTCCCGGATCGGCGTACCGTTCACGGCGAGGATGATGTCCTCCTCCCGGATGCCGGCGTCGGCGGCCGGGGAGTCGTCGGCGACGTCGTTCACGAAGGCGCCCCGGACCGAGTCGAGACCGTAGTACTCGGCCTTCTCGCGGGTCATCGGCGACACCGTCACCCCCAGCCAACCACGATGGACGGTGCCCTCCCTGGCGAGCTGGTCGAGCACCCGCTTCGCCTGGGAAATCGGCAGGGCGAAGCCGATCCCCTCGACGTAGCCCCGGAAGGGGTGCCCGGGGTCGTCCCGGATGATCGCGGTGTTGATGCCGACGACCTCGCCCCGCGCGTTGAGCAGCGGACCGCCGGAGTTCCCGAAGTTGATCGCCGCGTCCGTCTGGATGTACGTCCCGAGGTCCGACGGATCGAAGCCGAGCCGCCGGCCCTTCCCGGAGACCACCCCGACGGTCACGGTGTTCCGGTACATGATCGGGTTGCCGATCGCGATCACCCACTCGCCGACCCGCAGGGAGTCGGAGTCTCCGAGGGGCAGTGCCGGGAACTCCCGGTCCGCGTCGACCTTGAGCAGCGCCAGGTCCAGGTAGGGATCGGTCCCGACGATGCGGGCCTCGTACTCGTCGTCGTCGCTGGTGGTGACGACGACGTGCTCCGCCCCCTCGATCACGTGGCGATTGGTGAGAACGTAGCCGTCACGGGTGATGAAGAACCCGGAGCCGCCCCAGCGCTCCTCGTCCTTCTTCCCCGGCCCCTGCTCCGGGAGGGGCGGCATCGGCCGGTCCTGGAAGAAGCGACGGAAGAACGGGTTGTCCATCAGGCCCTCGTGGGGATCCTTGCGTTCGACCACCTTGCGGGACGTGATGCTGACGACCGCCGGGATCGCGCGCTCGGCGAGGTCGGCGAAGGAAGGCACCTGGACGGCCTGGTCCGCCGGAGGCGGGGGCACCAGGTCGAGCCCGTTCGACGCGGCCATTCCGAGGGGCGGGACGAGCCAGGCGAGCAGGCCGCCCGCGGCGGCCGCGAGCACGAGGGTCAGGACGAGAACCAGCCGGTTGCCACGCATCATCACGGATCTCTCCTCCTCCGGCCCGTGCGGGCCGGTATCGATCGCGAACGTCACTCCGCCGGGGAGCCCTCCCCGGCCCCACCCGGGCCGCCCGCCACGTGGTGGCCCTCGGCCCGGTACTGCTTGATCTTCCGCTGGAGCGTCCGGAGGCCGATCCCGAGGGCCTGGGCCGCCCGGCTCCGGTTCCCGCCGGTCATCTCCAGGGTCCGCAGGATCACCTCCCGCTCGATGTCCTCCATCTTCCTGCCCACGAACGAAGCCGCCGGGTCCGCCCCGCCGGGTACCGGCGCCGCCTCCTCCACCGCCCGCCGAATCGGCTCCGGCAGGTGACGCACCCCGATCTCGGTTCCCGGGTGCAGGATGACGAGGGACTGCATCAGGTTGCGCAGCTCCCGCACGTTGCCCGGCCACGGGGCCGCCTTCAGCAGCTGGAGCGCCTCGGGAGTCAGCGTCGGCACGGGACGGTCGTGCTCCCGGGCGAACTGCTCCAGGAAGGCGGTCGCCAGGAGCGGGATGTCCTCCCGGCGCTCGCGCAGCGGGGGAATCTCCAGCGTGACGACGTTGAGCCGGTAGTAGAGGTCGGCCCGGAACTTTCCCTCCCGGGACATCTCCTCGAGGTTCCGATTCGTCGCCGCCAGCACCCTCACGTCCACCGTGATCTCCTCGGTGCCGCCGACCCTCATGAAGGTCCTGGTCTCGAGGGCCCGCAGCAGCTTCGCCTGCACGCCCATGGGCACCTCCCCGATCTCGTCGAGAAAGAGGGTCCCCTTGTGGGCGAGCTCGAACTTCCCGGGCTTGCGCGCCTGCGCGCCGGTGAACGCCCCCCGCTCGTGCCCGAACAGCTCCGACTCGATCAGCTCGGCGGGAATCGCGGCGCAGTCCACGGGCAGGAACGTCTCCCGGGCCCGTTCCGAGCGGCGATGCAGGGCCCGGGCGACCAGCTCCTTCCCCACGCCGGACTCGCCGACGATCAGCACGGACGACGTCGTCGGCGCGACCTGCTGGATCTTGCGGAACAGCTCCAGCATCGCCCGCGACTGGCCGATCATCCCCTCGAAGGAGCCCCGCTCGGCCAGGATAGAGCGAATCTCCCGGAACTGCGTCACCTCCCGGCCGAGGCGCACCTTCTCGACCAGGTTCTCCACCCGCTTCCGCAGGACGTCCAGGTCGATCGGCTTCTCGATGTAGTCGGAGGCCCCGTGCTTCATCGCCTCCACGGCGGTGTCCACGGAGGCGTAGGCGGTCACCATCAGGATGCCGATGTCGGGCACCAGCTCGCGGGCGCGGCGGAGCACGGTGATCCCGTCCATCCCGGGCATCTTCAGGTCGGTGACGAGCAGCTCGACGTCCGGGTGCTCGCGCAGGAACGAGAGGGCGGTCATTCCGTCGGGGAAGGCATCGACCTCGAACCCGGCCCGGCGCAGGCCCCGGGTCATCGCGAGCCGCACGGCGGTGTCGTCGTCGACCAGCAGGATCCGGCCGCGGTTCTCCCCTTCCTTCATCGCGTCTCCTCCAGCATCCGCGCCAGCTCCTCCTCGGAGATCACGGGCACTCCCAGCTCGCGGGCCTTCGCCAGCTTGCTCCCCGGGTTCTCCCCCGCGACGAGGAAGTCGGTCTTCCGGCTGACCGAGGAGGAGACCCGGGCTCCCGCCGCCTCGAGGACCTCCTTCACCTCCCCGCGCGTCCACCGGGAGAGCGTCCCGGTGACGACGACGGTCTTCCCCGCGAGGGCTCCCCCTGCGCCGGATGCCGATGCGTTCCCGGGCTCCTCCATCCGCACGCCGGCCGCCCGCAGCCGCTCGACCAGCCGGCGCCCCGCAGGAGAACGGAAGAACTCCACGACGCTCCGGGCGGTCTCCGGCCCGATGTCCGGCAGGGCCGCCAGCCGCTCTTCCGCGTCCTCCCGCTCGACCTCCGCGAGAAGGGCGTCCATCGACCCGTAGTGTCCCGCGAGCACCTTCGCCGCCCGCTCTCCCACGTGCCGGATCCCCAGGGCGAACAGCAGCCGGTGCAGGGGCCGCCGGCGCGACGCCTCGATCGCACGCAGCAGGTTTTCCGCCGACTTCTTCCCCATCCGCTCGAGGCCGGCCAGGGTCTCGGCGTCCAGGTGGTAGAGGTCGGCCACGTCACGCACCAGGCCCCGGTCGACGAGCTGGTCGACGAGGGCCCGGCCGAGGCCCTCGATGTCCATCGCCGCCCGGCGCGCGTAGTGGCGCAGCGACTCCTTGAGACGGGCCGGACAGCTCGGGTTGATGCAGCGCAGGGCGACCTCTCCCTCCTCGCGAACCACCGGTTCCCCGCAGACCGGGCACTTCCGTGGCGGCCGGATCGGGCGTGCGTCCGGAGGACGCCTGTCCCGCACCGGGCCCACCACCTTCGGGATCACTTCTCCCCCCTTCTCGACGATCACCCAGTCCCCGATCCGGACGTCCAGGCGGCGGATCTCGTCCAGGTTGTGCAGGGTGGCCCGGCTCACGGTACTGCCCGCGATCCGGACCGGCTCGAGCTCCGCCACCGGCGTGAGCACCCCGGTCCGGCCGACCTGCCAGGTCACGCCGCGCAGCCGCGTGACCGCCTGCTCCGCCGGGTACTTGAACGCGATGGCCCAGCGGGGCGCCTTGCTGGTCGCCCCCGCCTTCCGCTGCAGGTCCGCCCGGTCCACCTTGACCACGATGCCGTCGATCTCGTAGTCGAGGTCGTGCCTCCGCTCGCGCCACTCCTCGATGTAGTCGAGGACGGCGGAAAGTCCCCGCACGACCCGCCGGTGCGGGTTGGTCCGCAGCCCGGCGCGGGTCAGCTCGTCCAGCCCCGCCGAGTGACGCTCCGGGCGACGCCCGTCGATCGTCACCGCCTGCCAGAAGTGCAGGTCGAGCGGCCGGGAAGCGACGACGGCCGGATCCTGCTGGCGCAGCGTGCCGGCAGCCGCGTTGCGCGGGTTCGCGAACGGGGGTTCCCCCGCCTCCTCGCGCTCCCGGTTCAGCCGCTCGAAGGCCGCCCGGGGAAAGAAGACCTCGCCGCGGGCCTCGATGTCCCGCCAGGGCTCGTTCAACCGCAGGGGCAGGGACCGGATCGTCTTCACGTTGCCGGTGATGTCGTCCCCGACGATCCCGTCACCCCGGGAGACGGCCCGGACCAGGATCCCTCCCTCGTAGATCACCGCCACGGAGACCCCGTCGATCTTGTGCTCGACGGAGTACTCGATCTCCTCGTCGGCCGGGAGGCCCGCGGCCCGGCGCAGCCGGTCTTCCCACTCCCGCAATTCCTCCGCCGAGTAGGCGTTGTCGAGGGAGAGCATCGGCTCCGTGTGCCGGACCTGGGGAAACTCCCCGGTGACGGGGTAGCCGACGCGCCGGGTCGGCGAGTCCGGCGTCACCAGCTCCGGGAACCTCCGCTCCAGGTCGGCGAGCTCCCGCTCCAGGCGGTCGTACTCGGCGTCGGAAATCTCGGGCCGGGCCAGGACGTAGTAGAGGTACCGGTGGCGCCAGATCTCCCGGCGCAGCTCCTCCACCCGGCGGCGCGCTTCCTCGAGCGTCATCGGTGCCCTCCCCGCATCGCCGCTCACGCCGGTTCCGGCAGGGCGGTCCCGCCGGCGACCGCGGGCGGCAGGACGATCCGGAACAGGCTGCCCGCGCCGGGCCGGGACTCGACCTCGATCCGGCCACCGTGGGCCTCGACGACCCGCTGGGCGATCGGCAGGCCGAGACCGGACCCGGCGGGCTTCTCCGACCAGAACACCTCGAAGATGTGGGAGAGATCCTTCTCGGGAATCCCCTTGCCCTCGTCGCGGACCTCGATCCGGGCCTCGCCCCGGTCGGTCGGGCCCACGGTGACCGTCACGGTCGTCTCTCCCGGGCTGGCCTCCAGGGCGTTCTGGAGGATGTTGATCACCGCCTGGCGCACCTGGCCGGGATCGATCCGCACGGTCGGCACGCCCTCCTCCTGCCGCAGCTCCAGGTGCACCCCGCGCTCCTCGAACTGGGGTCGCAGGAAGCGCACCACGTCCCCGACCAGCTCCACCGGCGACAGTTCCTCGCGGGCACTCGGCTGCGGCCGCGCGTAGGCGAGAAAGTCCTTCACCAGCCGTTCCAGGCGCAGCACCTCGTCCCGGCTCGAGCGGAGCAGTTCCAGCGTCTCCCCGGAGACGCCCGCCTCGACGAGCTCCTCCTCGAGCATCTGGAGGTTGATGTTCATCGCGTTGAGCGGGTTCCGGATCTCATGGGCGAGACCCGAGGCGAGGGTCCCCAGGTAGGCGAGATGCCGGGCGCGCTGGGCGTCCGCCTCGAGCCGGCGGGTGCGGTGCACGAGGCGCAGGACGTAGAGGAAGGCGACCAGCAGGAGCAGCAGGCTGATCGCCCCGCCGATCGCGAGCCGCAGCATCTGCTCGCGCCGGAGCCGCTCCAGCACCTCCTGGTTCTGGGCGGCGACGCCGACGAGCAGGGACCCGAACTCGCCGATCGGCAGGCGGATCTCCCTGAGGCCGATCCGCGAGATCACCGTGCGCTCGCCGGCGCCGACCGCTCCCGGGGGGAGCGGGGGCGGTGCGTCCGGGTTGTCCGGGGCCAGTCCACCGAAAGCCCGGGGCCCGGGCGGAAGTTCCCGCACGTTCCCCGACAGGCTCTTCCGGAAGACGAGCCGCCCGTCGGGGGCCCGGACCTCGATGAAGCGAAGCTGCCTGAGGCGGGTCCGGTAGCCGTCGACCACCTCTTCGATCAGGGCCTCCCGCGTCCGGACCTCGAGGTCGTCTCCCCCGGCGCTGGCCAGGACCTTCCGGATCTCGCCGGCCAGCAGCTCCGAGGACTGGTAGGCGTCGAGCAGCCGTTCCTGGAGCGCCCGCCGGTCGTAGTCGTGGAAGTAGAGCCAGCCGACGACGGCGGCGTCGACCAGGCCGAGCAGGAAGAAGAGCACCAGGGCCCGGAGGAACAGGCCGCGGACCAGCCGTTCCGCGTCGGTTGGAGTGCCCGGTTCCACGGCGATCGCTCTCCTGCCTCGGGCGGCCCCCCGTCCCCGGACCGGGAGGCGCCCGCGACCCGCAGTGTGCGCCCGGGGGCCATCCCTGTCAAATCGGCGCACCGGTTCGAGGACACATCGCGCCAACGCTACGCGGTCCGCCCGGAGCCCGCGCGGCGCACGGGAATCGGCTCCCCGGCAGGCCGATTCGCCGTATGCTTTGGCAGGAGTTCGCGCACCCGTTTCGACGAATGGCTGCTGCAGATCTGCAGCACGATCGCCGGTGGCGGGGCTAAAGAGGGTTGATTGCGCGGTATGATGGGATCCTGAGAGGGAGGTTCCCATGGCCAGAGCACTGGAGAGGGCCCCGCGCACGAGCCGCACGTCGGGCGGGAGGGCGGCGATGGGCCAACTGAAGGGGAGTCCGAGGCTGGGGCAGTACCTTCGGAACCTGCGTCAAGGGTACGGGTACTCGCTCCGGAAGGTCGAGGAGAAGGCGCGCCAGCAGGGAGGGGAGATCGACAACTCCCAGCTCAGCCGGTACGAGAAGGGGATCTGCTACCCCTCCTTCGACAAGCTCCGCACGTTGGCCCGCATCTTCAACGTCTCGATCCAGACCTTCTCGGACGTGATCGACCTCGAGGAGATCGAGAAGCACGCGCCCCCCGGCGACGACCCCGCCGAGCTGATCGAGAGCGGGCACGGCGACTTCCGGCTCGGCGACTACGGGCGGGCCTGGGCCCATTACCAGAAGGCCCGCCTGCTCCTCGAGGAACGGGCGGACGGCGACCCGTCCCCGGAGGATGCCCGCCTGCTCGCCAAGGCGCGGCTCTCCGCGGCCGTGACGCTCTACCGGATGGGCAAGATCAGCCTGTCCGAGTACGAGATCCGGCACCTGCTCCGCCTGGACCGGCACCTGGACGAGCCGCTGCTCGTCCGCGCGCTTCTCCAGTTGAGCAACGTCCACTTCTCCTTCGGCGACCTGCTGCTCGCCGAGATGGAAGCGGCCCGCTCCCTGGATATCGCCGAGCGTTGCGGAGACCGGCAGCTCCAGGCGTTCTCCCACCACGCCCTGGGCCGGATCTTCCAGGAGCGGGAGGAGATGGAGCAGGCGCTGCACCACCACCACGAGGCGCTGCGCCTCTACCGGGAGGTGGGCGACCTGCACGAGGCGCTCAAGGTGAAGCTCAACCTCGGGCCGATCTACGCGACCCGGGGCCAGTACCGGGAGGGAATCCGCCTCCTGGTGGAGGCCCGGGACGAGGCCCGGAGGCTCGGGCACCGCTGGACGGTCGCCTCGGCGGGCGCGTGGCTGGCGGAGATCCACGTCCAGCGCGGCGACTTCGCCAAGGCGCGGGAGTTCATGCGGGAATCGAACTCGATCGCGTCGAACGGCGAGGTCCAGTACGTCGACATCCTGTTCCTGAACGCCTTCTACCTCTGGAAGATCGCGCTCCAGGAGAACAACACCGCCGAGGCGAAGATCGCCCTCGGCCGCATGAAGTACCTCCGTCCCCACCTGGAACAGAACCTCAAGGAAGTCCGCGAATTCGATCGCTACATCGAGAGGAAAGGAGGTGCGCGATGAGGCGCATCTCGGCTGCTGCCGTGATCCTGTTGCTGGTTTCGTTCTTCGCCGCGGTTCCCGCCGTGGCGGATCCCGACCTCGCCCCCCTCCGGCCGACCGGCCTGACCCCCGACTACCACGCCGAGGAAGACGGTCCCGTCTACATGGCGACCGACCCGGCGGGCAACCTGTGGGCCGTCTGGTCTTACAGGAACGGCATCGAGTACGACGTCGCCGTCACGCGGAACGTGGGACGGACGTGGCTCCCGCCGGTGCTCCTCGGCGAGGGGAACGGCCGGAACGACCTGGACCCGCGGATCGCCTTCGACGTCCTCGGCCGCCCGGTCGTCGTCTGGTGGCAGGACGGGACCGACGAGGCGAACTCCCGGGTCCTGCTCTCCCGCATGGAGGAGGGCGCCTGGAAGGGCCCCTGGATCTGGAGCCCGGCGGGCGTACCGGCCCACCACCCGAACATCTTCCCCGGCGAGGACGACCAGCTTCACGTGGCCTACATCGACGACGGAGGCGTGATCCACGCGAACGGCGTCGACATCAAGCCGATCGACAAGCCGACGCCCGATGGCGGAACGAACGGGCCGGACCCGATCCCCTCCCTCGTCGTCAACGACCCGGACGACCTCCCGGGCGGCGAGGACGGCTCGTTGAACCAGTAGTCGGCTCAACAGTTTCCGGGACCGAGAGGCCGGGCTCGCGCCCGGCCTCCGTCCGTCTCGGGCGGGCCCGTACGAAACCGGTTGACACCGCCGGGACCTCCGCGTACGATCCCGGGTGGGAAGAAGTGGGTGTAAGTGGGAGAAAGTAGGTCGCCAGGGAACCAGTCCCGGGGTGCGACCCCCCAGACGCAGTCAGGCCCCGCCGCCCCGCCGCACCCGTTGGGCCGGGTCCCGGCCGCCCGGGGAGCGCCGGACCCGGGGGAGGAGCGATGCTTCGCGGGCACGACACCGCCAGGATCGACGGCAAGGGGCGGCTCAAGGTCCCCGCCGAGTTCCTCGACCGGTTCCTGGCGCTGTGCCGGGAGGACCGCCGGGTCTTCCTGACCTCCCTCGATGGGGTGACGGCCCTCCTCTACCCCCTTCCCGTCTGGGAGCGGCACGAGGCCGAGCTGGCCGAGCTCCCGGAAACCCACCCCGCGGTCCGCAAGTACCGGGAGACCGTGAACTACTGGGGCAAGGAAACCTCCCTCGACGGCCAGGGACGAATCCTGATCCACCCGCTCCTGCGGGACGCCGCAGGCCTCGAGGGAACCGCCTCGGTGTTCGGCGACCGGGACCGGCTGCGGATCCGCAGGTTCGAGGACGTGGCGAAGGAACGGCTGATCGTCTCGGACGAGGACCTCGAGACGATCGCCGACCTGGTCGAGCAGCGACGCAACCGGTGACGAGCCCGGCGGAGGCCCCCCGGATGACCCCCACCCCGGCACCGACCCACCGGCCGGTGATGGTCGCCGAGATCCTGGAGGCGCTCGACGCCCGCCCCGGCGCCGTGTTGCTCGACGGCACGGTGGGCACGGGTGGGCACGCCCTCGCCTGGCTCGAGGCCACGGCGCCCGACGGGCGGGTGATCGGCCTGGACCGGGACCCCGAGGCCCTCGCCCGCGCGGAGGAGCGGCTCGCGCCGTTCGCCGGGCGCGTCCACCTCCTGCACGGGGACTGGCGGGAGGCGCCCGGGCTCCTCCGGGAACACGGCGAGTCGGCCCCGGATGCCATCCTGCTCGACCTCGGGCTCGGAACCCACCAGGTGGACGACCCCGAGCGAGGGTTCTCGTTCCGCCACGAGGCTCCCCTCGACATGCGCTTCGATCGCGGCGCACCGGGCCCGACGGCGGCGGAGATCCTGCGCAGGGCTCCGGCACCGGAACTCGCCCGGATCTTCTCCGAGTACGGCGAAGAGCGCGCCGCACGGCGCCTGGCCCGCCGGATCGTCGAGGCCCGGGAGCACGGGGCGATCGAGACCACCGGCGACCTGGCCCGGCTGGTGCGGGAGACCCTGGGGCCGCGCCGGGCGGGGCGAATCGACCCGGCCACCCGGGTTTTCCAGGCCCTCCGCATCGCCGTCAACCGGGAGCTCTCCGGCATGGACCGGGCGCTCGAGGCCCTGGTCGAGCTGCTGCCGCCCGGCGGGAAGATCGCGGTCCTGGCCTACCACAGCCTCGAAGACCGGGTGGTCAAGCGAACCTTCCGGGCGCTCGCGGAACCCTGCCGCTGCCGGCGGGGCGATCCCTGCACCTGCGGCGCCCGGGAACGGCTCGAGCTCCGGCAACGGCGTGCGCTCCGCCCCGCGGACGAGGAGATCGCGGCGAATCCCCGGGCCCGCTCGGCCCGCCTCCGGTGGGGGGTGCGCCGATGAGCCTCCCGGCCGGCGTCCTGAACCGCCCCCCCCTGGCGACGCCGCGGCCGGCGGTCCTCGCCCGGGTCCTCGCGTTCGCCGGGTGGATGGGGTTTCTCCTCCTCCCGGTGCTCCTGCTGGTCGCCCTCCAGGTGCCCGCGGTGGTCGCCCGCTGGCGGATCACCCGCCTGGACCGGGAGCTGACCCGGGAGACCCACCGCACGCTCCTGCTCGAGGCGGAACGGGCCCGCCTGCTCGACCCCCGGCGGCTCCGGGAAGAGGGGCGGCGGCTCGGGCTCCTGCCCCCGGATCCCGGATCGATTCCCCGGCGGCTCCCCCGGAGGCCACGATGAGCGCCCGGGCCAGGGAACGGGTCGTCCTCGGGGCCCTCGTGCTCGCGGGCCTGGTCCTGGCGGCACGGCTGGGGCAGCTCCAGGTGCGAGAGCACGAGACCTGGCTGGCCCGTGCCCGTTCCCTCGCGGAGGAACGGGTGGAAATCCCGGGCCCGCGGGGGACCATCGTCGACCGGAGGGGACGGGTCCTCGCGGTCAGCGTCCCCGACCGGGTGCTCGACGTCGAGCCCGCCAGGATCTCCCGGGAAGGACTCGCCGCCCTCGAGCGGGCTGCCGGCTGCCGTCCGGGACACCTGGTGCGCCACGCGCGGGCCGCCTGGCGTCTCGCCACCCGGCACTGTGACGGCCGCTGCGTGGAGCGCGTGGAACGGCTCGTCGAGCGGGGCCTCGTGCCCCGGGACGCGATCCACTGGGCACGCGGCTTCGCCCGCCGGTATCCCCACGGCGCCCTCGCGGCCCACGTTCTCGGTTTCGTCACGCTGGACGGTCGGAACGCCGAAGGGGTCGAGCAGCGCTACGGGGACTTCCTCCGTTCCCGCGGGACCACCCTGCGACGCCTGCGGGTCTGCCGCCACCAGTCCATCCTGGAGGAGCGGGAGGGCAGCACCCGGCCTCCCTCGGCCCTGATGCTGACGCTGGACCTCCGGGTCCAGGAGGTCCTCGAGAGCGCGCTGGACGAGGCGATCCGGCGACACGGAGCCCGGGGTGCCCGGGGGATCGTTCTCGATCCCCGCACGGGCGACGTCCTCGCCCTCGCGGCGCGGCCCGCCTTCGACCCGAATCGCTTCTGGAAGTTCCCGGCGAGGGCCCACCGGAACGCCGTCATCGAGCATCCCTACGAGCCCGGTTCCGTGATGAAACCGATGACGGCGAGCGTGCTCCTCGCGGCGGGGGCGGTCCGGGCCGCCGACACCGTCGACTGCGAGGGGGGACGCTGGCGCGTCGGCCGGCGCTTCCTGCACGACCATCACCCGTGGGGGCGCCTGAACCTCCGCCAGGTGATCGAGGTCTCGAGCAACATCGGGATCGCGAAGTTCGCGCGGCGCGTGGACCCGGCCACCCTCTGGAAGGGGCTCCGCCGCCTCGGGTTCGGGCAGCGGACCGGGATCGACCTGCCTGCCGAGAACCCCGGCAACCTCGCCCCGCCCTCCGCCTGGCGGGGAACGGACCGGGACGCCGTGGCCTTCGGACACCGGCTGACGGCGACCACCCTCCAGGTCGCCCGGGCGTACGCGGCGATCGCCAACGGTGGCCTTCTCGTGACCCCGCGCGTGGCGAGGGCCCTGGGCGACCCGGACGGAGGCTGGCACCCGCGGGCCATCGCCCCGCCCCGGCGGGTCCTCGACCCGGTCGTCGCCCGGCGTCTCGCTCGCTGGCTCACCGGGCCGGTCGAGGGAGAGCACGGGACGGCCCCCCGGGCGGCCCTCGCCGGGTGGCGGGTGGCCGGCAAGACCGGCACGGCCGAAAAGCTGGTCGCCGGCCGATACGACCACGGGAAGAACATCGTCACGTTCGCGGGATTCGCCCCCCTGGATCGCCCCCGGGTCGTCGTCGTGATCACGGTCGACGAACCGACGCGGAACGGCCGCACGGCGGGCGCGGTGGCGGCCCCGGTCTTCGCCCGGGTCACCGGCGAGGTCCTCCGCCTGCTTCGCATCCCCGCGGACCCGGGCCGGCTGGTGGCGACCGGCGAGCGTGCGCCGGGAGGACGGGGATGATCCGCATCGACCGGCTCGTCCGCGGGCTTCCCGGGGTCGTCCTGCGGGGCCCCGGCGACGTGGCGATCGAGGACGCGGTCCTCGACTCCCGCCGGGTTCGTCCGGGGACGCTCTTCGCCGCCCTGCCGGGCGAGCGAACGGACGGCCGGCGCTTCGTCGGGGAGGCCCTCGGCCGCGGAGCGGTCGCCGTCCTGTCTGCGCCGCCGGGACCGGGGGTCCCCGACGGGGTGGCCGTGGTGGAGGCGGAAGACGCCCGCCCGGCCCTTGCCCTGCTCTGCCGCCGCCTGCACGGGGCGCCGGACGAGGCGCTCGACCTGGTCGGCATCACCGGCACCGACGGGAAGACGACCACCGCCCACCTGCTCGCGGCGGCGCTCCGGGAGGCGGGCCGGCCCGCGGCCAGCCTCGGAACGCTCGGATTCGGCGCCCCGGGACTCGGGGAGGACACGGCCCTGACGACCCCGGAGGCTCCCGACCTGTGGCGTCTCCTGGCGCGCGCCCGGGATGCCGGCCTCGGCGCGGTGGCGATGGAGGTCTCGTCGATCGCCCTCGAGCGGCACCGGGTGCACGGGGCCCGCTTCCGGGTGGCGGTGCTGACCACCCTCGGGCGGGACCACCTCGACCTGCATCCCTCCGTCGAGGCCTACCACGCGGCCAAGCGCCGCCTCTTCGAGTCGCTCGGTCGCGGGTCGGCGGCGGTCCTTCCCGCCGGCGCCCCCGGGGTCGAGGCGTTCGTCGCGGCGGCGGAAAACGCCCGGATCCTGCGATACGCAGGCGGCGACGACGCCCGGGGGGCGGACGTGCTCGCCCGGATCGTTCCGCTGCCGGGCGGCGGGCGCGAGGCGGCCATCGAGATCGCCGGGAAGACGTTCCGCTCCCCCACCCGGCTCGCGGCCCCCTGGGACGCCGCGAACCTGGCCGCGGCGGTCGCCGCGGCGATCGCCCTGGGCGCCGACCCGGCGACGGCGGTTCGCGGCGCGGCGGCGGCCGACCAGGTCCCGGGACGGTGGGAGCGGATCGAGGCCGGGCAGCCGTTCCCGGTGATCGTGGACTACGCGCACACGCCGGACGCCCTCGCCCGGGCCCTCGCCGCCCTCCGCCGGGAAACGCGCGGAGGACGGGCCATCGTCGTCTTCGGCTGCGGTGGCGACCGGGACGCGGGGAAACGCCGGCCGATGGGCCGGATCGCCGGGAAGCTGGCCGACGTGGTGATCGTCACCGACGACAACCCCCGCACCGAGGACCCCGAGGAGATCGCGCGGGAGATCCTGGCCGGGGCCCGGGAAGGCGGGGCGCAGGTGCTCCGGGTCGCCGACCGGGAGGAGGCGATCGCGCGGGCGCTCCGGGAAGCCGCGGCCGGCGACGCGGTCCTGGTCGCCGGCAAGGGACACGAGGCGTACCAGGAAGCCGGGGGACGCCGTCTCCCCTTCGACGACCGCGAGGTCGTGCGCACGCTCCTCGCGGGGAGGGTCTCCCGGTGATCCCCCGGCGCGCGGACGAGCTCGCGGCGGCGGTCGGGGGGCGCCTCGTCGCCGGGAATCCCGCCGCCCGGGTCACGGGCGCCTCCTTCGACAGCCGGCTCCTCCGGCCCGGGGAAGCGTTCTTCGCCATCGTCGCCCGGAACGACGGGCACGCCTTCGCGGCGGAGGCGGCCCGGAAGGGGGCCCCCGCGGTGGTCGCGTCCCGCCCCGTCGACCTGCCCGCCGGGACCGCCCTCGTCCTCGTCGACGACACGCTGGCCGCCCTCGGGCGCCTCGCCGCCGACGAGCGGCGACGGCGGGCCGGGATGAAGGTCGTCGCGGTCACCGGGAGCGCCGGAAAGACGACGACGACCGCCCTGGTGCGGGCGGCCCTCGGGGCCCGCTGGCGCGCCGGGAGCACCCGCGGGAACTGGAACAACCGGCTCGGCCTGCCCCTCTCGATCCTCGACCTCGGGGAGGACGCCGAGGCGGCGGCCCTGGAGCTCGGGATGAACCGCCCGGGGGAGATCCGCGATCTCGCGGCGATCGCCGACCCGGACGTCGGGGTGATCACGCTGGCCGCCCGGGCCCACCTCGGATTCTTCCCCGACGTCCGGGCGATCGCCCGGGCGAAGGCGGAGCTGTGGGAGGCGATGGCCGCCAGCAGCGGCGCCGGCCGCTCCCGGACGGCCGTGGTGCCCGACGACGATCCGTACCTCACCGAGCTCGCCCGGCACGCGGGTCTCCCGGTGCTGCGCTTCGGCCTCGGCCCCGGCGCGGACGTCCGGGCGGATGCGATCGAGCCGTCCCCGGCGGGGGGAATCGCGTTCCGGGTGGCCGGGGTGCGGGTCGAGCTCGCCCTGTGGGGCCGGCACGCGGTGCGGAACGCCCTCGCGGCGCTCGCCGCCGCCAGGGCCCTCGGGATCCCGCTCGAGGAGGCCGCCCCCCGCCTCGCCACGGTGGAGCCCCTCCCCGGGCGGGGCCGCGTCCATCGCCTCGCCGATGGCACGACCGTGATCGACGAGACCTACAACGCGAACCCCGACGCGGTGCGGGTCGTGCTCGCGGCCCTGGCGGAGTTTCCCGCACCCGGGCGCCGGGTGGCCGTGCTCGGGGACATGCTGGAGCTGGGCGAAGCGGCGCCCGCGCTGCACCGGGAGGTCGGCGAGGCCGCCGCGGCGGCCGGCTTCGACCCGGTCTGGGCCGTCGGGACGCTCGCGGAGGAGGTGGCCCGGGGAGCGGCGTCCCGCGGGGCGTCGACCCGTACCTGGCCCGCCGCCGACGAGGCCGCCGGGGATCTCCCGCGCCTCGTCCGGCCCGGGGATCTCGTCCTGCTCAAGGGGTCGCGGGGGGTCCGCCTGGAACGGGCCCTCGAGGCGCTCCTCGCGGCCCGCGGCGTGGAGGAACGGAGATGAGCCGGCCGGTCCCGGTGGACCCGGCCGCGCTCCGGGCCCTGGTCGCCGAGCCGCGGGGTCGGCGCTTCCTCGTCGTCGGTCTCGGCCGGTCCGGGACGGCGGCGGCGCGGTACCTGCTGGCGCGGGGTGCGCTGGTGACCGCGACGGACCGTCGCCCGGCGGACGAGCTCGGGGCCGGGGTCCGGGCTCTCGGCGAGGCGGGTGTCACCCTCCACCTGGGTGGTCACCCGGACGAGGCGTTCCGGGAAGTGGACGCGATCGTCCTTTCCCCGGGGGTCGACCCGTCCCTCGCCCCGATCGACGAGGCGGCCCGGCGCGGGGTACCCGTCGTCTCCGAGATCGACCTGGTGGCCGATCGCCTGGGCGCGAGGGTCCTGGCCGTCACCGGCACGAACGGCAAGAGCACGACGACCGCCCTCCTGGCGTCGATGCTCGCCGCCGGCGGGTTCGACGCGGTCCCCTGCGGCAACTACGGAACCCCCCTCGTCGAGGCGGCGGAGGGAGACCATGCCGGGCGGCGGTACGCCCTCGAGGTCTCGAGCTTCCAGTTGGAAACGACCCGCCTGCTCCGGTCGGGCGCCGCGATCCTGCTCGGGATCCGGCCGGATCACCTCGATCGCCACGGTTCCCTCGCCGCCTACCGGGCGGCCAAGGAACGGGTTCTCCTGCTGCGGGATCCCGGGGCGCCGGGAATCTGCTGCGTGGACGATCCCCTCGTGGCCGAGGCGGCGCGGGCCGCCCTGCCGCCGGTCCTCGCCGTCACCCTGGAGGGTCGGCCGGAGGCGGGGGGCTGTCTCGAGGGGGACACGCTGGTCCTGCGGTTCCCCGGCCGCCCGGCGGTGCCGCTTCTCCGGGTCGACGAGATCCCCCTGCCGGGGCGCCACAACCGCTGGAACGTCCTCGCGGCGGCCCTGGCCGCCACCGCGGCCGGCGCCGGCACCCGGGAGGTCGCCGAGGCGGTGCGCCGCTTCCGGACCCTTCCCCACCGGCTCGAGGAGGTCGCCCAGGTGCGGGGCGTGCTGTTCGTCGACGACTCCAAGGCGACGAACGTCGACGCCGCCCTCCGGGCGATCGAGACGTATCCCGGGCGACGGCTCCACGTGCTGCTCGGCGGGCGGGACAAGGACGGCGACTTCCGCCCCCTGGCAGCCGCCCTCTCCGCCGCGGGCGCCCGGGCGCTCGCGTACGGGGAAGCCGGGCCCCGGATCGCGGAGGTCCTCGAGAAGGAGGGGTTCCGCGAGGTCGAGCGTTGCGGGGACCTGGCCACGGCGACCCGGCGCGCCTTCGCGGAGGCGGCACCCGGCGACGTGATCCTGCTCGCCCCGGCCTGTGCCTCCTTCGACGCCTTCCGTTCCTACGCCCACCGCGGTGACGCGTTCGCCGCCCTGGCCCGGGAGATCGCCCGGGAGGAGGAGGGTCGATGAGCCGCCGGCACCGGGGCCCCGACCGTCTCTTCGCGGCGACGGTCCTCCTCCTTGCCCTCGGCGGGGTGATCGTCTCCGGCTCGGCGCGGGCCTTCCAGGACGCCGCCACCCACCCGCTGCCGGTCGGTCTCGTGACGTCCCTCGTCCACCTGGCGCTGGGAATCACCCTGCTGCTCGCGGTGATGGTGCCGGACTACCACCTGCTCGCCCGGCCCCGCGTGGCCTGGGCGCTGTTCGCCGGGACGGTGGGCCTGCTCCTCCTGCCCTTCTTCTTCTCGCCCGTGGCGAACACCTGGCGCTGGATCCGGGTCGGGGGGCTCAGCCTCCAGCCCTCGGAGCTGGCCAAGCCGGTGCTGGTGGCGATCCTGGCGGCGGCGCTGGCCCGGGCCGGTGACCGGGTCCGCACCTGGGAGGGGCTGGTCCGCCCGCTGGTCCTCGGGGGAGTCCTCGCGGGCCTCGTCCTGCTGGGACGGGACCTGGGGACGCCGGTGCTCTACGGGCTGGTCACCCTCGGGCTGGTCACCGCCGCCGGGGCCCGCTGGCGCCACCTGGCCGCCCTGCTGGTCGCGGGCGCGATCCTGTTCGCCGGCGCGGCCTCCCTCGAGAGCTACCGGCTGCAGCGCCTGACGGCCTTCCTCCACTGCATGGACGGGGACGCGGAGCTCTCGCCCGCGATGCGGGACACCTGCTACCAGTTGCGCCAGTCCCTGGTCGCCCTGGGATCCGGGGGGATCGCGGGCAAGGGACTCGGCCGCTCGACCCAGAAGGCCTTCTTCCTGCCGGAGGCGGAGAACGACTTCGTCTTCGCCGTCCTCGGGGAGGAACTGGGGTTCCTCGGCAGCATGGCGGTCATCGGCCTCTTCCTCGGCCTCGCCTGGCGCAGCACGGTGGTCGCCCGGCGCGCGGTCGACCCCCTCGGACGCTACCTCGCCCTCGGGGCAGGCTGGTTCCTGGCGATCCAGGCGCTGGTCCACGCCGGGGTGACGACGGGGCTCCTCCCGACGAAGGGGCTCCCGCTCCCGTTCTTCTCCGCCGGTGGCAGCTCGATGCTGGCCTCCTTCGCCCTCGCCGGCATCGTCCTCAACGTCTCCCTGCGAACCTGGGACTCCGTCGCCCCGGGCGAACCGGCGGAGGGCTTCCTCCCGGGAGGTGCGGCATGAGGCTCGGGCGGGTGCGCCAGGTCCACTTCGTCGGCATCGGCGGGATCGGCATGTCGGGGATCGCCGAGGTGCTGCTGCAGCTCGGCTACCGGGTCACCGGGTCCGACCTGCGCGCCTCCGCGGTCACCGAGCGCCTCGCCCGGCTGGGAGCCCGGATCCACGAGGGCCACGACGCGGTCCACGTGGGCGACGCCGACGTGGTCGTCGTCTCGAGCGCGGTGCCCCGGGACAACCCGGAGGTCGCGGAGGCGCGGCGGCGCAGGATCCCGGTGATCCCGCGGGCGGAGATGCTCGCCGAGCTGATGCGGGTCAAGGCCGGGATCGCGGTGGCCGGCTCCCACGGCAAGACGTCCACCACGTCGATGCTGGCGACGGTCCTGGCCCGGTGCGGGCTCGATCCGACGGTGATCGTCGGGGGACGCCTCGAGACGATCGGCAGCAACGCGCGCCTGGGGTCGGGCGACCTGCTGGTCGCCGAGGCGGACGAGAGCGACGGTTCGTTCCTGCGGCTGATCCCCACGATCGCCGTCGTGACCGGGATCGACCGGGAACACGTGGACCACTACGGGTCGGAGGAAGCGCTGCGCGACGCCTTCGCCGCGTTCTGCGCCCGGGTTCCGTTCCACGGCGCCGTGGTCGCCTGCCTCGACGACCCGGGCGTCCAGTCGATCCTGCCGCGGATCGACCGGCGGGTGCTGACCTACGGCGTGACCCCCCAGGCCGACTACGAGGCCCGCGACATCGAGCCGGAAGGGTTCGGCATCCGGTTCACGCTGGCCCGCGGGGGCGAGCCCGTCACGGCGGTCCGTCTGCGCATCCCGGGACGGCACCAGGTCCAGAACGCCCTCGCCGTCCTCGCCGTCGCCGACGAACTCGGGCTCTCCCTCCGGGTCGCGGCGGCGGCGCTCGAGGAACACCCCGGGGTCGACCGGCGGCTGCAGCGTCTCGGGGAGGCGCGGGGCGTCCTGGTGCTCGACGACTACGGTCACCACCCGCGGGAGATCGAGCTGACCCTCGCCGCCCTTCGGGAGGCGGTCGGGGAGCGCCGGCTCGTCGTGCTGTTCCAGCCGCATCGCTACACCCGCCTCGCCGACCTGATGGACGGCTTCGCCGGCGCGTTCCACCGGGCGGACGTGGTCGTCCTCGCGGACGTGTACCCGGCGGGCGAGGACCCGATCGAGGGGGCGACGGCGGAACGCCTCGCCGGGGAGATCGCCGGCAAGGGGCACCGGGACGTCACCTGGGCGGGCGACCTCGCGGCCGCCGAGGCCGAGGTACTCCGCCGGCTCGAGCCCGGCGACGTGCTGCTCACCCTGGGTGCCGGAAGCGTCGGGGGAAGCGGCCGGAGGATCCTGGCGGCCCTGCGGGGAGGGGAGGACGCGCGATGAGGGACCCGCGCGTCGACTCCCTCTACCGGGAGATGGCCGGGGACCTCGGGGTCCCGGCCACGCCCGGGGAACCCCTGGCCCGGTGGACGACGATGGGGGTCGGCGGACCGGCACGGTGGGCGTTCTTTCCGCCGGACCCGGAACGGCTCCTCGCCGCCTGGCGGGCGCTTCACGAGGGTCCGCTCCCGGTCCGGGTGCTGGCGGGGGGCAGCAACGTGATCGTCGCCGACGAGGGGATCGATGCCGCGGTCCTCGTGCTCGGGCGCACGGGGGGCGAGATCCGTCGCGAGGAACACGAGCTGGTCGCGGACGCGACCGTTTCCCTCCCCGCCCTCGTGCGTCGGGCCGCGGACGAGGGGCTCGCCGGGCTGGCGTTCGCGGAGGGCATCCCGGGGAAACTCGGGGGGGCCGTTCGCATGAACGCCGGCACCGGCGCGGGGGAGATCGCGGAAGTCGTCGCGGAGGTCGAGGTCGCGGACGCGAACGGCGCCGTGCGATGCCACCGGCCCGGCCCCGGGGACTTCGGCTACCGGGAGAGCTTCGTCGCCCGGGAAGGGCTCCTCGTGCTCCGGGCCAGGGTCGCCCTCCGCCCCGGGGACCCCGCGGCGATCCGCGCGGAGATGGCCGAGCGCCGGGCACGCCGCCGGGCGAGCCAGCCGGGGGGCCGTTCCGCCGGCTGCATCTTCCGCAACCTGCCGGGCGAGCCGGTGGGAGCCCTGGTCGACCGGCTCGGGCTCAAGGGAACCCGGATCGGGGACGCGGCCATCTCGACGGAACACGGGAACTTCATCGTCAACCTGGGCCACGCGCGCGCGAAGGACGTCCTCGACCTCGTCGACCTGGTGCGGGAACGGCTGGCCCGGGAGACCGGCCTCGAACCACGCCTCGAGGTGGAGATCTGGAGGGACCCGCGATGAGGTGGATTGCCTGGCCCCGGCGCGGGAAACGGGTTCACCGGAAGAAGCGACCGCGCCGTTCCCGCCCCCCGCTCCTCGAGAGGGCCCGGCGCCCTCTCCTCGTCCTCGGCGTCCTGGTCGCCGCCGGCACCCTGGGCTGGGCGATCCGCGCGGCCGTCCTGGCCCCGGCGCTCGCCGTTCGCCGCGTGGCCGTCAGCGGGACGGAGCGCCTGCCGCGGGAACGGGCCCTCGCCGTTCTCGCGGAACACGTCGGCGAACCGATCGCCCTCGTGGACCTGGACGCGATCCGGGCCGCCCTCGAGTCCGAGCCGATCGTCGCCCGGGCGATGGTGGCTCGCCGCCTGCCCGACCTCCTCGAGGCCAGGATCGACGAGCGCGTCCCCGTGGCCCGGGCGCGCCTCGCCGGGGGAACCGTGCTCGTCGACGAGAACGGCGTGCTCTTCCCGCCGGGGCTCGGGTCGCCCGGGGACGAGAAGCTCCCCGAGCTGCGCGGGCTCGCCACCCGGCCCGGTGAGCCCGCCCTGGTCGCCGCCGACCGCCCGGCGCTCGCCGCGCTGGAAGCGCTGCGACGCGTCACGGGGCACGCGCCCCCGCCGGGAACGTTCGTCGACCTCGCCCCGCGGCGCCGGATCGTCCTCCGGCCGGGGAGAAACGCCCCCCTTCTCTGGCTGGATCGGGACGACCCGGGGCGGAACCTCGAGGACCTGTTCGCCTGGAAGGACCGGCTGGTCGCCCTCCGCGAGGGCGCGGCCATCGACCTGCGGTTCACGAACCGCCTGATCGTGGTGCCGGGAAGCCCCGGCTCCCTGGAGAGGTGACCCATGGCCCGGAACCCGGAGACCATCTGCGCCATCGACCTCGGAACCCACCGCTGCTGCTGCGTGATCGCGGCCATCCGGGGCCCCCGCGACCTGGACGTGCTCGGGATCGGCACCCGGAAGACCGAGGGAATCCGCAAGGGGATGATCGTCAACCTCGAGGCCCTGGTCGGCTCGATCCGGGGCGCCGTCGAGCTGGCCGAGGAGATGGCGAATCGGCAGGTGGACTCGGTGGTGGCCACCGTGCCGGCCGCCCAGGTCCGGTCGTTCACCTCGCGGGGAGTCGTCACGATCTCCGGGCGGGACCGCGTGGTGACGCGGAAGGACCTCGAGCGCGTCCTCGAGACGGTCCGCTCGGTCCAGATCCCTCCCGGGCAGTCGATCCTGCACATCCTGCCCCAGGAGTACTCGCTGGACGGGCAGGGGGAGATCCAGGACCCGGTGGGAATGACGGGCCAGCGCCTCGAGGCGAGCGCCCACGTGGTGACCGTTCCCCGGCAGGCGGCCCAGCACGTCGTGGCCGCGATCAACCGGGCGGACGTGGAGGTGGAGAGCCTCGTCTTCCCCCTCCTGGCGGGCGCGGAGGCCGTGCTCACGCCGGAGGAGCGGGAACAGGGCGTGTTCCTCGTCGACATCGGCGGTGGCACGACCGACGTCGCCCTGTGGGAACGCGGGGCTCCCTGGTTCACGACGTCGATCCCGATCGCCGGCGACCTCGTGACCAACGACATCTCGATCGGCCTTCGGACCCCGGTTCCCGACGCGGAGAACGTCAAGCGCACCTGGGGAAGCGCCCTGCCGCCCGAGGACGAGGATGACGACGTGACCCTCGAGGTCCCCGGTGTCGGCGACGGGAAGACGAAGCTGGTCGGCCGGTCCCTGCTGACCCAGATCATCGCTCCCCGGGTGCAGGAGATCTTCGAACTGGTCCGGGCGCGCCTCGACCAGGCGGGCATCGCGACGCGGGCCCGCGCCGGGGCGGTGCTCGTCGGGGGAACGGCCAACCTCGATGGAATCGTCGAGACGGCGGAGGAGATCCTCGGGATGCCGGTCCGCGTCGGGATTCCCGCGGGCTTCGGTGGCCTGGTGGACGACATCCGCGCCCCGAGCTTCGCGACGCCGGTCGGCCTCGCCCGCTGGGAACTGGTCGAGGGGCGGCGGCACCGCGTCCAGGAGCTGCGCGGCAGGAAGCGCGGCAGGTTGTTCGGCGGGTTGCTCCGGTCGGTTTCCGGCTGGATGGGTGAGCTGTTCTGAGCGGGATCGTCCCGCGACGAGACGAGGGAGGAGCAGGGACATGGCGGAAACGACGAAGAGGGGCGTCCGGTTCACCCTGGACGACATCGAGGAGGCGCCGGCGACGATCCCGTTCCCGGGGGCCGGAACGGCCGTCCTCGAGGAACCGCGGCCCGTTCCCGGCCCGATGCCGGGGGCCGTGATCAAGGTCGTCGGGGTCGGCGGGGGCGGCGGCAACGCCATCAACCGGATGATCGAGGCGGGCGTGCAGGGCGTCGAGTTCATCGCCGTGAACACCGATGCCCAGGCCCTGGCCCGCAACCTCGCACCGACGAGGATCCAGATCGGCGAGAAGCTGACCCGCGGACTGGGTGCGGGAGCGCGCCCGGAGATCGGCCGCGAGGCCGCGCTCGAGGACACCGAGGTCCTGCTCGAGAAGCTCTCCGGGGCGGACATGGTCTTCGTCACGACCGGGCTCGGCGGCGGAACGGGAACCGGGGCCTCGCCGGTCATCGCCGGCCTGGCGGCCGAGCTCGACGCGCTGGTGGTGGCGGTCGTCACCAAGCCGTTCGCCTTCGAGGGACGGCGTCGACGCCAGCAGGCCGAGGAGGGACTGGCCGAGCTGAAGAAGGCGGTCGACACGGTGATCACGATTCCGAACGACAAGCTGCTGGCCACCGTCGACCAGGAAACGACGATGCAGGCCGCCTTCTCCCTCGCCGATGACGTCCTCCGCCAGGCGGTCCAGGGAATCTCCGACCTGATTCTCGAGACCGGCGTGATCAACCGGGACTTCGCCGACGTGCGGACCGTGATGAAGGGAATGGGCATGGCCCTGATGGGCACCGGGGTCGCCGAGGGCGAGAACCGCGCCGTCGCCGCCGCGCAGCAGGCGATCAGCTCCCCGCTGCTCGAGGACACGTCGATCGAGGGAGCGCGCGGCGTGATCCTCTGCATCACCGGGGGAGACGACCTCCGCCTCCTCGAGGTCAACGAGGCGGCGTCGATCATCCACGAGGCCGCGGACCCGGACGCCATGATCCTGTTCGGCTACGTCCAGCGGCCGGAGATGACCGGGAAGGTCAAGGTCACGGTGATCGCCACGGGCTTCGAGAGCCACGGGACGGGCTCGCGGGCCCGGGCCGCGGCCGAGGAACCGGCACGCCTGGCGTCGCCGGAAACCCGTCCCCCGGCGGAACCGCCGACGGCGGAGGAGCCGCCGCCCCCGGTGATCCAGGCGCCGCGGCAGGTCGACCTCCGCAACCTCCCGTTCCTCGACGACGGCGCCGGGCCGCACCTCGACGTCCTGGACCGGGACGACTACGAGATCCCCGCCTACCTCAGGCGGATGCAGGACTGATCCCGCGGAGATCCCCCGCTCCCCCGAGGGGGAGCGGGGTCCCGAGGGGGGAAGGACCGGACGTGCGAACCACCCACCTCACCCCAACCAGCCCGTGCGGCGCACTCCGCGCCGCCACCCCTCCCTTCCCCGGGGAGGGTTCCGTGCCACCCCACTTCCCCCGGCACGCCGTCCTTCCCCCCGCATTTTTCCCTTCCTTCCTCCTTTCCCCGGCCCCGGGAGGGTCCGCCTGAACCCCCCTCGCGCGCGGCGGATCCATCCCCCCGGGGGGAAGGGGCCGGCGGACCGCCGGCCCCTTCCCCGTACCGCGGCCGCGCCCCCCTTCCGGCGGCGAAAGCCGGGAAGAAACCGGGCACGTTCGCCGTTCTTTTTTTGCCCCGGCGGGGCCCTGACCGCGGTACATTGGGGGACGGTCCGGGAAGCGGTCCCTGCCCGGAAGCCGGGAACGATCCCGGCGGGGCGCGGGAGGGAACGGGCAGGGACGACCGGACCGGGTCGCGAGGTCCGGGTCCCTTCCGGCCGGCACCGCCGGCCGGGATGCGTTCTGCCGGGCCGCTTACCCCCGGGGGGAGAGAGGAACCGCGGGCGCGGGGAACCCCCGCGCCCGGACGAGAGGAGGTCGTGCCGTCATGAGATCGATCCGCCTGGTCGTGCTCCTGCTGCTCGTCGCCCTGCCGACGGGCGCCTTCGCCGTGTTCCGCGGGGCCCCCCCGGAGGATGTGCAGCGCACCGTCCGCGAGGCCGTCGTGCAGCAGGTTCTCGGTGGCCGCACCGAGCACGTGCGCGTCGTGATGACCCCCAGGCCGTTCCCGACGGAGGGCGAGTTCCGCCTGGAGTGGTCCGGCGGGCCGATCGAGCTCCCGGAGGGGACCGCCTGGATGGCGATCGCCGACGAGACGCCCGGCGTGCTCGGGTTCCACCCGGTCAAGCACGTCTTCTTCGACGAGGAGCTCCGGGTCATCGCGGTCCGCGACGCGAACGTCTACCCCCGGTTCTACGTCGAGGGGGAACGGCAGGACTGGTTCACCCTGGTCGAGTACCACGCCCGGCCCGGCAAGGTCCCGGCCGACCGGCAGCACGCCGTCCCGGGCCGCTCGACGAAGGCCGGCGAGAAGGACTTCACCTACCAGGAGTTCTACGCGGTCATCATCGAGGGAGACGTCCCCTCCGGCAGCAGCTACCCCGAGTTCTGGACCGATCCCGTGCAGATGTACCGCATCCTCCTCGAGTACGGCTACCAGCCGGACCACATCCACGTCCTCTACGGGGACGGCGAGGACGAGAGCGACTGGATCTGCGAGTACTACCGGGAGGAGATGGTCGACTTCCCCGCCTACAAGCAGGACGTCCGCAACATCTTCACCTGGATGCGGGACGGGAACCCGGAACACGGGATCCCCCAGGTCACCGACCAGGACTTCATTTTCCTCTTCACGTTCGACCACGGCGGCAGCAATGGCGGCTGCAATTCCACCCTCTGCCTGATGGACGGCTGCATGCCGGACGACGAGTTCGCCTCGTACTTCAACGACGTCCCGTACAAGCACCGCGCCGTCGACATGCAGCAGTGCAACTCCGGCGGGTTCATCGACGACCTGGAGAACACGACGACCGTGATCTCGACCGCCGCCGACTGCGGCGAGAGTGCCTACCAGGCGGACGAGACCGACGACTGCGAGGGCGTCACCACGACGAAGTACGGCGAGTGGAACTACTGGTGGATGAGCGCCATGCGCGGCCACAAGCCGTGGCCGGGCGAGGAGCCGGTCGACGCGGACGTCAACGATGACGGCAAGGTGAGCTTCCTCGAGGCCCACAACTACGCGGTCGACCACGACGACCGCTCGGAGCATCCCCAGTGGAGTGACCCGGGCGGGATCGGCGACGAGCTCTCCCTCCAGACGACCTGGAACGGGCCCCACCTGGTCCACGACGGGCACCGGGTCGACGACGGCGACGGCGGCAACGGCGACGGCGTCGTGAACCCCGGCGAGACGATCGTCATGCCGGTCACGCTCTTCAACAACGGCGAGGAAGACGCGACCGGCGTGCACGGCACCCTTTCCACCGACTCCGAGTGGGTGACCATCGACGATGCCGACGCCGACTGGCCCGACATCGCGGCGGACACGGGAGCCGAGTCCCTTGCCGACCACTTCCGCTGGCGGGCCGCCCCCGAGGCGCCGGACGACACCGACGTCCTGTTCCACGTCGACTGGACGACCAACGAGGGCGCCTCCGGCACGACCGCCTTCCACGAGCGCATCTACCGGGTGATCCTGGCCGTCCAGAAGACGTCCGTCCTCGACGACGACGGTGGTGACGGGGACGGAATCGCCGACCCGGGCGAGTCGATCCGGCTGGCGGTCACCCTGCGCAACAAGGGTCACGCCGAGGCCCGGGACGTCCACGGAACCCTCTCGACCGATTCGCCGTGGGTGACGATCACCGACGACCAGGCGGACTGGCCGAACATCGCGGGCCAGGGCTCCGCCCGGTCGAACCCGGACCACTTCGGGATCGACGTCCATGCCGACGCCCCCGAGATGACCTGGGTCGAGTGCACGCTCGACGTGACCGCGGCGGACGGGTACACCGAGTCCCTGCCGCTGCGCTTCATGATCGGCTCCCGCGGCACCGTCCTGCTGGTCGAGGACGGTGACGCCGAGGAGGCCGACTTCATGGAAGACCTGATCGGCGACCTCGGCTTCGGCGTCGAGCGGCAGCTCGCCAGCGAGACCGACCCGGACACCTGGACCGACTACCACCTGCTCGTCTGGGACGCTGGACGCAACGACGACTCGGTCTCCGACCCGGCCTGGCGGGACTCCCTCGAGAGCTTCGTGGCCGACGGAGGCCGCCTGCTGATCACGGGCGGCGAGATCGGCTACGACCACCGCTACGATGACAGCTTCCGCCAGAACGTCCTGCACATGGACAGCTATCGCAATGCCGGCGGCGGCGATCTCCGGGTGCAGGACGACACGCACCCGATCGCGACGGTGCCGAACGTCCTCGACGAGACGCTCCCGGCCGAGACCAGCGACGGCTACGACAGGGACGCCGTCCGACCCACCTACGACGCCCGGATGATCCTCGACTGGACCGGATCCGAGGGCAATGCGTCCCTGGTTGCCTACGACGACGATTCGCTCGAGGGGAACGGGGGCCAGGTCGTCAGCCTCTTCGTCCGGGCGAAGACCCTCTCCGACGAGGGCGGGCAGCGCACCCAGCTCGTCGAGAACGTCCTCGAGTGGCTGATGGGGAACGACAAGCCGTACCTGCTCTACGTCTCCCACGAGGTGCACGACGAGGACGGCGGCAACGGCGACGGGGTGATCGATCCGGGCGAGACGATCCACATGGCGGTCGACCTGGAAAACCAGGGGTCCGGCCAGGCGACGATCACCTGGGCCCGCGCCGAGACGGACCACCCGGAGATCATCCACTTCACGGACAACTACGCCGAGTGGCCGACGATCGCGTCGGGCGCGACGGCCCGCAGCCTCGATCCGCACCTCGTCTTCCACGTCGACGAGAACGCCGCCTGTGGCACCTGGGTCGAGATGACGCTCCACATCACGACCGACGAGGGCTTCGCCGCCGACCGGAGGTTCCGCTTCAAGGTCGGCACCGGCGGGGGTGACCACGTGACCTACGAGTCGACCGACACCCCGATGGGCATCCCCAACCCCGGGATCGCCGACTCCGTGATCGACGTACCGGACGCGTTCCGGGTCGGCGACGTCAACTGTCACGTGGACATCGAGCACTCCTCGATCAACCTGATCAAGGTGGTCCTCCGCTCCGCCGAGGGGACCCAGGTCACCCTGCACAACATGAGCGGCGAGGGGAACCACCTCGAGACGACCTACGACACCGAGACGCAGCCGGACGGCCCCGGCACGATGAGCGACTTCGACGGCGAGGTCGCCACCGGCGAGTGGCACCTCTACGTCGACGACCTCCAGGCCGACATGATGATGGGCCGGATCAACTCCTGGTCCCTCATCTTCGACACCTCGGACCTCTGCCACGACTTCACGTGCGAGGACGACGTCCCCGGCGACGTCGGGAACACGCTCACGATGTCGAAGCTGGGCGGGACGGACGTCCACCTGGAGTGGGACGCGGTTTCCGGCGCGGACGCCTACAACGTCTGGCGCTCCCGCAGGGCGGACTTCTCCGACCCGGAGGCGACCGGGCACACGACCGACACGGCGTACGACGAGACCGGCGTGCCCCACCGTTCCTCGATCTACTTCTACCAGGTCCGCGCCGAGAACGCGTGCCACGAGGAGGGGCCCTGACCCCGCACGACGATTCGACTACCATGGGGCGGCCGGGGAAAACCCCGGCCGCTTCCTTCTTCCTGCCGCGCCGGGAGGACCGATGGCCGACGAGCTGCTGCGGGGCACCGCCCTGGACGGAAGGGCCAGGTTCGCCGCCGCCGACACGACTTCCGTCGTGGAGACCCTCCGGGAGATCCACGACCTCTCTCCCACCGTCAGCGCCGCCCTCGGCAGGGTCGCGACGGGCGCCCTCCTGCTGGCCGCCATGCTGGAGAAGGTCACCGCCCGGGAACCGGTGGTGACCGTGGAGGTCGAGGGCGATGGTCCGGTCGGCCGCCTGGTCGCGACCGCCTCGCCGGCCGGGTGGGTGCGCGGCTTCGCCCGCAACCCGCGGGCGACGGCCACGCCGCGCGCCGACGGGAAGCTCGACGTCGCGGCGGTGGTCGGCCGCCACGGAACGCTGACGGTGACCCGTGACCCGGGGATCGGGGAACCATGGCGGGGGATGGTGCCCCTGCGCTCCGGCGAGATCGCGCGCGACCTCGCTCGCTACCTCCACGACTCGGAGCAGACGCCCTCGGCGATCGGGCTCGGAGTCTTCGTCGTCCCGGAGGGGCGCGTCACCCATGCCGGCGGCTGGCTCGTCCAGCTCCTTCCCGGCGTGACGGACGACGAGGCGAAGGCGCTGGCGGACCGGGTCCGCCGCCTCGGACCGGTGACGGCCCAGCTCCGGGCCGGCCGCGGGCCGGAAGCCTGGCTGCACGATCTCTTTCCCGCCGGGTACGACGTGCTGGGCCGTACCCCCGTGCGCTTCGAGTGCGGTTGCTCCCGGGAGCGGGTGGAGAAGGCGCTCCGGCTCCTCGGTCCCCGGGAGGTCCGTTCCCTCCTCGAGGAGGCCCGTCGGAAGGGAGAACCGGCGGAGCTGCGGTGCGAGTTCTGCCGCGCCGCCTACCCGGTGCCGCCGGCCGACCTGGAACGCCTGCTCGACGAACTGGAGAAACCGTCGGCGTAGGCTTCCCGGGGCTGGTCACCGGTTAAGAAAACTTCTTCCGTCCAAAAAGCTGCCTTGTAAGTAAGCTCCCGAGACGACAACAAGCGGAGCATTTGCAGTGCGTTACGGACGCTCCCCGCCGGGCGGCCATCGCGGAGCTTGCGCATACCGCACCCACATCGTACGATTTGGGCGCCGGACAAGGTGCCGGGATCGTCCCGGCCGGGAGGCCGATCCAGTGATCCGCATCAGCCGCGAGACCGACTACGCGATCCTGCTCCTCGTACACCTGGCCCGCCGACCACCGGGCCGGGTGGTGACCGCCCGCGAGATCGCCGACCACACCGGGATTTCCCGGCCGATGGTCAGCAAGATCCTCAAGGCCCTCGCGCGCGGCGGACTGCTCCACTCCCACCGCGGCGCACGGGGCGGGTACAGCCTTCCCCGGTCGCCGGAGGAGATCTCGATCGCCGAGGTGATCGAGGCGATCGAGGGACCGATCGCCATCACCGAGTGCTCCGGCGAGGAGGGTTCCTGCACCCTCGAGGCCGGCTGCCCGGTCCGGGTCAACTGGCGTGACATCAGCGCGGTGATCCGCTCGGCGCTGGCCGGCGTGCCCCTCGCCCGGATGGCCGGGTCGCTCCGGGCCCCCCGGCCCCTCGGAACGGTCCCGGCGGCGGACTTCCCGGGGCTCGGCCTCGCTCCCCTCCCCCCCTCCGGTGGCGAGGGTGACCCCGGGCCGGGCCACGGCGCCGGCGACGGGAAGGAAGGACGGGAACGACGATGAGCGACGACAGGAAGCGGATCCAGGAGATCGTCGACCGGGAGTACGAGCACGGCTTCGTCACCCCGATCGAGGAGGAGACGATCCCCCCCGGCCTGTCCGAGGAGGTGATCCGCAGGATCTCGGCGATCAAGCGGGAGCCCGGGTGGCTGCTCGAGTGGCGCCTCCGGGCGTACCGCACGTGGCAGAAGATGGAGGAGCCCCACTGGGGCCACCTCCACTATCCCCCGATCGACTACCAGTCGATCGTCTACTACGCGGCGCCGAAACGGGACGAGGATCGGCCGAAGAGCCTCGACGAGGTCGACCCGGAGCTCCTCGAGACGTTCGAGAAGCTCGGGATCCCCCTCGAGGAGCGGGCGGCCCTCGCCGGCGTCGCGGTCGACGCGGTCTTCGACTCCGTGTCGGTGGCGACGACCTTCAAGGAGAAACTGGCCGAGCTCGGGATCATCTTCTGCTCGTTTTCCGAGGCGGTGCGGGAACACCCTGACCTGGTCCGGAAGTACCTCGGCACGGTCGTTCCTCCCGGCGACAACTTCTTCGCCGCCCTCAACTCGGCGGTCTTCTCCGACGGCTCGTTCTGCTACATCCCCCCCGGGGTCCGCTGCCCGATGGAGCTCTCCACCTACTTTCGGATCAACGCCGCGAACCTCGGCCAGTTCGAGCGGACGCTCGTCATCGCCGACAAGGGGGCGTACGTCAGCTACCTGGAGGGCTGCACGGCGCCGATGCGGGACGAGAACCAGCTCCACGCGGCCGTGGTCGAGCTCGTCGCCCTCGAGGGCGCACACATCAAGTACTCCACGGTGCAGAACTGGTACCCCGGCGACGAGGAGGGACGGGGGGGCATCTACAACTTCGTGACGAAGCGCGGGAAGTGCCTCGGGCGAAATTCCCGCATCTCCTGGACCCAGGTGGAGACCGGCTCGGCGATCACCTGGAAATACCCGGGATGCGTCCTGATCGGCGACGGCTCGGTCGGAGAGTTCTACTCCGTCGCCCTGACGAACCGGCGCCAGCAGGCCGACACCGGCACGAAGATGGTCCACGTCGGTCGGAACACGCGCTCGGTGATCGTCTCGAAGGGCATCTCCGCCGGGCGGGGCCAGAACTCCTACCGGGGCCTGGTCGAGATCCGCGGGAGCGCCGAGGGGGCCCGCAACTATTCCCAGTGCGACTCGATGCTGATCGGGGACCGCTGCGGGGCCCACACCTTCCCGTACATCGACGTGGCGAACCCGACCGCCGTGGTCGAGCACGAGGCGACGACCTCGAAGATCGGGGAGGACCAGCTCTTCTACTGCCGCCAGCGGGGGATCTCCCCCGAGGACGCCGTGGCGATGATCGTCAACGGCTTCTGCAAGGAGGTCTTCCGCGAACTGCCGATGGAGTTCGCCGTCGAGGCGCAGAAGCTGCTCGGCGTCAGCCTCGAAGGGAGCGTGGGCTGAGAGGCCCGCGCCGGAGGGAGCCAGCCGATGGAGACGAACCAGCCGATCCTCGAGATCCGTGACCTGCACGCGCGCATCGAGGGAAAGGAAATCCTCAGGGGGATCGACCTCGTCATCCGCCCGGGCGAGGTGCACGCGATCATGGGCCCGAACGGCTCCGGGAAGAGCACGCTCGCCCAGGTCCTCGCCGGCCGGGACCTCTACGAGGTGACGCGCGGCGAGGTCCTCTACCGGGGACGGGACCTGCTCGCGCTCTCGCCGGAGGAGCGCGCCCGGGAGGGGATCTTCCTCGCGTTCCAGTACCCGGTCGAGATTCCCGGGGTCACGAACCTCTACTTCCTGAAGACCGCCCTGAACGCCGTCCGCAAGCACCGCGGCCTGCCCGAGATGGACGCGATGGAGTTCATGAAGCTGGTCCGGGAGAAGCTCGCCCTCGTCGAGATGGACGAGGCGTTCCTGCGGCGGGCGGTCAACGAGGGCTTCTCGGGGGGCGAGAAGAAGCGGAACGAGATCCTCCAGATGGCGGTGCTGGACCCCGTTCTCGCGATCCTCGACGAGACCGACTCGGGGCTCGACATCGACGCCCTGCGCGTCGTCGCCAACGGCGTCAACCGCCTCCGGCGACCGGACCGGGCGATGCTGCTGGTCACCCACTACCAGCGGCTCCTCGACTACATCGTCCCCGACCGCGTCCACGTCCTCGCCGGCGGCCGGATCGTCCGGTCCGGCGACCGTCGCCTGGCCCTCGAGCTCGAGGAGAAGGGGTACGGCTGGCTCCACGAGGCCGGGACCCCGGGCGCGTGAGGAGGCCGCGATGACCACCGGCATCGCCGAGACGATTCCGGCCGGCTGGAAGGCCCTCGTCGACCGGCACCGGGAGCTCCTGGCCACGGGGCCGGCGTTCCTCCGGGAGCTGCGGCGCGCGGCCTGGACCCGCTTCGAGGAACGGGGCCTGCCGGGCCGCCGGGAAGAGGACTGGCGGGAAATCGACCTGCGTCCCCTGGCCGCGCTCTCCCCCGTTCCCGCCGCCCCCCGGGCATCCCGGGTCTCCCCGGACATCCTCGACCATCCGGCGGTGGCGCGGCCGGCGCCGCCCCGGTTCGTGCTGGCCGGGGGACGCCTCCGGGAAGACCTCTCCGCGGCGCACCCGCTGCCCGCCGGCCTCCAGGTGCTCACCATCGAGGAGGCGGCCAGGGCGTGGCCCGACCTGCTCGCCACCCACCTGGGCCGGTACGCCCCGGCGGAAAACCCGTTCGTCGCCCTGAACACCGCCCTCGCCGAGGAAGGCCTGGTCGTCCGGGTCGCCGCCGGGACCGACGTGGACGTTCCCCTCCACCTGGTTCACGTCGCCCCGGCGGGGGACCGGGACGTCGCCTGCCATCCCCGCGTCCTCGTCCTCGTGGAAACCGGGGCGAGGGTCGCCCTCGTCGAGAGCTTCCTCGCGCGGGAGGAAGCCGGGGGACTCGTCAACGGGGTCACCGAGCTCCTCGTCGGGCCCGGGGCCCGCGTGACCCACGCCCGCGTCCAGCACGAGGCTCCCGGGATCCACCACGTCGCCCACGTCGCCGCGCGCGTCGAGGCGGGGGGATCCCTGCGGTCCCTCTCCCTCGCCCTCGGCGGGCCCCTGGTGCGGGTTGGCATCGACGTCCGCCTGGCGGGCGAGGAGGCGGAGACCTCCCTCGACGGTCTCTACCTCGCCGGGTCGGGGCAGGTGGTCGATCACCGGACGGCCATCCTCCACGACGTGCCGCGCTGCGCGAGTCACCAGCTCTACAAGGGCCTCCTGGCCGGCGACGGGCGCGCCGTCTTCCGCGGTCGGATCGTCGTCGCCCCCGGGGCCCAGCAGACGGACGCTCACCAGCAGAACCGCAACCTGCTGCTCTCCCGGCAGGCACTGGTCCGTACGCGTCCCCAGCTCGAGATCTACGCCGACGACGTGCGGGCTACCCACGGGGCGACGGTCGGGCAGCTCGACGACGAGATGCTCTTCTACTTCCGGAGCCGCGGCATCGGTCTCGCGGAGGCCCGCCACCTGCTGCTCGCGGCCTTCACCGGCGAGATCCTCGAGCGGGTCCCCGGCGCACCGCTGGCCGGGCTGCTTCGCGACCTGGTCCGGGACCGCCTCGCCCGCGAGCTCCCGGCCGGGGAGGATGCGCGATGACGACGGCCCTCGACGTGGACCGGGTCCGGGACCAGTTCCCGATCCTCGCCCGCCGGGTTCACGGCCGACCCCTCGCGTACCTGGACAACGCCGCGACGACCCAGAAGCCGCGGGCGGTGCTCGACGCCGTGCGCCGTTTCTACGAGGAGCGGAACGCGAACGTCCACCGGGGCGCCTACGCTCTCTCCGCCGAGGCGACGGAGGCGTACGAGGGTGCGCGGGCCCGGGTCGCCCGTTTCCTCGGGGCCGCGGATCCCCGCGAGGTGGTCTTCACCCGGGGAACGACCGAGGCGATCAACCTGGTCGCCTGGAGCCTCGGCTTCGCGCGGCTGGGGGCCGGCGACGAGATCCTCGTCACCGAGATGGAACACCACTCGAACATCGTCCCCTGGCAGCTCGTCGCCGCCCGGACCGGTGCACGCCTCGCCGTCGCGCCGATCACGGACACCGGGGAACTGGACCGGGAGGCGTTTCGCCGGCGACTGTCGCCGCGCACGCGGATCGTCGCCCTGGCCCACGTCTCGAACGCCCTCGGGACGATCAACCCGGTCCGCGAGCTGGTCGCGGAAGCCCGCTCGGCCGGAGCCATCGTCCTCGTCGACGGGGCCCAGGCGGTGCCCCACCTGCCCGTGAACGTGCGCGATCTCGGTTGCGACCTCTACGCGTTCTCCGGGCACAAGGTGTACGGGCCGACCGGCATCGGCGCGCTCTGGGCGCGCCGGGAGCTGCTCGAGGAGATGCCACCCTGGCAGGGTGGCGGCGACATGATCCTCGAGGTGCGCTTCGAGGGGTCGTCGTGGAACGAGGTTCCCTGGAAGTTCGAGGCCGGCACGCCCAACGTGGCGGGCGCCGTCGGCCTGGCCGCGGCCCTCGACTGGGTCGAGGAGACCGGGCTCGAGGCGATCGCCGCCCACGAGGCGGACCTGCTCGCGTACGCGACCGGGCGGCTCGGCGAGATCGAGGGCCTGCGGATCCTTGGGAGCTCCCGCCGGAAGGCGGCGGTCGTCTCGTTCGTGCTCGAGGAGGTCCATCCCCACGACGTCGCGACGTTCCTCGACGCCGACGGGATCGCGGTACGGGCGGGGCACCATTGTGCCCAGCCGGTGATGGACCGTTACGGCGTGCCGGCAACGGTGCGGGCCTCCTTCGCCGCGTACAACACGCGCGCGGAGGTGGACGCCCTCGTCGCCGCGCTGCGAAAGGTCCGGGAGGTGTTCGCCCGATGAACGACCTGCGCGAGCTGTACCAGGAGATGATTCTCGACCATTCCCGGAACCCCCGGAACCGGGGGGTTCTCGAGCACGCCACCCACCGCGCCGAGGGACGGAATCCCGTCTGCGGGGACCAGGTGACGGTCTGGATCGACGTGGACGACGGGGGCGTCATCCGGAAGGTCACCTTCGACGGAAAGGGATGCGCGATCTCGACGGCGTCGGCCTCCCTGATGACCGAGGCGCTGGTCGGCCGAACGGTCGAGGAGGCCCGCCGCCTCTTCGCCGAGGTCCACGGGATGCTGACCGGGGATCCGTCCGGGGAACAGGCGGCCGCCGCCTCCGGCCGCGAGGACCTCGGGAAGCTGGAGGTCCTCTCCGGCGTCAAGGAGTTCCCGATGCGGGTCAAGTGTGCCTCCCTCCCGTGGCACACGTTCCTCGCGGCCCTCGAGGGGCGCGACGATCCCGCCCGGACCGAGTGACCGGGCCGACGCGGAGGACGACGGGATGAGCACCGCGGAGAACCACGACCGGGAGAATTCCGGCCGGTCCCACGACAGCTCGACCTGCAATGATCCCCTGTGCCGGGATCCCGCCTGCCGGGACGCGGCCGACCGGTCCACCCCGGTCGACAAGGAGACGCTGGTTCCCCGGATCGTCGCCATGCTGGAGTCGATCTACGACCCGGAGATCCCGGTGAACATCTGGGAGCTGGGGTTGATCTACGGGATCGACGTGTCCGACGACGGGGACGTCACGGTCCGGATGACCCTGACCGCCCCCAACTGCCCGGTCGCCGGCAGCCTGCCGATCGAGGTCGAGATGCGGGTCGCCTCCATTCCCGGCGTCCGCTCCTGCCGCGTCGAGCTCACCTGGGATCCCCCCTGGACGCCGGACCGGATGTCGGAGACGGCCCGCCTGATGCTCGGCCTCGACTGACCCCCGGCCCCGCCCGTTCCCGGGCTCGACGCGACGGGAACGTCCCCGCGGCACGATGCCGCGGGGACCGGGTGGCAGGAACGGGAATCTCTTCCCGGGGAAACCCGCTCAGAAGCGAAAGGCGACGCCGAGGGAGACCTCGTTGCCCGAGAGGTCGATCGTCCCGAAGCCGGCCAGGTCGCCGTCCAGCTCGTCGTCCACGTCGTGCCAGCGAGCATCGACGAACAGGGACCAGTTGTCGGCCACGGCCACGTCGACGCCCGCCTCGAGAAACCACCCGAGGGCGGTACCGTCGGAGACGTAGCGGTCGTTGAACACCTCCGGGGGATCGACGGAGAAGTCGATGAAGTCGCCGCGCTCCCGGTAGCGCCACCAGTAGAACCCCGCCCCCACCCCGACGTAGGGGCGGATCGCCTGGTCACGGCCGAACGGGTACGCGACCACGGCCACCGTCAGCGGCTCGAGCTCGAGCTGCTCCAGGTGCCGGATCTCGTACCCGCCGGCGTCCAGGTAGTCGCGGTAGGCGACCGTCGTCTTCCCGTCGTAGGTCGCGAGGGAGACCTCCACGTCGAGGACGGTCTCCCCGACCCGGTGGCGCCAGTCCAGTCCGAAGATCGTGTCGTCCAGGGCGGAAACGGAGCCGGTGAACGCATCGAACGTGTCGTCCCAGAACCGGGAGTCACCGTCCGGCCGGAACTCCCCGACCCGGAAACGCACCTGGTTCGTCGTGGCGGCCGCGGGGCGCCGGGCGCGGGGATAGTGGCGGGGCGTCCCGGCGAGCACGGCCGGGGATCCGGCAAGGAGCAGGAGCAGGACGAGAGCAGCGGCATGGTGGCTTCGCATCGGTCACCTCCTTCCGTCCCCTCCCGGAGCAAGGACGATGCCAGCGTGCCCGCGGGGGAGCCGTCCCTTGAAACGCAACGACTTGTATCGATCACGCGACGGGCCGCCGGGCGGGACGACCTCCCCCGGGGACGGTCACGTCTCCCAGCGGCGACCCTCGCTGCCCCCCATGATCCCCGGCCGGCCGGGGAACTCCCGCCGCACCGGGACGGGCCCCCCGGTGACGTCGGCGAGCACGACGGCCGCCCCCTCGAGGGGGCCCGCCCAGGCGATTCCCTCGACCAGGGGAGCGATCTCCTCGAGGACGCGGCGGGCGATCTCCAGCCGGGCGGTGGCCGCTTCGTCGGGCCCGCCGGCCCGTTCCATCCGCTCGAGCACCCAGCGGGGCACCTCGACGCCGGGCACCTCCGCGGCGAGGAACTCGGCCTCACGGAGATCCCGCGGGGGACGGATCTCGGCGAGGACCGGGATCCGGACGCGGGCGACCCGGTCGAGGAACGCGCCGAGGGAAGCGGCGTCGAAGACCGGCACGGTGACGGCGAAGGCCGCCCCGGCATCGACCTTCCACTCGAACCGGCGGACCTCCGCCTCGATCGACTCGGGGGTTCCCGCCGGCGTCACCTGGACGCCCGGGAAGAACGCGGTCGGCGCCCCGATCGGCGTGTCCCCGACGTCGAGCCCGTGGTTCAGCCGGTGGACCACGTTGACGAGACCGATCGCGTCGACGTCGAAGACCGGGGTCGCCCAGGGCGCCTCCCCGGGCCGCGGGACCTGCCCCGTGACCAGGACCAGGTTGCGGATCCCGAGGGCGTGGGCCCCGAGCAGGTCGGACTGCATTCCCAGGAGGTTCCGGTCCCGGCAGGAATACTGGAGCACCGGCTCGAGGCCCAGGCCTTCCTCCGCGGCGCGCTCCGCGACGAGCCGGGCAAGGGCGAGGGGGCTCATCCGGACCATCGCCCGCGGATCGTCCGGCACGAGCACGCCGTCGATCCCCAGGTCGTCGAGCCGGCGGAGGGCATCGAGCAGCCGGTCGGCCTGCCAGCCGCGGGGCGGCGGTGTCTCGACGAGCACGACGAAGCGCCCTTCCGCCACCTTCCGCGCGAGCGTGGAACGCTCGGGGGACGGGACCGGTTCCGCCTCCGCGTAGACCGGGCCGGAGAGGACGACCCGGGGAGCCGGCTCCTCCCCGACCTGGCGGCCCAGGGCCTCCCGCATCGCCCGGACGTGTTCCGGGGTCACTCCGCAGCAGCCTCCGACCACCCGCGCCCCCGCCGCCACGAACCTCCGGACGTAGCGCGCCATGTAGGAAGGAGAGGCCAGGTAGAGCAGGCGTCCCTCGACGGTGCGCGGCAGGCCGGCGTTGGGCAGCGCCGCGATGGGCTTCGTGCAGACCGCTCCCAGCGTCTCGACGACGGAGAGCATCGGCGCCGGTCCGACCGAGCAGTTGACACCGACGACGTCCGCGGGCGATTCCTCGAGCTTCCGGGCGAGCCACTCCGCGGGGACTCCCTCCGGCGACCGGCCCTCCTCGTCGACGGTCATCATCGCGACGATCGGCAGGTCGCAGGCGTCCCGCACGGCCCGGATCGCCGCCCGGATCTCGACGAGGTCCGCGAAGGTCTCGAGGACGAGCAGGTCGACGCCACCCTCGACCAGTCCCTCGACCTGTTCCCGGAAGAGGTCGACGGCCTCCTCGAGGGTGGTCGGTCCCCAGGGCTCGAGCCGGATCCCCAGGGGACCGATCGCGCCGGCGACGAGCACGCCGCTTCCCACGGCGCGGCGGGCGATCCGGGCGGCCTCCCGGTTGATCTCGCGCACCCGGTTCCCCAGCCCGTGGGGCTCCAGGCGGGGACGCGTCGCGGCGAAACTGTTCGTCTCGACCACGTCCGCTCCCGCCTGGGCGAAGGCGCGGTGGACCTCCTCGACCAGGGCCGGACGGTCGAGGTTCAGTTGCTCGTAGCAGACGTTGAGGAACGTGCCCCGGGAGTAGATCTCGGTCCCGGTGCCGCCGTCGAAGAGAACGACACCCTCGGCGAGTCGATCGAGGAAGGGACGCGTCACCCGGGAACGGGAGGAAGGCGCGGGGGAGCGGACCGGTTCCGCTCCCCCGCGCGCCACGAGCTTACTCGAGGACGAGGATCTCGACGCGACGGTTCTGGGCGCGACCCTCGCGGGTGGAGTTGTCCGCGATCGGGCGCTCCTCGCCGTAGGAGATCACCTGCATCAGGTTGAGGGGAATCCCGCGCTCGTGCAGGTAGTCCCGCACGGCCTCGGCCCGCTTGAGACCGAGCTTCTTGTTGTACGCGGCCGACCCGGTGGAGTCGGTGTGCCCCTGGATCTCGAGGAAGACCATCCGGTCGAAACTCTTCAGCTTCTCGACGAACTGGTCGAGGACCCTGGCGCCCTCGGGCGTCAGCTCGGTCTTGTCGACGCCGAAGTGGACGTCACGGTTGGTCAGGGTGACCTTCCAGATCACCTTTCCCTTGGCCAGCTTCTCCGCCTCGGCGGCCTTGGCCAGGGCCGTGGAGCCGGTCTGCTCGGCCTTCGTCGCCTTGGAATCGACGACCTGGACCTTCTGGTCGAGCTCGCCGCTCTTCTTCTCGAGCTGGTCGATCTTCTCTCCCTGCTGCTCCACCCGGGTCTGCACGTCGTCGACTCGCTTGGTCACGTCGGCGATGGCCTGGTCGAACGTCTTCGTGGAGACACAGCCCGCCGCGAGGAACAGCAGCGGGACGGAGATCACCAGCAGCATGGCGAAACGCTTCATCCTTCGTCCTCCTTGCTCGTGCACGTCTCGAACGCGCCGGACACCTTCCGGCGAACAGGGGGGCATTATAGACGGGCCCCCGGCGGTGCGCCGCCTCGCGGCGAAACTTCAGCGGTACCCGGAACGGGCCAGGACGGAGACTCCCGGCCGGTCGACGCGGACCCGGACCCGGTGAAACCTCCCGTCCGGCGGGGATTCCGGGTGGAACCCCAACCAGTACTGGTGGCGCAGGTCGTCCCGGATTCTCCGTGCCGCCTCCCGGGCCTCGTCCACCGATGTAACGAGGAAGAAACGCCCCCCCGTCTCGGCGGCGACCCGCCGCAGGAGCGCGAGGGGGGACCGTTCCCGGCGGCGGCGGGCTCGCTCCCGGATCCGCTCTCCCTCCCCGCCGACCGCCAGCACGTAGACCGGCGCCCGGACGCTCCGGGCCGCATCGATCACCTCCCGCGCGGTGCGTCGGCTCGCGTTGTCGATTCCATCGCTCGCGAGGACGATTGCCTGGCGCTCGTCGATGGGCGGCGGCAGCAGGTGAGCCGCCTCGACCAGGGCATCCGCCACCGCGGTGGTCCCCCCGCGGGGCAGGGCCACCGCCTCCGCGACGGCCGAGAGCGGCCGCTGGCGCCATCCGCCGTGAACCGTCACCCGGCCGCCCCCGAAGCTGACCAGCCGGATCCGGTCCTCGAGCCGCACGGTGCGGGCGAGGGGCAGGAGGGCCCGGCGGAGCTGGTCGCGCCGCGCCCGGCCCGCCATCGAGCCGGAAGCATCGACCAGCCACACGAGCCTGAAGGGATGGTCGCGGTCCTCGCCGAACCAGGTGATCGGTCGCTCCCTGCCATCCACCTCGAGGTGGAAGTCGGAGCGCCGCAACCCGGGCACGGGCCGGCCCTTCCGGTCGAGAACGACGACCCCGAGCTGCACGAGCGCGACCCGCACCTCCTCGGGGGGCAGCGCCGCGAGCAGCTCGCGCAGCTCGTCGTCGGTGAGCGGCGGGCCGTTTCCGTGCACCCGCTCCAGCAGGGACCGGACGTCTCCCGGCCCGGGGCCGAGGAGGAGGGGAAGGAGCAGGAGCAGCCCGAGAAGGCCCGGAAGACGCCGCATCAGGAGTACATCTTCTCCACGACGTCGCCGAAGCGACGCAGGACCTCCGCTCGCCGGACCTTCTGGGTCGGGGTGAGCAGGCCGTTCTCCTCGGAGAAGTCCTCGAGGAGGAACTCGAAGCGGCGCGCCTTCTCGAAGACGGCCAGGTTCGCCTGGTGACGGGAGATCTCCCCCTCGTACAGCCGCCGCACCTCGGCCCGCCCGAGGAGCGCCGGCACGTCGTCCACCGGCAGGTGCCGGTCGCGGGCCCACTCGACGAGCCGTTCCACGTTCGGGACGATCAGCAGCCCGATGTGCGGGCGCTCGTCTCCCACGGCGACCGCCCGGAGAACGTAGGGGCTCTTCTCGATCTCCTGCTCGATGGCGACCGGCGAGACGTTCTTCCCGGTCGAGAGCACGATGATGTCCTTCTTGCGCCCGGTGATCGCCAGGAACCCGTCCGGGTCGAGGTAGCCGAGGTCACCCGTGTGCAGCCAGCCGCCGAAGAGCGCCTCCTCGGTCTCCTGGGGGCGGTTCCAGTAGCCCCGCATCACGTTGGGGCCCCGGGCGAGGATCTCCCCCTCGTCGCTGATCTTCACCTCCACGCCGACGATCGGTGGCCCGACGGTACCGAGCCTGGCGTGCCCCGGGTAGTTGACGCTGATCACCGGCGACGACTCGGTCATCCCGTAACCCTCGTAGACCGGGAGACCGGCCGCCCAGAAGAACCGCGCGACGTCGACCGGCAGGGCCGCCCCGCCGCTGATCATGAACTTGAGGCTCCCGCCGAGCCGCGCCCGGACCCGGGAGAGAATCGCCCGGTCCGCCATCTTCAGGCGCAGGGCCGCGAGCCCCCGCGGGCGGCGGCCGGCGACGATCTCGTCGGCCGCGTCCATCGCCCAGGCGAGCATCTTCCGGCCGAGGGTCCGCTTGAAGCCCTTCTGCTCCTCGACCTGCTCGCGCACGACAGAGGCGATCCGCTCGAGCAGGCGGGGAACGGTGGCGAAGACCTGGGGTTTCACCTCGCCGAGGGCGTCCGCCACCCGCTCGAGCCGGGAGACGTACCCGATCGAGAGACCCACCTGGATGTAGACGTAGTTGACCATCCGCTCGAGCACGTGGGAGAGCGGCAGGAACGAGAGAGCCCGGTCCCCCTCCTCGAAGGCGAAGAGGTGGGCGCACGCCCCCACGTTCGAGCAGAAGTTGCGGTGCGTGAGCATCACGCCCTTCGGCGTCCCGGTCGTCCCCGAGGTGTAGATGATCGTCGCCAGGTCCCCGGAGTCGAGGTCGGCGAGCCGCCCGTCGACGAGGCCCTCGTTCGCGATCAGGGCCTGGCGGCCCTCCTCGCGCAGGACGGAGACGTGGATCGCCCCGGACCCCTCCTCGTCGAACGTGAACACCTGCTGGAGGTCGGGCAGCGAGCCGCGCACCGAGGCGACCTTGGCCGCCTGGTCCGGGTTCGACACGAAGACGAACCGGGCTCCGCAGTCCCTCAGGATGTACTCCGCCTGGCTTGCCGGCAGCGTCGGGTAGACCGGCACGTTGACGCCACGGGCGAACTGGATCCCCATGTCGGCCAGGATCCACTCCGGCCGGTTCTCCGAGATCAACCCGACCCGCTCGCCGGGCTCGAGGCCCCGGGAGATCAGTCCCGCGGCGATCTCCCGGACCGCCGCCAGGGCCTCCCGGGAAGAGACCCACTCCCAGCGCCGACCCCGCCGGGCGCCGAGGAACCGGTCGCGCTCGTGCTCGGTGACGCAGTGCAGGAAGATGGCCGGCAGGTTGGGCCGGACGTCGAGCTCCATGCTGGCTCCTTCCCCGGGAACGCGGGGACCGCCGGGGCTGACCCCGGGTCGAGGTGCCGGATGGTTATACTGCGAACATGCCTTCGGCGTCCATCCGGCCCCGCCTGCGCCCGGTCCCCGTCCTCGCGATCCTCCTTCTCGTCATGGCGGCGGCCCCGCCCCGGCTTCCCCGGGAGGCGCGCCGGGAGACCCGGTTCGCGGTCCGCCTCGCGACCCGCGGCTCCTGGCGGGAGGCGGAGGCCCATCTTCGCCGCGCCCTCGCTCTCTCCCCGGAACATCCCGGCCTGCTCCACGATCTCGGCATCGTGGCCCGGGCCCTCGGCCGGGACGGGGAGGCGGAGGCTCTCCTCGCCCGCGCCAGGAAAGCCGGGTTCGTTCCCGGTCGACGCTGCCGCGAGGTCCTGGTTCCCCGGCGGCGCCCGGCGATCGTACCCTGGTCCCCGGGACACCGGGTGACGCTCGCCGCCTGCGGGGACCGGCGAGAGGAGGTCGCGCGATGGCTCGGGCGGATCCTCGCCCGGGACGCGGGGCTGGCGCCCCGGCCCGTTCCCTGCGGGGAGACGGCGATGCTCGTCGCCCGTGCCCGGATCACCGTCACCGACCGGTCGGGATACGAGGAGGAGGACGAGCGGGACGACCCCTCCCTGCTCGAACCGGCGGCCCGGCCCCGGTTCGTCGTCCGGCGCCTGTTGCACCTGGAGCTGTCCGTCGAGGTACGGGACGCGCAGGGCCGACCCCTCCACCGGGACACCTGGTCGTCCGAGGCGATCGACCGCGGGCTGCGGGACGAACGCGACCTCGTCTACGATCTGCTCGCCCCCCTCCGGGAGCGACTGGTCGGCATCTTTCGCCCGGGCCGGCGGGAGGAGCCCGCCTGCCTGTGGACCGGGTGAGCGATGAGCCGTGGGCTGCGAACGATCCTTCTCTCCTGTGCCGTCCTCGCGGTGACGGTGACCGCCGGTCCCGTCCGCGCCCAGGTCGGAGGGGAACCGTTCGGCCGCAACAAGGTCGGCCGGCGCTCGTTCGCCTGGCGCGTCGTCGAGACCGCGCACCTGGAGATCCACTTCTACCCCGGCGAGGAGGCGCTCGTCCCGGAGCTCGCTGCCGAGGCGGAGAGCGCCTGGGCGGAGATCGAGAAGGTCCTGGGCCCCGGCCCGGGCCGGAAGGTCCCTCTCCTTCTCTACGCGACCCACGCCGACATGGAGGAGACCAACGTCACCCCCTGGCACGTTCCCGAGGCGGTCCTCGGCTTCGCCGAGCCGTTCCGCAACCGGGTCGTGATCCCGGCGGACCTGCCGCCGGACGAGCGGTACCACCTCCTGCGCCACGAGCTGACCCACGTCTTCGAGTTCGAGATCCTCTACGCCGGCTCGGCCCAGCGGATGCTCCGGGGGCACGCCCCCCTCTGGCTGATGGAGGGACTCGCGTCCTGGCTCGGGCGGGACGAGACCGCCCTCGACCGGATGGTGATCCGGGACGCGGTCCTCGCGAACCGGGTCCCGTCGATCCGCGATCTCGACCGGCTCGACTACATGACCTACCGGTTCGGCCACGCGGTCTTCGACTGGATCGTCGAGACCCGCGGCGTCGAGGGGATCCGCGACCTCCTCGCCGCGTTCCGGCGCGAACTGCTGACCGGCAACGCGGAGGCCGCGTTCCGGGACGCCCTCGGGATCGACGTCGACACCTTCGACCGGCGTTTTCAGCGCTGGCTGCGTCGCCGCTACCTGCCCCTGCTCGAGACGCGGCGGTTCCCGGACGACGTCGCCGCCCCCCTCGGCCCGGCGCGGCCGGGGGAGCAGCTCTTCTCTCCCGTGCCGAGCCCGGCCGGCGAGCTGGTCGCGGCCGTCCGGGCGAGCCGCGAGGGGATGGACGTCGTGCTGCTGGACGGGAGGAAGGGCCGCGTGGAGCGGGTGCTCTTCCGCGGCGCCGCCCACGCCCGGGACCGCCTGGTCAGCCGCGCCTGGCGCGGCCGGCGCGACCTCGGCTGGTCCCCCGACGGGACGCGCCTCGCCTTTTTCCTCCGCCGCGAGAACCGCTTCCTCCTGCGGATCGTCTCGGTCGCCACCGGCCGCACCGTGCGGGACGCCCTCCTGCCGGAGGGGATGGCGGACCCCGCGTCCCCGTCCTTCCTCGACGGGGAGACGGTGGTCTTCTCCGCGAACCGGGACGGCCGGTGGGACCTCTGGACGTGGACCCCGGGCCGCGGCGAGCCGCGCCGCCTGACCGACGATCCCGCGGTGGACGCGGACCCGGTGGTCGACCCGGACGGCAGGCGGGTCGCGTGGGTCCGCCGGGAGGGGGTCCACGACAAGCTCTGGCTGCTCGAGCCCGACGACCCGGCCGGGACGGCGCGCCCCCTCACCCGGGGCGCCTGCACCGACCTGCTGCCCTCCTTCTCCCGGGACGGGCGCTCGGTCTTCTTCGCGTCGGCCCGGGGCCCGGACGAGGCCTGGAACCTGCACCGGGTCGACCTCGGGTCCGGCCGCATCGAGCGGCTGACCGACCTGGCGACCGGTGGCTTCTCCCCCGCGGAGCTGCCCCCGGACGACGAGGGACATCCCCGCCTGCTCTTCGCCGGCTTCCTGGAGGGAAGGTTCCGCCTCTTCGTCCTGCGGCTCGACGATCCTTCCGTCCGGGAGGCGCGGGCGGTCGGCGAGCGGGAGGACGCCTGCCCGGTCACGCCGGAGCGGCCGCTCGTGCTGCCGGTCCGCCCCCCCGTCGACGTGGCCGCGGCCCGGGCGTACCGGCCCCGGTTCGACCTGGACGTGCCGGACGTCACCGTCGGGGTCGCCGACGACGGGACGTTCCTCACGGCGACGACGCTCCGGTTCACCGACCTGCTCGGCGACCGGCGGATCCTCGTCCGGGCGAACACCTATTCCGACTGGTCCGACGTCGACCTCGCCTACGTCGACCTCTCGGGCCGGCTCGACTGGGCCGTCCGGTTCCGGGACGACCGGGAGTCGTGGCGGACCGGTCCGTGGGATCCCTCGAGCTGGGGCGGGGAGTGGAGCTTCACGTCCGTCGAGGGGGCGGCCTCCTGGCCGTTCTCCTCGTCCCTGCGCCTCGAGGGGACCCTCGGCTTCGCCTGGCGGCGGATGGACGTCCCCTGGATCGCCCCGGACGGCTCGGCCGCCGGGATCGCCCGCGCGTCGGACGACTACCCGTACGCCGCCCTCGACCTGGTCGGCGACACGGTCCGCTGGCAGCCGTTCGGCCCGTGGCAGGGGCACCGGTTCCGGGTGGGGATCACCGCCTGGGAGTTCGTCTCCGGCGACCGGGACGGGACCTCGGGACGGACGTACCGGCTCGACTTCCGGGGCTACCGGCGGATCACCGCGCGGAGTCTCCTCGCCGTGCGGCTCGCCGGGGTCGTCCAGTCCGGCGAGGGGGGCACGCTCCGGGCGATCGGCGGCCTCGACGAGCTGCGCGGCTTCCGCTTCCGGGAGTTCGTCGGCGACTCCGCCGCCCTCGCGAACGTCGAGCTGCGCTTCCCGCTGGTCGACCAGGTGCGCTTCCCCTGGGGCGGCGTGCTCGGCCCGGTCCGGGCGGCGATCTTCCTCGACGCCGGCGCCGCCTGGTTCGAGGACGCCCTCCACGTCGACACCCGGACCGGGCGGCTCGCCCGGGGCCGGGCCGCCTGGGACCCGGAACTCGGGGTGCTCCGCGAGTTCCGCACCCGGGACGACGACGGCCGCTGGCGCGACCTCCACGGCTCCGCCGGCATCGCGGTCGAGGTGCCGCTCCTCGGCCTTCCCTGCACCTGGTCCTTCGCCCGCCGCTACGACGGCAAGGGACTCGCCGGAACCCGCACCGACTTCTACATCGCCTGGTCCTGGTGAGCCCATGCCCCGGTGGGGCGGGCAGTTCCAGCCCCACGCCCCGACCTTCGCCCTCCCGGTGACGGCGGAGCGGGCCTTGCATTCCAGACATTCGTCTGGTATCCATGAAAGCGGGAACGGTCTCCCCCGGGCGGGAGGCCGGGGAGCGAGCGATGGCCTACACCACCCCGGGCGAGACGCGCCGGCGGGTTTACCGCTGGGTGCGCGAGCGGCTGCTGGCCGGCGAGCCGCCGACCGTGCGGGAGGTGCAGCGGCGCTTCGGGTTCCGGGCGGTGGAGACGGCCCGGGGCCACCTCGAGGCGCTGGTCCGGGAGGGGCTCCTGGCCAAGGCCCCCGGGAAGGCCCGGGGGTACCGGCTCCCCGGCGACCCGCCCCGGCTCGTCCCCCTCCTCGGCCGGGTCCCGGCGGGCAAGCTCGAGGCCGCCGTCGAGGACCCGGAGGGCTGGCTCCCGGTGGGGGCCCGGCCCGCCGGGGAAGACCTCTTCGCCCTGCGGGTCCGGGGCGAGAGCATGACCGGGGCCGGCATCCTCCCCGGCGACATCGTCGTCGTCCGGCGGCAGGAGACCGCCCGTCCCGGCGAGATCGTCGTCGCCCTGGTCGGGGACGAGGCGACGGTCAAGGTGTTCCGCCGCCGGGGCCGGAGGGTCGTCCTCGAGCCGGCGAATCCCGCCTTCGAGCCGATCGTCCCCGACCCGCGCGAGCTCCGCATCCTCGGCCGGGTCGTCGAGGTGCGCCGCTACCTCGGCGAGTCCCCGCCCCTCCTCGAGCCGCCCCCGGCGTGACGGCGACAGGGTGCCCGCGATGCGCGTCCCGGTCCCCGGGTCCGGCCCCCCCGTCCTCGACCCCGCCGAGCTCGCCCGGCGGGGGATCCGGCCGGCCCGCGCCCTCCCGGCGGCCTCCCGGGCCGGGGCCGGCCTTCCCCGCTGGCGCCTCGACGGGCTCGCCGGGCGCCTCGTCGAGCTCTCCGCCGGGGGGGCCGGGGCCTGGCTCTCCGTCACCTTCCCGCTCCTCGCCGAGGCCCAGCGCCGGGGGGAACCGGTCGCCTGGATCGCCCTTCGCGGGTCGTCCTTCTTCCCGCCGGACGCCGCCCGGCACGGGGTCGATCTCGACGCCCTGCCGGTGATCCTCGCCCCCCGGGCCACCGCCGCCGCCCGGGCGGCGGAACGGCTCCTCCGCTCCGGCGGGTTCGGCCTCGTCGTCCTCGACCTGGTCGCCGCCGCCGAGGAACCGCCTCCGGCCGCGGTCGCCCGCCTCGCCGCCCTCGCCGGGCGGCACGGCGCCGCCGTCCTCTGCCTCACCGCGAAGCCGTCCGGGGCCCCCTCCCTCGGTCCCCTCGTCTCCCTCCGGTGCGAGGCCCGGCGGGAGGGCCTCGGGCCGGGGCCCGTCCCCTGCCGGGTCACCGCCCTCCGCGACCGGCGCGCCGGTCGTCCCTGGACCGACACGGAGGCGTTCCATGGACCGGCTGGCCTGCGTTGACGCCGCCCCGGCCCCCGGGAAGGAGGCCGACCTCGCCACCCTTCCCGGGCGGCTCCGGCGCTTCTCCCCCGGGGTCGAGCCCGCCCGGGACCTCCCCGGCACCTGCTGGCTCGATCCCCGGGGGGTCGTCCCCCTCTGGCCCTCCCTTCCCGCCTGGGCCCGGGCGATCCACCGCGACCTCGCCGGCGCCGGCCTCGCGGCGGGGGTGGTCGTCGGGTTCACCCGGCTCGGCACCCTGGCCCTCGCCCGGGCCGCCCGGGGGGTGCGGGTCCTCGAGGACCCGGCCGCCGAGCGCGCGGCGGCCCGCGGGGTCCCCCTCGGGCGTCTCCCCCTCCCCCCGGCCGCCCTCGAGCAGCTCGAGCGGCTCGGCGTCCGCACCGTCGGCGACCTGCTCGGCCTCCCCCCGGGCGGGGTCCTCGAGCGCTGGGGGCCGGAGCTCCACCGCCTGCGCCTCCTCGCCGGGGGCGAGCTGGAGGTCCCGTTCTCCCCGCTCCCCCCTCCCCGGGAGTTCCGCGCCGGGGCCGACCTGGAGCCGCCGGAGCCGGAGACCGGCCGCCTCCTCCGGAGGATCGACGCCCTCCTCGGCCCCCTCCTCGGGGAGCTGGCCGGGGCCGGCCGGGCCGCCGCCGGGCTCGACCTCCGGCTCCGCCTCGCCGGCGGCGCCCTCCGCCGCCACGAGATCCGCCTCGCCCGCCCCGGCCTCAACCGGGGCCGCCTCCTCGAGCTCGTCCGCCTGCGCCTCGCGGCGGATCCCCCCGGCGGGCCGGTGGAGGCGGTCGCCCTCGCCCTCGTGCCCGCCCCCGTCGAGGCGGAACAGCCCTCCCTCTTCGCGGTCGCCCAAGGGCGCGACCTCGAGGCCGCCGCCCGGGCCCTCGACCGGGTGCGGGCGGAGCTCGGGGAGGCCGCGGTCGTCCACGCCCGCCTCGCCGACGGCCACCTCCCCGAGGCCTCGTTCCTGTGGGTTCCCCTCCGGCGGCTTCGCCCGGCCCGCCCGGCGGAAGGAGGCGAGCGGGTCCTCGTCCGGCGGATCCTCGCCGCCCCGGTCCCCCTGCCGGCGTTCCCCCGCCTCCCCCGCCCCGGGCGGGGCCCCCGGCTGCCGGGCCCCGGGACGGTCACCCTCCTCGCCGGGCCCTTCGTCCTCTCCGGGGGCTGGTGGAGCCGGCCGTTCCACCGGGAATACGGCTGGGGGGTGACGGAGGCCGGCGACCTGCTCCAGGTGTTCCGCGACCGCTCCCGGGGCCGCTGGTACCTGGCGGGCCGCGTCGAATGACCCTCGTTCGCTCGATCGGACGACGCGCCGGGTCCGCCGCAGGGCCACCCGGGCCGGCTTCCCGCTTCGGGTCGCCGGCCTCAGGGAGCGTCCGGGGAGTCCCCGGCCGACCCCGGCGGCGCGGGCTCCCGCTGCTCCCGACCGGCCCGCTCCCGCGCCTCCTCCCGGACACGGGCCTCGATCCGCGCCGCCAGGCTGTGATCCCCTCCCTCCACCAGCAGCCTCCGCCAGGGCTCCGTCACCCGGTTGCCCGCCTCCACGTCCAGCGGGTCCACCTTCTCCGCCTCGGGCGCCACCTTCCGCAGCACCTCCTCCCGGTCCCGCCGGAACCCCGGGTCGTGCTCCTCGAGCCACGGCATCGCCCGCACGTGCGGCTCGTCCTCCCCTCCGCTCACCGCCAGGCCCCCCGTCCCCGCGCAGTAGTGAAACGGCATCACCGACGCCGGCCAGGTCGGCGCCTCCACGTAATCCACCGAGAAGAACGGCGAATCCTCCGGCCCCCAGGTCCTCGGATCGTCCTTCCCGCCGTAGTACGGGTCGTCCGTCACTTCCGGCGGCCCCAGCCGCGCGAAGATCTCGTGGTAGATGCAGGCCCGCGGGAAGATCGGGTAGACGATCTTCCTTCCCTCCCGGTACGAGATCCGGGTGTCCCCTCCCAGGCGCTCCAGCGCCTCGGCGGCGGGCACCCTGGTCGGCACCGCAACCCGTTTCGAACCTTGCCGGCCCCGGGCACCTGCTGCGACCGCGTCGCACTGGGAAGCATCGAGACGTCCCTGGTGCAAGTCGCCCGACTCGTGGGCCGCCTGGTGCAAGGAAAACGCGGTCCAGGGCCCGAAATCGCAAGTTTCGGGTCCCCGGGGGCCGGATTCCTTGCACTGGAGGCCCCTTGCTGCAGGGCCCTTGCAAATCCAGCCCCTCGCCCTCAACGTGCGCCCCACCTTCGCCCCCGGCGCTTGCATTTCCGGCATGTTCGAGACAACTTCCGGCACACTTTCGCTCCCGCGGCCGGCAGGCTGCCCCCGTGGCGGGACGAGACGGTGTGGCGAGGCTACGACCCGGAAGCCCGGGGGGGCCAGCGAGTCACCGGTCGGCCGGCCCCGCGGTGCGGCGACCCGCGGGCGCGGCCGGGGGGAGGCGCATGGTGTAGCGAAGCTTTCAGGTCCTCCGCCGAGCGTTCCTCCGCCGCCTCGCGCACGATCCTGGCGGCCCCCCGCACACGTTTCCGGACGCTCGC